>OFLZ01001299.1_pt1 | contig 14820 bp, 15 predicted proteins | sample 1541321 | NCBI WGS metagenome assembly OFLZ01 (sample SAMN04209223, study PRJEB22552) | human gut metagenome | biome: gut; material: feces | host: Homo sapiens | place: USA: Oklahoma | reverse complement strand
AACGCCTTATGAGATTTATTATTCAGAGGTGTTGCATTTAACTTGACAATTCAAGCCATAATAAAAGGTCCTCCTATGAATTAGATTTTATCATAGAAGAACCCATTCAGATACATATTTACAGAAAAAGTTTCACACCGCCGATGCATGACCGGTTTTTATTGTACTTCCTGCTGGCACGACTCACCCGATATTTCTCTGCATACTTCATCAGGGATTGCCGATAGGCTATGTCTTGTGTTATACTTTTACTCATGAAAGATACAGCTTCTTCATTGTTATGTTTAGTTCGCAACTCAACTATACCCCATGAAGCCGTATCCTTCCTCTTTTTTTATTTAGCTGTCCAATATGTATTGTACTCCAACAAAGCTTGTATTCTTTTTTCGAAAAGGAATTTTGACAGCTGCAATAAAAGTTGTATAATGATAGTAACAGAACCCACCACGCCTCTGATTTTTCATGCGCAACACAGTGGGACTTTTTTATTTATGGGGTGTTTTATGTATCAATATCCAAAACAAATATTAACAATAGCACAGCAGGTACAATCGTATATAGATGCGGAGATGGAGTTTGTGGATCAGGCTAATGTGGAAAAGGCATTAAAATCTGTTGGTTATTATCGTCTGCGTGGATACTCGTTTCACTTATATGATAATGCTACAAAGAAGTATATTCCAGGAACAAAGTTTGAAGATATTTTAAAGCTGTATCAATTTGATCAGGAATTATCTGCGTTGATTTTTGCAATGATTTCCAAGATTGAAGTGGCTTTGAGAGTACGATTGGTGGAAGCGTTGCTTATACACGGAGAACCACTTGTTCTGCAGGAATCATCGATTTTTAAAGAGAAAAAACTGTATTGGCAGAATATGTCTACAGTAGCGTCAGAAATTGCTCACTCTAATAATGTGTTTATCAAACATAATTTTGACAATAATGATGGAGAGGTACCTGTATGGGCAACTGTTGAAGTTCTTTCATTTGGTACACTATCGAAAATAATTAAGAATTTGAAAACAGGTATTGGAAGTTCGTATTCTATATTAGCAGCTAATTAACAATATAAATCGATAAAAGGGAACTTGGTAAATCTATCTCAGAAAATGCTTGCTTCATGGATACAGGGCGTTTCGGTATTGCGTAATATGTGTGCTCATAATTCCAGAATTTACAATCGCACAATACATACGACACCGGAAATTCTGGATGCAGATAAAGTCACACCATCGCCGGTACATAACGGTTTGTATCAAATCCTACTGGCAATGAAGTACTTGCGTTCATCTGATGAGGAGTGGACAGTATTTGTGGATACTTTTGATAAGTTGATTCAAAATAATATTAGTGTAGTTAGTTATACAGCAATGAATCTTCCAGTGGATTGGAAAGCACATTTAAGTGTATAAATGCAGCAGGACTGCATAAAATAGTAAAGCAGACCTAACCAAGCATTTTTTCCTCAAACCGGTTAGGCTTTCGGCGGAGTGTTACGATAAGCACTTCGCCATTTTTTGATGGAATTGATCTATGTATAAATAAGATCTGGATTCAAAGTACAATAAGTTTTGCAAATTAAAAAGGAACAAAAAGAGATATGGTTTGCAGATCTCTGGTAGAATGAAGTTGCGACTCATCATTCTGAAAGGAGACAGCAAACCATATGCGAGAAGATTGTACAGCGAAACGAAGAAGTTATCAAGGGGCAGTTCAAGGAACTTGTGCGCGGCAGCATAGAGGAAACCCTCAACGAGCTTCTGGAGGTCGAGGCAGAAAAGTTGACCCAGGCAGCCCGATATGAGCGCAATGAGCAACGCCAAGGCTACCGCAGCGGAAACAATGGCCACAATCTCACCACAACTTCCGGAGATGTCACCCTCAAGGTACCATAGTCAAAGGGATTGCCTTTGAGATGGCTATTATTGTATGCTTTAGCATAAGCCCTTTTTGATGGAAAGATATTTTTATTGACTGTTTGCAATAATAAATATAAAATGATGTAAGAACGTATGTTCTTTTATTAAGGTGAGAGTATGATGAAAAACAGAACTTATATTGCTATTGACTTGAAAGCATATTATGCTTCGGTGGAATGTATGGAACGTAGACTAGATCCATTGACAACTAACCTTGTGGTGGCAGACGCCAGCCGAACAAATAAAACCATTTGTCTTGCGGTTTCACCCTCTTTGAAAGCTATGGGGATCAAGGGAAGACCAAGACTTTTTGAAGTAGAGCAAAAGGTAAAGGAAATCAATTACGAACGCAAAGCCAGACTGCAAAGTAAAGAGTTCATAGGATCTTCGTATGATGCAGACGAGCTGAGGGAAAATCCCGCTCTTGCAGTGGACTATATCGTTGCACCACCCAGAATGAGATATTATATTCAGCAGAGTGCTTACATTTATGATATTTATATGCAGTTTGTATCCCCGGAGGATATCCATGTTTATTCTATCGATGAAGTGTTTATGGATGTGACGCCCTACTTGAAAACTACTGGAATGACTGCCAGACAATTTGCAATGAAAATCATTAAACAGGTTTTGAATAAAACAGGTATTACAGCTACGGTGGGTATTGGTTCTAATCTGTATTTAGCTAAAGTCGCTATGGATATTGGGGCGAAGCACATACATCCAGACGAAAATGGTGTGCGTATTGCGGAGCTTGATGAAATGTCATATCGTAGGCTATTATGGGAACATAGACCACTCACAGATTTCTGGAGAGTTGGACGAGGCTATGCGAAGAAACTGGAGGACAATGGTCTGTTCACAATGGGAGATATTGCAAGGTGTTCCATAGGAAAAGATACAGATTATCATAATGAGGAGTTACTGTATAAACTTTTTGGCATCAATGCAGAATTATTGATTGACCATGCGTGGGGATGGGAGCCTTGTACCATTGCGGATATCAAGGCGTATAAACCGGAAAATAACAGTATGGGTTCTGGTCAGGTGTTACATTGTCCTTATCCAAATGAAAAGGCGAAAATCGTGCTGTTGGAAATGGCTGATCAGCTTTCTTTAGATTTGGTGGAAAAAGGTTTTGTGACGGATCAACTTGTTTTGACCATAGGTTATGACAGAGAAAATCTGAATGATACTGAAAAAATACGTTCTTATACTGGTAAGATTAAAATAGATCATTATGGTAGAGCAGTCCCACAGCATGCACAAGGCACGATTTCACTTGGTAAACCTACTTCTTCCAGCAAAAAGATCATTGATGCAGCAATAAGACTTTTTGAAGATATTACGGATGAAAAGCTTCTAATCCGAAGGATCAGTATTGTAGCAAATCATGTGGTTGCCGAAGATGTTGTTTTAAAGAATCACGTTTGTGAGCAGTTAGACCTCTTTACAGATTATGCTGAGAAGAACAAAATAGAAGAAAAAGAAGCTGCCGAGAGAGATAAAGAGAAAAAACTACAACAGGCGTTGTTGTCTATTAAGCATAAGTTTGGAAAGAATGCCGTTTTGAAAGGTGTTAGCTTGGAGGAAGGTGCAACAGCAAAAGATAGGAATAATCAGATTGGAGGACATAAAGCATGAGTGGAAAATATGATGATATCATAGATTTGCCGCATCCAACTTCCAAAAAACATCCACGAATGTCAAGACAAAATCGAGCTGCTCAATTTTCGCCTTTTGCAGCACTGACTGGATATGATGCAGCAATTCGTGAAACAGCAAGAATTACGGAAGATAGACGAGAGTTAAGTGAAGATGCAGCAGTTGAGCTGAATTATAAAATTTCTTTGTTACAACAGGAACAAGCTGGAGTGAAAAAAATAAAGGTTATTTATTTTCGACAGGATACAACAAAAGATGGTGGTGCATATAGGGAAGAAGATGGAGATTTCAAAAGAATCAAATCAAGTGAAGGAATATTGGAACTGACAAATGGTATACAAATTCCATTAGAAGATATTTTTAAGATTGAGATTGTTTGAACGGTGTTTTGCTGAGTAGAAAGAAAAGTAGGTTAAATTACAATTTTCCTTTCAGATAATGCTAAAAAGAAGAAATAGAATAATTGACAACATCAGTTCCTTATGCTAATCTAAACTTGTAATCATTGGTTTTTGCCTGTTGACTGAAACAGGCAGGTAGTTTAAGGATAAAAAGCGTTTTTGTATTTATGTTTAAAAGACATGAAGCAAAAGCGCTTTTTTTATTTTATCATTTTTTTAAGCCGAAAGGCGGAAAGGAGAATGGATATGATCCAAATTACAACAGTAGGAAGGGTAACAGCGGACTTGGAACTGAAGGAAAGTGCGAAAAAAGTACCATATCTTCGTTTTGATCTGGCAGTTACAAAGGGATATGGAGAGGGAAAGCATACGGTATTTTTGCCATGCTGGGCTTTCCAGTCCGTAGCCCAAAGAATGGAGTCAGCCGGCGTCAAAAAAGGCAGTCAAATCATGATTTCTGGCGATTTAGACGTAGTTGATTTTGAAAGGAGGGACGGAAGCAAGGGAAAGGCGAATAAAGTAAGTATTTATGATTGGCAGTTTGTTGCCAGCGGAAAGAAAGAGGAAAAAGAAGAATCTGCACCTGTGTATGATGAACATACCTGTGCTGATGAGGATGATCTTCCTATGTAAACAGCATTGGGAAGAAATGAAGAGGGATGAAATGCAATGGTTTTGTTGATTTCATTCCTCTTTTTTATTTGGTTTTAGAAAGGATGATTGAAAATGAAAAGAAAGAATGTATGGAAGGCAGCCGGCGTACTTGTAACAATGCTTATTTTATGTGAAATCATTTTGCCAAGTTCTTGGAAAATGGCAGCAAGAGGAATCTCGTTGATGAGCAGTATACTTTATTTCCTCTACTTAAACAGAAAAGCCATTGCGGTTCGTTGGTCAAAAAAGACTGGTAAAAAGCAACCAAGAAAAAATGCAACATTGGTTCAGCTGGAGCCGGATTATAAAAAGCTTTTTGTCCAGCAGGCAGCACTTCGTATCCAAGAAAAGATGCAGCAGAAATTCGCAGGTGGAAAAATCTGCCTGTGTGAGGCTGATATCATTCGATTGGCATATCTGAAGCGTCCTTTATGTGTTGCCATCGAAGGTGTGGATGGGTTCAGTCACATGAATATTTCTATGACAGAAGATGGAATGTTCCGTATGAGCCTGTTTACTTTGGTGGATTTTGATACCATTTCGGATGACCAAAGTGAGAAACAGGAGCACTCCTTGGACGAGGTGCAGATGGAACGCTGGTATACCCTGAAGGGGCAGCATTTGCTGACAGAGCTTGTAACAGAGATGAATCAGCAGGGCTTTTCCAGATTATCCATACAGGAGAACGGCGATGTTGTGGTACAGGAAAACGGAAAATATGTGGTAAAAGATCATGTATTGGATTTTCCGCCGAAAAAGAACTGGCTTGACTTAAAGAAAATGATGATGGATACAGGTATCAAAGTAAGGATCAATGAGAAAAAGATGACTTTTATGTGGTAAGGAAAGGAAGTATGAACTATGGCAAAAATAAAGCTGTTTGATAATTGGACTTGGAATAGAAAGCTCCCAGAGCCATTTGATGATGTATCCATTGAGCAGCGCTCAAAGACACACTATTCAAAGTATTGTATGACACCTGCTAAGCTTGCGACACTGCATTCCGCAGTATTAAGTGCGATCCTTTCTGCAATGGAGCTGAATATAGATGACTCCAGTGAGGAGAAAGGTGCCTTTGGTGAGCAGGGCGATTTGATGGATATTGCAGAATATCCAAGCAGGACAGGCGAGATTCATGTAGTGGTCTATCAGAAGCAAACGGGTAAATTTATTGCGGGTTGCTATGATGATGTGAATCAAATGCCTAAGCCCTATGTACTGAAAGAGGATAAGAACACAGGTACAGCATTGTTCTTTGCATTGATCCGAAAAGCGATGATGGATGAAGAATTTTCCGAAGAATACAACTTGCTGCTCGAAGAGAAAAAAGCAGGTTTTCCTGATTTACAGAAGGCGGCAAAAAGTGCTTATATCCTCTGTGATAATTTATACCGAAGGATTGAGAATGCTTCTGATCTGGGTGAGGCAGGGATTCCTGTGGTGATCCCGACAACAGGAAATATCCAGCCCTTTACGCCTATCACACTGAATAAAGGAACCTATCACCCAAGTACTGTATTATATGGCAAATTTAAGGTATTAAAACCAGATGAAACGAAACGTCGAAAGAGCAGAAAGAAAATCCGCAAGGAAGATTTTGTTGGGAAATTTGCCTTTGCGGAAAGAGAATTTTCCTCTTCGGAAATGCTTTTGATCCCCAAATTGCCAGACTGGTATGTAATCCCAAATGAGGTTGTGAGTATTTGCCGTCATGCAAAGGAAACTACTGAAAGCAGAAGACCGATGCGAAATTTTCTGCTTCGAGGCAGAGCTGGTACAGGGAAAACAGAAGGAGCAAAAGCCATTGCCGCAGGTCTTGGTCTTCCATATTTGCATCTGACCTGTTCAGCCAATACGGAAATATTCGATCTGTTAGGACAGATGTTGCCAGTTTTGGATAAACCAGACAGAAAGTTAGGGGAATATCCAACCTTTGATGATATCCGAATGGATACAGCAACAGCGTATTATAAACTGACAGGCGAATATCAGGAGGATGTGACAGAAGATGAGGTCTACAAAAAGCTATTGGAGACAATAGAGGAAAAGGCTGCAAAAACAAGTGATCATAAGACAGAACAAAGGTTTCAATATGTGGATTCTCCTTTGGTGCAGGCAATGAAGAAAGGGTACTTGATAGAAATTCAGGAACCCACAGTCATTTCCAACCCAGGTGTTTTGGTAGGTTTAAACTCCTTGCTGGATACTTGCAGTTCTGTGGTATTGCCAACAGGTGAGCGTGTAGAGCGTCATCCTGATACGGTTGTTGTAATCACGACAAATAATGATTATGAAGGCTGTCACGCCTTGAATCAGTCTGTATTATCCAGAATGGATTTTATTTTGGATATGGCAGAGCCAGATACCAATACGCTGGTCGAAAGGGTTTCTAAGATCACTGGATTTGAGGAACGCAACAAAATCAGTATCATGGCGAAAATCGTACATTCGATTCAGCAACATTGTCGTATGAATATGATTGACGATGGATGCTGTGGTGTACGTGAGCTCATCAGTTGGGTGCAGAGTTACATGATCTGTGGGGATATGATGGAGGCGGCGAAATATACCATTTTGCCATCTGTTTCAGCCGATGAAGAAAACAGAGAAGAAATCATCACAACTTGTCTGGACCCTGTACTCAATCCATAAGGGTGGTGATTGGATGTACGAAAATATTGGTGAAAATCTGAAGCTTTTGAGACAAAGAAGGAAGCCGGAATATTCGCAGAGAGAAATTGCGGAGAAGTTAAAGGTGAACCGAAATACCTATGCGAAATATGAGCAGGGCAAATTGGTGCCACCGGTATGGTTTTTATATGAAGTTGCAAGGTTTTACAGAATAGATTTTTTTGATTTGGTATTTGGACGTATAGAAGGGAATGAAGAAGAATGAGGGTATCACATAAAGAGCTGAAGCGAAAGATCAATCAGGAACAGCTCAAGATAACAGATAGAGAACTATTTTGTTCCAGAGCGTTTGCAGGATTTCTGACAGATATGGCAGAAGCTGCTACAAAACGCTATAAGAGAAAAATAAAGGTTCATGTGTTTTATGACGAAAGTGAAAATGCAAAAACTGCATATACAGACAATGAAATCATTTCTATCAATGCAGGCAATTCGGTTACAAGAAGTTTTCCCACAAAGGTACTGCGTTCTGATAGCTTGATTGGGATGAATGCCCATGAGATCGGACATATCCTTTTTACGGATTTCCCTATGATGAAACACTATTGTCAAGAGATGAGCCGAGGTAGGATGTATTCTGCTGTACCATCTTTTTCAGAATGGGAGATAGAAGAAAAGGCAAAAGAAGTACAGGAGTTTCTGGAGAATGCGGATGAACTTACCAGACAGGCAATAACGACCGTTTCACAGTATCTTTTTAATGTGCTGGAGGATGGTTATATCGAGGCACGTATGTGTGATGCTTTCCCTGGAAAATACGCAACAGGTATCAGACTGAATAACATCCGTATTTCAGAAATGGCACAATCCATCAGTGAGCAGCTGAAAAACGGCGCATATCGTTTTTCTGTGCTGCTGAACTTACTGATCCAGTACCACCGTATTGGTGACATCAATAACCGAGATGGATATGACGGTGAAATCCTGGATATGTTTTATGATGTTTTACCTGTATTCGAAGATGCATTATATGATGATGATACAAAAGTCAGATATGAAGCAATCAATCAGATCCTGATCATGTCATGGGATTATGTGCAGGAAATCTTGGAACAGGTAAAAGAAAACCAGAAAAAGCAAAATGAGGCTTATGCCATGGAAGAATTGCAGAAAAAACTGCATGATGAATTGACAGGCAAAACAGAGGAAGCAAAAGGAAATACAACTCCTGTTACAGCACAAGGCGGTTTTTCTATTGACAGAGATAAGGAACATGAAAAGAGGAAAGAACTGCAGGAAGTGCTCTCTGAGGAAACGGAAAGAATCCCATTGCTTGAGACAGAAGATTTTGAAACAAAGGGAGAAGGTTGTATTTCTTGGGATAAGGAGTACAGTGGTTCCGGTTATGCAAACTCCGGAAGCGATATCCTTCGTATTTTGAATGAGATGTCTAAGTCCAATGCCGTAAGAGGATTGAATGATTCATTGTGGGATCAGCTAAATGAACAGTCCAAACGCTTAGAACTTGGAAATGCACACAAAGGGGTAAATTTCAGGATTTTTCGTATGCCTGGCGTAGATAGCAATCAGATAAAAGCATACAAAATGGTTGCACCTCCATTGCTTTTGTATTCCAAACAATTACAGAAAAGATGGAAACGTATCCTGAAAGAACGAGTTAGTGAAGGAAAGCAGTCAGGACTTTTGATGGGCAGACGTATTGAAAGCCGAATGTTGATGAATCAAGAGGGGAAGATTTTTTCCAAAAGAAACTTGCCTGAGAAAAAACAGGATTTAGCGGTTGCACTGCTCATTGATGAAAGTGGTTCTATGTGTGGGTTGGATCGTGCTACTTATGCAAGAGCTGCTGCCATTATGGTATATGACTTTTGTAAGGCGATGCGTATTCCCCTTTCCATCATAGGACATACTGAAGCCAATGATGTAGAACTGTATGTATATACGGATTTTGATTCTAATGATGAGAATGACTGTTATCGTTTGATGGATATTTCAGCCAGAGACGGCAACAGAGATGGTGCAGCACTGCGTTTTGTTGCGGAACGTCTGATGAAACAGCCGGAAAGTAGCAGGCTTTTGATGTTGATTTCTGATGGACAGCCAGCAGGAAATGGCGGATATATTGGAACAGCGGCAGAAGAAGACTTGAGGGGTATTCATAAGGAATACACAAGGAAAGGTATCATGTTTGTAGCAGCGGCGATCGGTACGGATAAGGAAAACATCGAAAGGATTTACGGCGATGCGTTTCTGGATATTACGGATCTGCAGAAGCTGCCTTTTTTATTGGTCAAAAGAATTGAAAAAGAGATAAGGAGATGAAGATTCACATGAGTGAGAATGAAAAAACCTATATTTCCAGACAGATTTCCGTTTATAAAACAGACAAAAAACTGGTTGAGTTCATAGACAAACTCAAACCAGCACCGGCAGAGTACTACGCACATATCCATTCTTTTGGAGACAAGGATGAATCTGGTGTCAGACAGATTTCCTGTATCGGCATTACACTGCAAAACTATACCAACGGGACAGGAAAAAACATTAAGCGCGTTTCTGCAAATATTTCACCGGATGAAGCGGAGTATATTTTCAATCAGCTGCAAAATGGCGTGCAGGAGTTTAACTTCCAGCAAGAAAAAATATTTGGTACGCCGGATGAAAATGGACGCAGTCATGTAACAAAGTTGCGAATCATCAGAGCGGTAACCGGCAGTGATGGAAAACCAAGACGTTATCCGTGGTACTTGGAAATCGCCAATGGAACTGGAGAAAAGGTCAAGAAGGATAATGGCGGGATTTTTATGAAAGCCAATTCTTATCAGGAACAAAATAAGGAGTATATCAACCTGAATGATATGGACTTTTATAAACTTATGATCCGTGTCAGCAAGTATATCAAGGCATGGGAAGCTACTGTTGCGCCACATATCATTACGGAGGGCAAACAAGCAATCGCTCAAATGCAGGAAGAAGGAAGAAGCTAAAAGCTTGAATGGGCAGTATTTTTTGGATATAATGAAATCAGAAAATGTAAAAGGCGTAATAACATAACATCGCTTTTTAGATTGGAGAAGATGATTATGAAAGAGATATTGCTATACCATGGTGGTAAAGAAGTCATAGAGTTTCCGGAAATCCGTAAAACAAAATATACCAAGGATTTTTCATGGGGATTTTACTGTACGAAAAGTTTGGAACAAGCAAAACGCTGGGCATCTCGTAGAAATCAAACCGGTATTGTCAATGTGTATTCGTATCAAGAAAATGCAGATTTGAAAATACTGAGATTTGAAAAAATGACAGATGAATGGCTGGATTTTATCGGTCAATGCAGAAGCGGATATGTACATGATTATGATATTGTGGAAGGTCCTATGGCAGATGATACCATATGGAACTTTGTGAATGACTTTTTAAATGGTACAATCAGCAGAAAGGTTTTTTGGGATTACGCTGAGTTTAAGTATCCAACGCATCAAATGAGTTTTCATACATTGAAAGCATTAGATTGCTTGCGGTATGAGAGGAGTGAACGGATTGAACAGGGAAGAATATAAGGATAATGTATTTTATGTCTGCACGTTGATTGAATACATTGCCAGAAAGACGAAAAATCACCGTCAGGATGTGGTGAAGCATTTTACAACCAGTGATATTTTGCATCAGTTAGAAGCGGCACCGATGAATCATTGCTTGAGCTTAGAACAGGTTTCGGATGAATTGATTGAGGATTATCATATTACAGAGGGCACTTTTGATACTGTAAAGGAATGCCGATATCAAGTTCCGTCAGAAACCTCTATTGGCAGAGTTTATCAGGCATTGGTATTATCTCTTTATGCAGATAACTATGCACAAGGGATACTTGATGTGTTTGCTTCGTTTATCAGCGATGAGATTTCGGATTTTAATTCCAATGTATATTACAGTAATCCGGATTATTTGAAATATTCTTTTCAAGAAGGATATATGTTGGCATAAGTAAATAGAATGGATGAAAAGCAAGGATGATGAAACACGAGAATGTGTGAATTATCCTTGCTTTTTTTTGATTGGAGGATGGAAGCATGGACATTTTTCAAAAGATAGCGAAGGAACAACCTCTGGATTTTCGTGTGTTTCAAAATAAAAAAACACATATACCATCAGAACAATCAGAGCAGAAGGAAATAAAGCATACGAATCAGGAACCTGAATTGCAGGATGAACAAGTTGCCGTAAAGGAAGAACCCAAAGACGTTTCTGGTGATGCCAAGTATATGGAAAAAGGCGCTATTTCAAATCAAGGTGAGCGGGCAGACAAAAATGCTATAGCAGAAGAACCGAAACAGGAAGAAAATCAGAATAAAATTCATCCAGAAAAGCAGGAAGAAGCTGTGGTAATCTCTTTTCCCACGCCTAAAAATAAGAATGAAGAAGCGGTTTTGAAATTGGAAGTGCAGCTGGAAACGCAAAAATCGTACATGCTGCCAGTATTTCCTATCGTCAGATACCTGAAAAATAAATGCTTGGCTGATGCGGATTTTGCATCGAAGGTAAACGATGAAAAAAAGACACTGGAAAAGTGTTTTCGCTTTGTTGCGGAGGAGGTGCGAAAAGCACTTTGTGGCAGCAATGGCTGGCTTGATGATAATGAGGTCTATGCTCTTGCAGAAACTTATTTCCTGACAGATGAAGCAGTTTTTGAAAAGATGGAACAGGAACGAAAAGAAGCGGAAAAAAGACGTCAGGAAGAAGTGGCAAAAAAACGCAAAGAACAGGAAGAAAAGAGAAAGGCTGCTATAAAGAAGTCAAAGAAGAAATCGGAAGAAAAAAAGGAACCTGTTGCAGCAACGATAGAAACAACACAGGCTGATGTGCCTGAAAAACCCATGCAGGAACAGTTATCTCTGATTTGAAGAAAGGCAGATGAAGTTAGAATGGATAAAAGAAGTTTAAAAAGATATCCCATAAAAATGGCTAGTAAAAGTACGGTCAGTCAAGCTTGTAGGATTGAAAATACAGATTTTTATTTGCATGCACATACCGCTTTGATTTCACACCAGAGGATGCTTATTGTTTCTTTGTACGAGAAAGATAAACTGAGAAATAAAGATCAGTATCCGTCATTTCGTATTTTTATGACAAAAGAGAACTATATTACACAGGACTTTCGTGAAGAAGAGCCTGTATGGCGTACAGGACGTATGGAACATTTAACAGAAAGTACATGGTATAAGAAGATCGAAATTTCTTGCTGTGATGATCGTTCAGCTGCTGTTTTGAATCGCTTTTTTTCATATCTCAATATGGAGAAGCTTTCTCCAGTAGATAAGTTGATAAAAGGGCAAAAAAGAATCATGGAAAAGCGGCTGGAGAAAAAACATCAAAGGGAGAAATCGAAAATCGACCAAAAAATGCGTGAGGTGAAAAAACTGCCAAAGAACTTTATGGATTGGATCGATGAAACGGCAATGGCGCATAGCAGATATATCTACTATCAATATAGCAGAAAAAAATACATGGATGGATACTGCACCCATTGCCACAGTGATGTGAAAGTAAGCGGTGTAAAGCACAGAAAGATAGGGGTTTGCCCAAACTGTGGCAAAAAAGTGCTGTTTTTGGCGGCAGGCAAGGCAACTCGTATCTTGGATCATGGAGAAGCTGTATATTTCCAGAAAACAAAAAAAGGGTTTGTGGTCAGATTTTTCTCTATCTATAAATGCTATGGGAAGCATTATAGAACGCCTGAAATCAGGACGCCAGAATTAAAACGTATCTTTTATGAAGATACAAAGTGCCTGAAGTATGAATGGAGAAATTTCAAGCAGACAGGCGAAATTCGCTGGTGTGATGGTTGGGATGGCTATACCTTTTATGATGCTGCCTGCTATACAGCGAATTTAGAAAAAGCATTAACTGGCACTCCATATCAATATTGCGCTATAAAACAGTTTGCAGATCGTTATGAGGGTGCTAGCGTTAACGTGCCTTATTATCTGAAGCGTTATAGTTCAAAGCCGTTCATAGAGTATATGGTAAAAGCGGGACTTTATCATATGGTAGAAGAATTGACACAGCCTTGGTATTTTTTCGGTGAGTATAATCAAAATGGGAAAAATCTATTGGAAGTATTAGGTGTGACAAGAGAACAATTCCGTTTTATACAACAGAATGATATGTATAGCTTTGAATTTAGAACCTATAAAAAGATGCTTTCCCAAAAAAATTGTGAGATACCGGAAGACTTCCGTAGTTTCTGTCAACAGTATGAGCGTGATATCAGTTTGATCCTGGAACTCATGCAATACACAACGCTGCATAAAGTAGAGCGATATTGCAGCCAGCAGACTACAGAGAAACAACCATATTTTGCAGTCATGCGATTGTGGAGAGATTATCTGAGGTTTGCCGTAAGGTTAGGCTATAATACCAAGAACAGCTTTGTTCTTTTCCCGAAACGTCTGATACAGGCACATGATCATGTGGCTGATGTGGTGCAGAAAATCGAAGAAAAAGAATTGCGTGAAAAAATGAAACTGGAGAATGAACGGGCAAAGAGTTTGCTGGAGAAGTACAGAAAGATTTATTCCTGGACGGATGGTGGGTTATCTGTAGTGGTACCAGAGGATCTGTTTTCTATTCGAGAGGAAGGTCATACGCTACATCATTGCGTTGCCAATTACACACAGGATGTTGCAGACGGTAAAACAATCATTTTGTTTATTCGCAGAAATTCAGAGCTTACGAAGTCTTTTTATACCATGGAAGTAAGGGATAAAAATATCAAACAGTGTCAAGGGTTTGGACATTGTGAACAGACAGAAGAAGTGAAAAACTTTGTGGAGGCTTATGAAAGGAAAGTATTAAAACCGCTGAAATTGCTGGCTCAGGCTGTTTCGTGATAAGGTGAGGTGATGTTATGGATGATATGGAAAATTTGCAGAAGATTTTTCGACTTTATGAAGCACGATATCAAAAAGCTGAATCTATGGGTGTTAAAGAAGGTTCTAAATATTATCCTGCAATGAAGGAGATTGAATGCAGATATATAACACTCTATTTTGTTCTGGAAATGCTTCGTTCTATAACGGAAAAATGCTATGAACAAGGATTCAAAAAATACTGTTATGAGTTTTTTCAAATGATCGCAAAACAAATCGTTCTCTATGAAGAAATCATCAACGAGGACGGGAAGAAAGAGTATATTGCTCAAAAAGTTAGAATATCAAGGCAAGACGCATATGCAATGAACGCCTATCAAAACGCAAAACGAGCATTTATTTCTTTTCAGGAAATGGATTATGAGGAGGATGATAAAAGCAAAGTTTGTATGAAAATATCTGAAAACATCTGAAAACATCTTAAATATGATACATTGGATGATGATGGTCAGGGAAATACATTTTCCTGTGAATCGTGGGAAAATTGATATGATATGTAGTAAGTAGATGAAAAAGCTGTGAATCTTATATATTCACAGCTTTTCTGAGGGTATGAAGAAAAGTCTGTAAATAAGATTCTTCTATGATAAGACTGGGTGG
>OFLZ01001295.1_pt1 | contig 14883 bp, 13 predicted proteins | sample 1541321 | NCBI WGS metagenome assembly OFLZ01 (sample SAMN04209223, study PRJEB22552) | human gut metagenome | biome: gut; material: feces | host: Homo sapiens | place: USA: Oklahoma | reverse complement strand
CCGGAGCCTGTCGCTCCGGGGCGGCGCTTTGCCGCGTCAGTCCCGATCCATCTCATAGGTGAGCACGCCGCCGGTTCTGGCGTCGATCTTGTACTCGTACTCCATGCCGCCGGCCTTGAACTCCACCTTATAGCAGGGCGTGCGCTCGTCCAGCTCCTCCTCCACCTCCAGCTCGTAGGTGTCGGTCAGCGCCACCCCCGCGTGGGCCAACGCCGCGTCCCGGGCGGCATCCCGCCCGATGGCCTGGTCCGCGGGCAGGGCATTGGGGTGCTCCTCCCGCTTGCTCTTGAGCACGCTGCCGTCCGCGGCAGCAATCTCGTACTCGTACTCTGTAGTACCTGCCCAGAATTCCAGCTCGTAGGTCAGGCGGCCATCGTCAAAGTCCCGCTTGACCGTCAGCCCGCGCACGTCCCCTTCGGCCACGCCCGCATGGGCGAAGGCCGCGGCTTTGGCCGCCGCCTCGCCGATGTCGGTCTGAGCGGTACTTCCGCCGCTGGTCAGGCTGCCGCCCTTTTGCTCCCGCCCGTGCTTGACAATGGCGCCGGTGGCGGCATCTACATCGTACTCATACTCCGTGTTTCCGGCAAAAAACTCCACCTCGTATACCATACGGCCGTCCTCATAGTCGTAGTCAGCCTCCAGGAACACCACGTCCCCACTGGTCACACCCGCATGGGTCAGGGCGGCCTCCTTGGCGGCCTCCACACCGATATAGGCGCTCTGGCTGGCTGTACCTACCGAGTTTAGCGCCGGGTTGGAGGCGGTCGTGCTGGTCTGTCCCCCCGCGCTGTCCGGGGTCTGGACTGCGGTGGAATTGGCCAGCAGATTCAGCTCATTGATGGACAGCCCCACCAGGGACTCAAACGTGAGATGGTTGCTGCTGTCCACCAGGGACTGGATCAGCGTGGCCTTGCCCAGCGAGATGCCATACTCGTCCGCCTTTTGCTGAAGGGCGCTGTCCCCACTGAGGGTCTGGGAGAGGATCGCTCCGTTGACTTTGGCGGAGTCGAGCACCTGCCCGATTTCCGTGGTCAGCTTCTGCTCCAGGGCTGCGCCCCGGGCCGCGTCGTCGTCCTCCACCGAGATGAGGATGGAGTTGGCCAGTTCGTCCACATAGCCGTGCTTGAGCAGAGAGCCCATGATGGCGTTGACCGCCACATTCAGGTCGGCCCCCTTCAGGTCCATGCCGTCGAGAATTTCGTTGGCGTCCGCGTTCAGCGGAACGGCCGAGACCACCTTCTCCTGCCGGTTTACATCCAGCTCCACGCTGGGATTGACATCCAGGGAGATGACCGAAGCCACGGCGTTGGCCTGGTAATACTGAACACCGGCGCCTCCGCCCACCACCACCAGCGCCAGGCAGGCCGCCGCAAGCCAGGCCATGGCCGCCTTTTTCCGCGGCTTCCGCGCCGGTACGGTCATGGGAATCACGTTTCCCCGCCGCAGTTCGCACCGGGAGAGGAGCGCCTCCAGATGGTCGGGCGCGGCGTGCTCCAGCGCGGTGCGCAGACGCTGTTCCAGTTCCTGATCGGTCACAGGGCATCCCCTCCTTCCAGCTTCGTCTTTAGTTTCAGGAGCGCGCGGCGGTACTTGGACAGCACCGTGGACAGGGGCAGCTCCAGCAGGCCTGCAATCTCCCTGTGCTTCCAGCCGGTCACCGCGTGGAGCAGCACAATTTGCCGTTCGTCATCCGCCAGCGCAGTGAGGGCGGCGTCCAGCACCTGCCGGTCCTCCACCGTCACCATCGGGTTCTCCGCTGCCAGCCGTTCCCAGTCCTCCAGAGCCATGTCCTGGGTCCTGCCCCGCTCCCGCAGCTTCATCAGGGCGAGGTTGCGGGCGATGGTCAGCAGCCAGGCCAGCGGTGTGCCCTGGGGACGGTACTGATGGGCGTTTTCCCAGGCCCGCACAAAAGCGTCCTGGGTCACATCCTCAGCGTCATGCTGGTTTTTCAGGTAGGATAGGGCCAGGCCGTACACCGACGTCCGCGTGCGGTGGTACAGCTCTGCCAGCGCCTCCTGATCCCCCCCGGCCAGCCGGGCCATCAGCGGCTCCAGCAGCTCCGGCGCAGTGGCGGTGCGGCGCTCCTCTGCCATTGTCTCAAGCAGGATTAACATGGTGTCGCGCTCCTGTCATCTTCTTAATGTACGGGAGCAGCGTTTTATTGCGCCGCCCCTCTCTTTTTTCCCGATTTTATTATATCCCATTCAGCCGCTAGGAGTAAAGCCCTTTTTTGCTGGGCCCAAGCCGCTTTGTACCGCGGCACAGGAGTGCTTATTCCTGAGCCCCCATGGCCGCCTCCAGCTTCTTGAGTGCTTTTTTCTCAATGCGCGATACCTCGCGCCGCGGTTATTGTAACCAGAGGTCCATTAAAAAAGCGCCTCCGGCGGGCAGAAGTGGAAGTGGATGATGAGCTCCCTCTGTTCAGTTAGCTCCACCCGCTCAATGAGGCTTACCAGAAGCTCCCGGTTGTCACCAGCCTCATCCAGAAAACGCTGAACCAGGGCCCCGGCCTTGTCCCCGGCCTCCGGGCTTTCCCGGCGTTCCAGCTCTGTCACACGCCGCTCCAGTGCGCCGCGCTCCTCGCGGGCCTGCCGGTAGAGCCGTGCAAAATCCGCCTCGGCCAGCAGGCCACTGAGCTGATCCAAATACATCCGGTCCAGGACGGTGGTCAGGCGGCCTATTTTGGCCCGCAGGGCCCGGATTTCCGCCGTGGGATTTTCCCCTCCATGAGCCTCTGCTACGGCAGACCGGGCGGCGGGCAGCAGGGCCGCAGGCTCCAGGCAGGCCCCGCAGGCCTCCCGCAGCTTGGCTACCACGGCACGAGTGACGGTCTGCTCCTGAATGGAGTGGCAGGTGCAGCCCCCTGTCTTTGTGAACCGCTGGTAGGTGCGGCAAACCAGATACCGCACATCCTCCCCCCGGCTGTTTTTCCGGTTGAGCACCGCCAGCGGGTGCCCGCACTCGTGACAGAAAAGCAGCCCTTTCAGCGGAAACTCATAGGTTCGGCTGCGGGTGTGCCGCCGGCTGGCCAACAGACGCCCCACCCGTTCAAAGGTCTCCGGCGTCACCAGCGGCTCATGGGTCCCCTCCACCACCACCCAGTCCTCCGGTAGCTGCCGAATGCACTTTTTGCTCTTGTAACTGACCTTCCGTCGGCGCCCCTGTACCATATTCCCAATATAGGTTTCGTTTTGCAGCATCTCAGAGATGCGCTCACCGCTCCACTGTCCGGTACCGGAGGGATACAGGCCCGCGTAGCACCCCGGAGATGGGATGCCCTCAGCGTTGAGCTGCGCGGCGATCTGGCGGCAGCTCAGGCCCTCCAGCGCCAGCCGGAAAATACGTCGTACCACCGGCGCGGCCCCCTCGTCCACCACAATTTTGTTCTTTTCCGCAGGGTGCATCTGATAGCCATATACCGGCTTGCCGCCGATAAACAGCCCTTTTCGCTGTTTGTCCCGCTTGACGCTGGAGATCTTTTTGGAGATGTCCTTTGCGTACATGTCGTTCATAATGGCCCGGAACGGCGTGATCTCGTTGGCGCTGGAGTCCACACCGGTGTCGATGCCGTCCAACAGGGAGATGTACCGCACACGGTGTTCCGGGAAATAGCGCTCCATATAGTGGCCGGTCATGATGTAGTCGCGCCCCAGCCGGGACAGATCCTTGGTAATCACCATGTTCACCCGTCCGGCCTCAATGTCCCGCAGCATTCGCCGGAACTCCGGGCGGTCGAAACTGGTGCCCGACCAGCCGTCGTCCACATAGAGGCCGGCCACCGGCACCCCCCGCTGGCGGGCAAAGTCCTCCAGCATGGCCCGCTGGTTGCTGACGCTCTCTGAGGGCCCGTCGGTTTCGTCCTCCCTGGACAGCCGGATATAAAGTGCGGCGCGGTACCTCTCCGCCCCTTCTATCTCCAGGTACATGAGTTACCCCCAGGGGTGTCCTTGTTAAGTTCCCGCGCCAAAAAGGCGCGGAATGAGCCTTGTACCAGTTCCTTTGCCTCCGCCCCTCCATCGGTATAGGTACACCGTACCGTCATTTCCCGCTTCCGCTGTCCCAAGCATATCCCTCCTTGCTACTGCTTGGTAAAGCTTATGCGGCAGGCGGCGTTCCTTGCCTGTCCAGTCAAGCTTAAAGAAAGGGGCATCCCGATCTGATAAGCCCCATAGGTACACAATGTGAACCTATGGGGCTTAGCGCCGTGTATGGGAGAAATCAGGGCTTGTGGGGTACCACAGGCCCTGATTTTATATTCTGCGTTCCCCTTTTGAATGTCTTTTGCAGGTTACAGAAATTCAAATATTATAGTGGCTTTTTTAACTGACCTGTGGTATGGTGTCTTGCTGCAAGGAGGTAGGACACATGAACGATGCTCTAAAACAGCTCTACAACAGATTTTACACGCCACTTCCCATGACAGAGGCTGAGCAGGAAATTGAAGATTGTCACAAGCAGCTCATCGAGCGGTTGGAAAAGCCAGAGAGAAAACTGGTGCTGCGAATCATGGATAACCAGGGCCTGATTGCGGAAGGACGCTCCATGGACAGTTTCTACTGCGGGTTTAAATTGGCATGGGAACTGGCATACGAATTGAATCACTTTGAGACGTACAGGTATCCCTTTCCAGCGGAAGAAGCGGAGAGGGATGCCTGATTTTTATGCGCTCAGACGAGCAACTCTTTTGGGCGTATTGCAATTTCATCTTCTCTAAACTTCTCCATTTTGAGCAGCAACATTCTCTGGACTTCTGAATCGTCTCTCGGTATTGTGTGCTTGCAGTCAACAAAACAGAGAGGAGAAAATGCTATGACACAAGTTCCTGTTACCAGATGCCAGTACTGCGGCTCACAAGACATCGGAGAAGGCTGGCAGCATGGAGAAGCCCTGGTTACTTTCAAATATCACGGACTGCTGGGAAATCGGCTGAAGTACCTGATCTGCCGCCGCTGCGGAGCAGTACTGTACCAGTGTGTGGCAGAACCTCACCGATTCCCGCAGGCAAGAAGATAACCTTATAGCGCAGGAGGCTGGAATACTATGAGGAAAGAACCTGATAAGCGTATATCTTTCCTGTGCCAGTGGCAAACCTATCAATACGGCACGCAAAGCCCACAGCGGTATCTGCCGCTGTGGGCTTTGTTGTCTCCGCACTTCCTGTACAATAGCAATATCATTCCAATGGGAGGGTCTCTATGAAGAACCGTCAATTGACACAACAACAAATCCGAGCATACGCCCATTATCTTCAGATGGAGGAAAAAAGCGGTGCAACTATGGAGAAATATCTGCGGGATGTCCAGGCGTTTGCCTGCTGGCTTGATGGGCGTGACATCAGTAAGGAGTTGACCTCGGAGTGGAAATCCCACCTTGTATCCCAGGACTACGCCCCGACCACAGTCAATGCCATGCTCTCTGCTCTGAACAGTCTGCTGGAGTTTCTCGGCCTGCAAGAATGCCGGGTGAAATTTCTCAAGATCCAGCGTCGCCTGTTTCGGGATGCCGACCGTGAACTGACAAAGGATGACTACCAGCGTCTTCTGAACACGGCCCACAAATTGGGAAAGGAACGGCTGGGACTTCTGGTGGAGGCCATTGGAGCCACCGGTATCCGGGTCAGCGAAGTAGCGTATATCACCGTAGAAGCTGTTCAACAGGGCAAAGCAGAGATTACCCTCAAAGGCAAGATCCGCACCATCCTGCTCCCTGGAAAGCTCCGTCGCAAGCTGCTGAAGTACGCAAAAAAACAGAAAACCGCTTCCGGCGCAATCTTTCGCACCAAAAGCGGAAAAGAACTTGGCCGCCGCCAAATCTGGGCGGAGCTGAAAGGGCTATGCAAGTACGCAGGCGTGGAGCCGGGAAAAGTATTCCCTCATAACCTGCGGCACCTGTTTGCCACGGTTTTCTACCGTACCTGCCGGGACATTGCCAAACTGGCTGACCTGTTGGGCCACAGCAGCATCGAAACCACACGCATCTACCTGGTTACTTCCGGCACAGAGCACCAGCGGGAGATTGATCGGCTGGGGCTTGTGTCATAGTCACAGAATCGACATTCTGCCGACTTAAAGCAATCGCCGGGAGGTCCCGGCGAAAAACAGAATCGACATTCTGAATAGAACTTTTCCCTTTCTTTCTGCTAAATGGAAAAGACGGGCATAAAAAATCACCCGTCTTTCTGTCGGAAAGAGGGCGAAAGGGCGTAGGAAGCCAGGCCGCAAATGCAGATTATGCTTGCGGCCTATGTTTTTGCGCTCAAAATCTGGAAGATGCCTTGTCTTTCGTGTCCACGCCTGCTATAATGATGATGTATTATTCTATTATGTAGTCGATGTTGGGACAGAATGTCGATTCTGTGAATCCAGGGGGTGAGCCACTTGGAAGCCGTCGCAAAGGATGTAGAACGGTTCTGTATTTTTGAAGATGATCTTCCGCGCAGCGGCGGTCGCTGGCCAGAGTATGCGGCAACGATGATCCTATGCTTTGATCGCTGGGAATACGATATGGCCATTGGCAGCCTGTGGACTTTTTTTCAATCTACCCCGATTCCATTTCACGGGCTGGATAACCTGCTTTTTATCATGGATGCCATGATGGATCAGGCGGAGCAACCAATGCCTTGGATGGCGAGGCGGCACACCAAGGAGCAGGCAAGACCGCACTCCGACAGAAGAACTCAGCTCCAGAACCCCTTGTCATTCAGGCCAGGCCTGCTGTCCACGGTATCCGTCCGGATTTATACCCGTCAGCACGCTACCATGCAGGGGGCTTTGCGTGTGGAAGGCAATCAAGAGGTATGTTTTCGCAGTGGCCTGGAACTGCTGTATCTCCTGCGGGAAATTACAAAACATCCATTTGATCTGCGACCCATGGAATCGGAACGCGTGTGATATGGGAGAGACTTTATCTGCCTTCTGCCATGCAAGAGGTTCTATGGAATTGCTTGACCAATGGGACACTCAAGCCAATCTTCCCCTCACTCCCGAAACCATTCCTTTCGGCAGTACGAAAAAGGTCTGGTGGCAGTGTGAAAAGGGCCACCGCTGGCAGGTCACGGTGAACAACCGCACCTCCAGTCATACCGATTGCCCTTACTGCTCCGGCAGAGCTGCGTGGCCGGGAGAAACCGACTTAGCCAGCCGGTTCCCGGAATTGGCAAGAGAATGGCACCCCACCAAAAATCTACCTTTGACGCCGGAATGTGTACTGCCAGGGAGTGAGAAAAAAGTATGGTGGCGGTGCGACCTGGGCCATGTGTGGCGTGCAACGATCCACTCCCGCACAGATGGCTGCGGCTGCCCGGTGTGCGCCAACCGTACTGTGGCTCCAGGCGTCAATGATCTGGCCAGTCAGTTTCCCAGGCTGGCCAAGGAATGGCACCCTACAAAAAACGGCACGCTGACGCCCCAGGAGGTGACCTTCGGCACCAAGCGAAAAGTTTGGTGGCGGTGTGAAAAAGGACATGAGTGGTATGTTTCCGTTCAGTCCCGCACATTGGACGGGACTGGCTGTCCGGTCTGTGCCGGGCGGGTGATCCTGCCGGGAGAAAATGATATGGCCTCTCAGTTTCCGGAGGTAGCTCGGGAATGGCATCCCACAAAAAATGGACCTCTGCTGCCGTCCCAGGTTGCGCCTTCCTGCAAACGGCGGGTCTGGTGGCTCTGCCCCCAGGGGCATGAATATGTGGCCGCAGTGGGGATGCGAACCATGCGGAACTCCGGTTGCCCCTACTGTGCCGGGAAAAAAGTCCTGGCCGGGTTCAACGACCTGGCCACGACAGAGCCGGAAATCGCGGCGCAGTGGCACCCTGCACTGAACGGCGCCCTGACGCCCCAGATGGTCACCGCAGGCTCCCACAAAAAGGTTTGGTGGCTCTGCGCTGAGGGGCATGTCTGGAAGGCGGCCGTTTACTCCCGAGCCGGAAAGCAGAGACGCGGCTGTCCGGTTTGTGCCGGAGTGGTCAACGGAAAACGACGGGAACGCTACGAAAAAATGCTGACAGAAGTAAAGGAGGTGATGGGCGTATGACAGTGGATCAATCTCTGCTGGACTTGCTGTCCATTCAAATGGGCTGTATGTACCTGTCCGATCTGCGGTTCTTGTCACCGGAGCAGCGCCGGTATCTGGCCCGAAGGCTGGAGTTGCTGATACCCCGGCAGGAGGACATCCGGGAGTGGAACGACGCGCTGGACTACCTGACAGGCGCGCCGCCGGAGCACACAGCCCGGGCCGCAAAGGACCGGCTTGTTCACTTGTTATCTCAGCCCTGCGGCGCAGGGATAGATAAAGCAACTTAAAGGAGGAGAAAACCAAATGAAACGACGAATATTAGCAACATTCTTAAGCCTGTGCCTGCTGGTGGGCCTGCTGTCTACAGCGGCGCTGGCAGTGAATGAACCACAGGAAGAACCTGCTGTGCAGTCTGTTCCTTCTGTTGACAACACCTCTGGAAGCACAACGGAACTTTTGAGCGGAGATGGAACAAAGAGTAATCCGTGGGATATTTCCGCTGACGGTGAGGAAAACAATGTAACTGCCTATCTGGAGCAGAACGACGGTGGCGAAGGGACTACAACCTACACCCTTACCATCTCCGGCACTGGGGCGATGAAAGATTGGGAAAGTGGATTTGGAGTCTATCCTAAGGATGCGCCTTGGGCCACCAGCAGCTACTTATCTCGTATTACTCATGTTGTCGTGGAGGACGGCGTCACTCGCATCGGAGACTTTACCTTTGGCAATCTTAGTAATATGGAAACGCTGTCTTTAGGTAAAGATGTAGCCTCTTTCGGCATCGGCCCCTTTGCGGGGAAGCCATCTTTGATGACAATTACAGTGGCCGACGGAAATACCGCCTTGAAAGTTATTGATGGTGCACTTCTCAGCGCTGATGGCACAATACTTTATGCCTGCACAAACGATAAAGAATCCTATTGTGTTCCGGATAGTGTCACTACGATCTATCGCTGTGCATTTTCTGGAAATGACAACCTGAAGACCATTGACTTGAATCAGGTAACAAACATTGAGACATATGCTTTTCTGGACGCGGGACTGACGGAAGTTTATGTCCCTGCCACTGTAACAACGATGGGTTCTGGCGTATTCCGTGCGCCGAATATTGAGTCTGTAGAGTTCTATGGAACGAATTTAGCTACCCAGACATTTTATGGATGCACTCAGCTAAAGAAGATCACGATTGGATCCACAGTCCAAAAAATAGGCATGAATGTATTTTACGGTTGTTCCAGCATTGAAACCGTATACTACGATGCTGCAAATGCGACCGGGTCCAGACTTCTTCAAAATGCGACGGCCACAGGAGTCACACTTACGATCGGCCCAAATGTGCAATCGATTTATAATGATTTCCTGAACGATACTACGACTATGGTTGACGAATTGATCATAGAAGAAGGACAACCGTTTTCTATTGGGGCGCGGGCATTTAAGGGTTGCTCCAATATTACTGAACTCAACGACACTTATGACCGTATTGTCTCTATTGGATCAGAGGCGTTTATGAACAGCGGCTTGACCGGGACACTTATTTTGGGTAATGGTGTTAAAACAATCGGATTAACTTCTTTTAAGGGCACAAGCATAACGAAACTCATCATTGAAGGCAGTGAAAGCGGCGTATCCATTGAAGGAGCTGGAGGAAATACAAACGGTGCATTTGCCAGCCTGGGAACACTGACAACTGTGGTGGGGAGAAACATAAAAGAAGTCGGTTGGGGAACTTTTTATGGCTGTTCCAATTTGGTAGCAATCGACTTAAGCGGGTCTCCCAATTTGAATCAGCCGGCTACAACTTATTATCAAAGCCCTTTTAAAGCGATTGCCAATAACAGTGTAATTTATTTGAATAATAGTGCAAATGTATTGACGAACTATCACTATGACACAAGCAAAACCAGTATTGCCTATACCAACGGCGGCACCTTTGCGGCGGACACCCAGTTTACCGCTGGGACACTTGCCACTCCTACTAAGGACGGCGCGATTTTTGCTGGGTGGTACACGGATAGCAATTTTTCCGGCAGCCCTGTAACAACCGCACAGGCGGGCCAAACCTACTACGCAAAATGGATCGACCTTGAACTCACGGACATTTCCCTCCAGTATCAGGGAACGCAAACCGTTAACACATCTGAAGGTGTGACATTCTCAAACTGGCAGTCCGAAGATCCTGATATTGCCACGGTGACAGATGGCACCATTACCGCCGTCAATGTGGGCGAAACCACCATCACTGCCACGGCAACCTACAACGACAATACGGCGGAAGTGTCCGTTCCTGTGGAGGTCATCCCCCGTGTGCTTACTTACACGCTGGCGGGCGGCGATACCGGCTCTGGCTCCATCACCTACAACTACTCGGGCGGTCATCACGCCCTGGCCGATTCTCTGACCTTCAAGTGGAAGGATAGCCCCAATACAGAAGTTGAGTTGGAGGAGGGCACCGACATCAACTACACCTATGCCGTCAGCAGCGAAAACGGCGGGGATGGTACAGCCCGCACTTATGATTATCTCCCTATGCCCGTGGGCACTTATGATAATGTAAAGTTCAATCTGCTGAATGAGAACTACACATTTGCTCTGTCTGGGGACGGTACCCGTGATTACCTGGAAATTGATGTGAAAGTGGTTGCCGAAGGCTCCCAGCGTGCCTATCTGGCTTCTGCATGGCCCAAGGCTGACCAGAACTTTGTCTATACCGGCAAGGGCGTGCTGCCCGTTGAGGGTACGCTGAACGCCTACGAGCAGGACAGCACCAGTTCCGACATTGTTGATATTGGCACCTTTACCATCAATATCGAGGGGCTAAACGATACTTCGTTCCATGAAGAAGTGAGTGGAATCGAGAGCGGTACGAACTTGTCCGCCATCACCGACCTTGACCTGCCCACCGAGCCCGGAACTTACATCGTTACCGCCAGTGCGGCCAATAACAGCTACTATCTCTACAAGTCCCTGGTGTTCACCATCTCCAAGGCCACCGTCACTGTCAAGGCGGTTGACAAGTCTATCTATGTGGGCGACGCCATGCCGGAACTGACCTACACGGTGTCCGGTTTGGCCAGTGGCGACAGTTTGGGTGGAACCGTGTCCCTGTCCTGCGAGGCCACTAACACCAACACCGCAGGCGTCTACACCATCACCCCCAGCGGTGCGGCAGTACCCGATACGAATCATTACAATAGTGAAATCGTATATCAGCCCGGTACCCTGACGGTTCGCAGCCGTGGCGGCGGTGGAGGCGGCGGCTCCAGCTCCGGCGGCTCCAGCAGTTCCAATGTCAGCGGCTCCGGGGATGATGTCAGCATTTCCGCCAGCGGCGGCTCTGTGACTGCTTCTCAGATGGAGAGCGCCGTCAAGAAGGCTGACGAGGGCGCTGCCATCACCATCAAGGCCACTGGCTCCAGCAAAATTTCCCTGCCCGCCAGCGGCCTGGAGAGCGCAGCCGACAACGACAACAGCCTGACTCTCGACCTGCGCTACGGCGAGGTCACCCTTTCCCCGGAGGCTCTTTCCGCCGTGGCGGATCAGGCGGGCAGCACCGTGACGATGACCGTTGCCCCGGTGGATACCGACGAGCTGAACAGCCGCCAGCAGGCGGCAGTGGGCGACGCCCCGGTATTTGATCTTACCATCCGCAGCGGCAGTACCGTCATCAGCGATTTTGACGGCGGCCTTGCCACCGTGTCCATCCCCTATGAGCTGCCCAGCAACCAGGACCCCGCCGGTGTGGTGGTCTGGTTCCTGGACGATGACGGCAACATTACCCCCTGCGAAACCATGTACGATACCCGCACGGAAACCGTGATCTTTACGACCCGGCACTTCTCCAAGTATGTGATCGGCTATGAGGAACCCACGGTCTTTAACGATGTGAGCGAGGACGCCTACTATGCCGACGCGGTGCTGTGGGCCGTAGCCAACGGCGTGACCAACGGCACCAGCGCCACCACCTTCAGCCCCGATATGGCGGTATCCCGCGCTCAGATGGTGACCTTCCTGTGGAGAGCTCACGGCTCCCCCAAGGCCCTCGGCGCAAACCCCTTCACCGATGTGAGCACCAGCGACTACTACTATGACGCGGTCCTGTGGGCTGTGGCCAACGGCGTGACCAACGGAACCAGTGCCACCACCTTCAGCCCCGACATGGCGGTGACCCGTGCTCAGGCGGTCACCTTCCAATGGCGGGCTGCCGGTTCTCCGGTGGTGTCCGGCAGCAGTTTTGACGATGTGGCTGCTGACGCTTACTATGTCAATGCTGTGACCTGGGCTGTAGCCAACGGTATCACCAACGGTACCGGCGGCAACAACTTCAGCCCCGCTGTGGTTGTGTCCCGCGCTCAGGCTGTGACCTTCCTGTATCGTGAGCTGGCATAAGCATCGCGCAATGAGATAAAACCAACAAAACTGGGAGGGATCGGAATTTCCGGTCCCTCCCAGTTGCTTTTTGGCTACCATTTGGGGTCCCCCTCATTTGCTGTGTGCAGAATATGATACACACGACACAACGCTGCTGCCTTACGCAAAAATCTCCGAATCAGCCCCTGGGAATCCAGCCATGTGGACTGGGGTGAACGGTATCCTATCTCTCTGCTGGCCTCCCGGCGTGCGGCTTGAATCGCTTTCTGGATGGAGAGCCAATGACCGTAAGCGCCACCGTTTAGCTGCTTTCTCAGTTTCCGGATGGCGTTTTTATACGCTTTCTCCGCTCCGCTGGGGCCGTTGTAGTTCAGCCGGATGGCCAGTTCCTGAAAGGTCATGCCCTGCTCGTTGGGCTGGCCGATCCCCAGATAACAGCGCACCAAATTCAGCTCTCTGGGGCTCAGCACTTCCTCCATACGCTGGAGGAGCAACGTCCGCCGCACGAAGCGGTCGTAGGCCTTGGCGGGGTCACCATCACAACCAAGATCAAATACACGCTCGCCTAAAGACTCGATCTGAAACACGGTACGGTATTCCCCCAGCAGACGCTTGGCTACTTTGGCGGAGACCGCTAGTTTCTCTTGAATGGTGGTCAGAAGATCTGCTTCAGCGTCCTGCTCGTGTGTAGCACAGAGGAAAGCCACCTGGCGTAGCTGGTAGTAGCGATCCAGCGGGAGGGACAGAGAAAAAGAACTTTGGGCGGAGCAGTCCCGCATGGCTGTTTCAATGGCAGGAGTGGCGTAGGTCAGCAGCCTGGTTCCCATGGATGGCTCAAACCGCTGTGCCGCGTCCAGCAGTGCCAGCGCACCCTCCTGCTTAAGATCGTCCACCAGAAAATCCTGAGAAAATTGTTCGCAGTAGCTTGCGGCCAGCATGGTCAGGTATCCCTCGTTCTGGGAAAGCAGAAGCGAAGCGGCCTCTGGATCACCGTCCTGTATGCGCCGGGCAAGTTGCTCGTTGCTGGGACAGGGTGTGTCACAGAGGTACATACTCATGGCTTGTCCTCCTGGGCAAGGCGTACTTTCGCCTGAGCATAAAGCGTTTCCTGTTCCATGTCGTGGGCATAGTCTCCGGCAGCATAGTCGTTGTCCATAAGCGCCCGGTCCCGATAGGTCTCCGCGAGATACAGTGCTTCTCGCCGCAGCTCGTCGGAAATTTTTCCTCTCTGGTGATGTTTGCGGATGGTGTTGGTACGGGTGCTGAACAGACGGTAGACGGGGTGCTGCTTGTTCTGCTCCTTCTGGTGCATCATGGCACCGTACTGTCGGCAGGTCAGGCGGCTGTCCTGGGGTGCTATACCGCTGCAGTATTTGGGCTTGTGTCCGCTGCGAGTAAGAAAATACCGCTCACAGTTCTGACACACGCAGGGAGCGTGGCCATGATGCAGCCCGTTCATCAGGTCGAAGCAGTAGAACGACATGATCCTGTGAAAGCGGACGCGCTGGACAAACACCATCTTTTCTTTCTGGGTAGGGTTCCTGGCAAAGATGTATGTGGACTCCATGACTGGGGACACCGTAAATTTTTCAATATCCGGCAAGGGGAGGTCATCCATCACATACCAGAAGTCATCACTGGTAAAACAGTCGTGAGCGGCAATGGCAAAGAAGGTCTCGTTCCGCTCCTTGAGCCGGTAGAGATATCCCCGCTCAAAGTAGTCCGCCGCTACAACAAAATGATAGATCCCCAGGGGGATGGCAAAGGCGGCGGCCAGGTAGTGCAAGAAAAAATCCCGATACGGGGCCTCGGTCGACATCAGGGCATCCACCATGTCCTCGCGGCAATATTGGTCCAGCACCTCCAGTTCTCCAGACTTGTCCAGGAAGCAGAAGGGCGGGTATGTCCACAGCACATCCAGCAGGGCGGAGACATCCGAGCGCACCTGTGGGAGCAGCCGAGCAAAGTTGTCCCGATCTGCGTTCATGAGTGCTTCCGTCTCTTTGCTGATGGCTCCGCCGTAATGGATCAGGGCCTGAAGGGTTTCCTGATCCTGATTCATGATATTGGCTGCGAAATATCCCGCGGGATAGGCCTGCTCATTTAAAAAGACCAGGTCCTGCCACACGTCCAGTGTGAGGCACAGCAGGTTATTGTTCTGTTTGATCCCCAGCGGCATATGTCCCCCTCCTGTCCTATATCTGTTTTAGCCCTGTCTTGTGATATTCTCATTTTATCAAAACTCCCAGAATAATCAAGTGAAAGGAAAAATCCCTTTCCCGGAAGCGCTCACTGAGGTGGGCGCTTTTCATATTCAGAACAAGGAGGAATTGACTATGAGAAAAAACAACGCACCGCTCCGCACAGTGGATGGAGCAACCTTGATGAGCCAACCACTTCACTTGCCCAATTTTGTGGTGGATACCCTGCTTGCGCAGGGCCTACACATCCTGGCAGGCTCCCCGAAGGTGGGCAAGTCCTGGCTGGCTCTGTGGCTGG
>OFLZ01001288.1_pt1 | contig 14932 bp, 13 predicted proteins | sample 1541321 | NCBI WGS metagenome assembly OFLZ01 (sample SAMN04209223, study PRJEB22552) | human gut metagenome | biome: gut; material: feces | host: Homo sapiens | place: USA: Oklahoma | reverse complement strand
TTGCCCATAAAAATATGCACCTCCAAATGTGTCTAACTTTTGGGGTGCATATCAATTTTTTCTTCTGACGATTTCTTTTTCGTATTATATTTGGGTGAATATTCCATTTGAATATCGCCGCAAAGCGATTTAACGGCTTCGGTAAAGCTTTGTCCGTATATTTTCATACAAAACGCAATAGCGTTATTGCCGCCCTCGTCACGGCTGTTCCAATACCACCCTTTTCGGTCGTTTGTAATAAAAAGGCTGTCGTGAACATCGCAACGGTAGCCGTTACCGCTTTTCTTTACGCTGAAGCCTTCTGTTCTTTCAAGAAATTCTACCATATCTACATTTCTTGCACGCTCTATTTGCTCTTTTGTAACGTAGTTACTTGGTTTAGATTTAGAATAACTCATAAAAAGCTCCTTAAAAAAGAAAGCAACGATTTCCTCTTTTTCAGAGGTTGTCGTTGCTTGTTATTTTTATCTTCTATCCAGTACCATTGCCTACTGAATTCATCGGCAGTATCTCGCTTGATAATTTCTTTTTTCAGACGGCGAATGCGGAATGCCTGTGTTATAATTACAGCTAATAAAATTGTTATAAGAACGCTCATAGTAAAACCTACTTACTGCGTTTTTGTGATTGTGCGGGAAAATCAAAGTCGATTTTTCCGTCTTTAACGATAAGTGCCGCTGAGAATGCTTTGCCCGAACCGTATGTGTTATAAGCCTTAACATTACTTCTGTCGTATGATTTCCCGTCAATGCTCCATTCACCTGTGTGCTGTGAATAGTGTACAACTATACTGCTTTTGACATAAGCCGGTGTATTTAAAAATTCGTGAACGAATTGCTGTACAACATCGATCGGCAACCAAGTCGAGCCTAACCGTACAGATATTTCGCTCGCTGTCAAGTCTTCAGGCTGAACCTTTCCTAACGCTTCGATATTAATGTTGAATGAAGAATCGGCTTCTGCAAACTTTTTGGCGATTGCAAGCTTTTCTCTGACATTGCCGGACAAATATTCATCTGCCATGAAATACTTAACTTGATTATCGTCATTTCCGTTATAAAGAGGGTTTAAAAAAATTACGCCTTTTAGATCGTTGAAAATCTCATCTTCCTCTTTTCCGGTCAGACGTTTCATGTATTCCATATCAATTATAGCTTTTTCGCCGATAGACACAGCGAGTGCTTCGCTTGCCGTATCGACCTGTGTAACAGGCTTATGCGGCATTATCGTTCTCTTAAAGAATATATCCGCTTTACGTTCAAATTCACCTTCATCGCCGATTATCTCAAGGGCAGATAAAAGTGCAAAAGAACTGTCATCGCCAAAAGCAGATTTGTTAGCTCTGCTGTTGATATGACCGTATTTTTTAACGTAAGTGTCGTAAACCGCATTAAGCTTTGCCTGTTCTGCCTTTATCTCTTCATCGGGATAGTCTTCTGATTGTAATTCTATCAGATTGCGAACGCAATCTCTTATTCCGATCATACCCTTAATTCGGTTTTCAGCAGTTGCCGATACCTCTATAGGCGACATACGGGAATTTTCACGGAAATAGATTTTATCGTCCACTACCGTGTAAGAAAAATTTCTTACTGTAGGGTTGGCAGGAATCGAATTATCTTCTTCCTCAAGCTCATCGGTTACCTCATATTCGGAAATCTCTCCGTGTATATTTGCTACCGCTTACGATAACAATTCTGAAAGATCGGCATTTTCAAACGGCACGCAGGTTACTTCTTCGCCAAAGCGACCGCTTATGGTTTTCATCTCGCCGAGTATCATTTCCGGATTCTGTACAAAATATGAGTTCATTGTGATACCGTTTTCGTCAGTGTCAAGATGAACCCAATCCCGTTCAATATCAACGAGCCTGTCACGCTTTTGCAGGAATAAAATATCTGACACAACCTCTGTACCTGCATTACCCTTAAAGGTATTATTCGGCAGTCTGATTGCGCCGAGGAGTTCTGCCCTTTGTGCTATATATTTTCTGACAGATGAATTTGTCTTCTCCATCGTGCCTTTACTTGTAACAAGAGCCGTAATACCGCCGGGACGTAACTTATCCAAAGACTTTGCAAAGAAATAGTCGTGGATAAGGAAATTATACTTATCGTATCTCTTATCAAGCACCTTGAAATCACCGAACGGAACATTGCCGATAACTCCGTCAAAGAAGCTGTCCGGCACATTCACTTCTTCAAATCCCTGTGCCGCTATTGAAGATTTCTGATAAAGCTGCTGTGCAATTCCGGCTGATATAGTATCGAGCTCAACACCGTAAACCTTACTGTCCTGCATTGTTTTCGGCAGCATACCGATAAAGTTACCGATGCCGCAGGAAGGTTCAAGCAGATTGCCGTTTTTAAAGTTCATATTTTCAAGAACCTTATATACGGCGCTTATAACTGTCGGCGGAGTGTAAAACGCAGTCAGAGTTGACTCTCTTGCCGATGTGTATTCACTATCGGTAAGTAAATCTTTAAGTTCATTGTAGTGGGAGTTTGACTGCTCAAAGAATTGCGGTAATCCGCCCCAACCGACATATTGTGAAAGTATGACCTGTTCCGTTGGAGTAGCAAGTCTATGTTCGCTATTTAACTTTTTGAGCAGACGTATGGCATTAATATTGTTATAATAGCGTTCGAGCGGAGTACCTGCACCCAACTCATCGGTATCAATATGGAAATTTGTACGGTAATCATTGTTGATTTCCGGGTACAAAACACTGTGAGCGTTGTTTTGCTTGCGGTTTTTCTTATGTTCACGAGCTGTCTTTAACTGTTTGCTATCAGTTGATTCATTATTGACCTGTGTATTTGTTCCCTCACGGTTACCGATGAATTCAAAATTATATCTTGAAACCAACGTTTCTTGCCATTTGCTGTCCGGTGAATTTGATATATATTTCTTGTCACCGCTTTCATTTATGAGAGAAATAGAATATGAAGATACGGATTTTACTGCCCATATTTCGCCATCTACTTTGATAAGGTCACCTTCATCCAAATCATCAGCATGATATCCGTTTTTATCATAAGTGATTTTTTCTGGAGTTGTATTCGTTTCAGAAATAACAGATGTATTGCTTTCTTCTTCTGAAAGTATAACCTTTAAATGCTCGTTAAGCGCATTTTCTTTTATCTTATGCTCAAAATCCGCTATATCATATTGTTTGTTGAAAAGGGGAGCGTTAGCGTCGCTGAGCATTACCTGCTGATCGTCTTTTGCCGTAATTCTGTATTCGGACGCTCCGATGAAAACGGTATCGCCGACTTTGTAAATATACTTCTCATTATCCTTGTTTTCAGAAGTGCTAAGACCCTGCTCGGTGTATTGTCTTTCCTCACGCTCGTTGAGCCATTGCGCATAATGTTCTTTTTCTTTTGCATTCAGATACCTGTCATTGTTAATCAACAGCTGTATGCGCTTTGCGACCTCTAACCAATTCAAAATGATTTTCGGAGCATTATCGGCATATCCATTGCTGATACAAATACCTTTTGCATTGTGGTCATAGTGATATCCGGATACGCCACCTGCGTGTGTTCCGCCACCAATGCCGTACTCGTTTTTCAGAAAATCCGCATTTTCTTTCTGTGATAAGCTTCTCCGGAACTGTTCATAGATACGGTATTTCCCGTCCTGAAAGCCACTCCCATTAGCAAGATGGTCATTTATAATTTCATTTGGAATAGAAAAAGCAGAGGCTTTTGTAACCTCTGCTTCATATTCTGCTATGAAAGCCGTTTGTTCATTGATTGACGGTAACGGCTTAATGTTGCTTAAACGCTCATTATTATCTGCTGAGTAACTATCTCTTGAACTTCGTGCCTGAGATTGTTCATCAGCTGAACCCATTTCATCATATCTTTCGCTTTCAGCTCTTCTGTCAGCCCCTGTTTTACCGACATCTCTTTGATCAGCTCGTCCTCCAGTTTGAGCGCTCTCTGTTCCGTTTCTGCGAGGTACTGTGTTAACTGACAACTCGTCATCAGATTGTAGTACATTATCTTGTGGTGCTGCTTCAGATATTCCTTTTTCATCTGTGCCCATTTGCCGAGTGTTACCTCCTGCTGTTCCGGTAATGATAGATCCGGTATCAGATAGTCGCCCTGCATTGTGTAAGTGATTTCTTTCATAATTAGAACTCCTTTCGCTATTATAGCTGATATTGTTATCAGGCATTATCGCCTGTTGATTTTCCTTTTCAATTGCACGAACCGTTTTTGCGACTACACCGAGTCCCATTTTGGCTATATCGCTTGTGGCATATCCGATAGAGTTCAACAATTCATGTGTGCTGAAATATTCTATACCCTCAAAATCGGATTCGGTTAACCCACTGTCTGCTCCAAGACGTTCTGAAATCATATACACTACGCTGTTTTTTACAAGTCGTTTGTATATTTCTTCAGCTTCATCAGTACTTATATAGTCTATTTCACTGCCTGTTCCGTTTCTGATAAAATTATAGATATAGTCATCTATGTTGTCATCCACTGCATTAGATACGCTTTCTTTAATTACGCTTTCAAGACTATCCAAGTCGCTTAATGTGCCAAATGTATTTTTTAATGCTTCCGTAACATCGCTTTGATATTCGTCAGACATTTTCCATACCGGAACTTCTCTTGACCGTTTTGTTCCGTGTGTATCGGTGATGTCAAAGTAGTATTTAAGTCTTTGGCTTTTGCCCGAAGAATCCTCAAATACTGCGATGCCTTTTGCACCTCTGTTGACCCATCTGCCGAATGCTGTGTTCCAACGTTCGATTTCTAATACCGCCGTTGCGTCCGGACGCTGAGCAAACAGTAACAGCTGTTCGTCAAAACGTAGCTTGTAATTTCTGCAAGCAGTTCTTAAGAACGATTGCCACGCTCGAGCGTCTTTCGTCACATCGACAATGATTTGATCGTACAAATCATTTATCAGTTCGTACTTCCTTGCCATATCTATACCTCCGTTTTTTCTGCGGCTCACTTCTTAGTAAGCCGTCATCATTTTATATAAAAAGTCGGAGAATAGATTTCGCCGACTTTATTATAACACTTTTCGTTGCGTTTGTCTATCATTATAACATTAAATATTAAACAAATTAAAACTGGATTTTTTGTTGCTTCTGCTATTTTTCTTTTCTGAGTTGTTTCAGTAGTTGATCAATTTCCGTTTCGTTTTTCCTAAGGAAAACTATATTATACTTATCGCCTTTTTTAAAATAGGCAAACTGTATACCGGATCGCTTTATGTTGTCAAGCAATTCGGGGGCAACCATTCTATATTTAGGTTTCTCACCGTTTACTGCGGCTAAACGTTTTATTTCTTTGTTTAGTCTGTTATTTCGTTCATACTCTGTTTCCTGCTTGCTCTCATCCGCAGGGGAGAGAATTTTTGTAATGAGTTCTTTGGTGTCCGGCATAAACGCAACATTATATTTCCCGTCGTCCTTAGGAAAAGCCGCAAGCTCGATTTCATTCAATTTTAAAAGCTCGAGCTGAATTTTTGTAACGATCATATAGCTGAGCTTTGTATTTGAAGAAGCGGCGAGATCTTTTAATCGTTTGTATTTTTGTGAATTGATCAACTTATCTGACTGCTGTTCAACTTGCTTGCTGTCATAACCGAGAGCTTTGCAGATTATCTCTTTATTATTTTCTTTGACTATAATAACCGCTGTCTTGGTTTCTAAATTCACATTTGCACTGTAGAAAATCGGAAGAACAATAATTTTTCCAAGCTGATCTGCCGGAATTTTAACAGCAAAATTGTTGCCCTGGGCTGATATTAGATCTCCGTATCTGATGTTCTCGCACCAATATTTAGTTCTGATTATATTTGTATTAGCTGTAGTCCTATTGGATAACCGGTAGCTTTTATGTTCTCTGTACTTTTTTCTATTCGGACTTATGAAAAGTGCACACAGTATTGTAAATAATATTGATTTCCGAGTTCCTGTCGGAAATCGACTCGTGTGATAGTTTGTCCTATACTGTTTTGTCAAACATCTGTAATTATTTGCGTACCTGTTGTCCTGAGAAAATGACCAGGATTCAAACCTTTGCCATTCGTTAATATTTTTTCTTGCGCAGGTTTTCTTCGATTGCAAATTTAAATTGCTTGTATTTGTATCAGCAAGATTTGTTGAATATCCCATTGCCTTTTCAAGCTCGGCTTTGGTATATTGACTTCCGAACTGTTTTGCTAAAGTATCAACACGGATTGCTTTCTTCTCACCGATTTTATGAACGGTGATGTGTTTTTCGTATCGGACCTCGTAGTTTTTATTTTTGAGAAATGATATAAATTCACTTTTGCTTTTACAACTTTCTTTTGCTTCATCAAGATCACTCAGCAACTGAATTTTCCATGATTTATGTTTCAATGCCAACTGCATTGTCGTTTGATCTATCGGTTTGAATTCGGATTTAGAGCTTATAACAGATACTCCGTATTTGCGACACAGCTTATCGCTTATCGCTCTGTTGTTCTTCATTGTTTCTTTATTGTCGTAATATTTCCTGCCGGTTATCATATTGCAGGAGTTTACGATTATGTGATTGTGCAAATGTTCTTTGTCAACGTGAGTGCTGACAACTACTTGATAATTCGGAAAACAAAGTTTAGCGTATTCCACCCCAAAGCGATGAACAGTTTCGGGTGTTACATTATCGTTCGGTGAAAATGACTGAATAAAATGATGTGAAATAATCCCATTATTCTGATTAAACGCCAAACGCAATAATCTGAATTGGTCGAGAGTGTTTGAGTTACTTCCCGAACAATTTATTCGTGAAACCTCAGATATTTTTGCAGGATTTGTTATGTAAGCGAGAGCTTCAGTAAGACCCGCTTCGGTTTTAATTTTGTTTTCCGCAGTTTGATTAACCGCCATTGCTTTTTTCACTTTCTGCACATTCGTGTTCTGCTTTGGTGACAGCAAGCAGCAGATCTTTGAGCAGTTTCATTATTTCGTTTTGATAATCTGTGATTCTCTTTAAGTAGTAATTTGGCAATTCACTTTCATTTTTTCTGCTTGTATTTGCAACTATCGCAATCTGATTTATGTTGTTGCCGATTTTTAATAGCTGTCGTGTTACCTCATCAGCACCATCGACAACAATTATTGTTTTATTTTCTGAAAGTGATAGAATGTATTGGCTTACACTTTGTCTTGCAAGTGTTGCTTTTTCGACTAAGCTTTGCTTCTCTTCATCGGTTACTCTTAAATGAATCCGTGCATTTTTAAGTGGCATTTTTTACTCCTCTCTGAACTTCTGCGTAGCAAGAAGCACTGTATGATTTACGCAGTAAATCACACTGTGGCAAGCACAGAACGTGTGCACCCGATTGGTGCATACGTTCGCTTGTTAGGGTGAACCCTAATACCCTTTAAAAAATAAAATTTCAAATTTATTTTTTTAAAAATCGCTACGCTCACTGAGTGAATTTTATAAATCGTTACCGTTAAAAATTTTTCCTTCCGGTAATGTAGTTTTTTCATTCTGGCTGCCAAAATTTTTTGCTTCGGATTTGCTGAGCATTGCAAGTATTTCTTTTCGTTTTTCATCTGAAATATCGCCGTCCTTCATGATCGCCGCAAGCAGATCGCTTGCAAACTGATTGTTCTTTTCGACTTTAAGTTTTTTGATTTCCTTGCGCAACTTTCTGATTTTTTCTTTAGCTTCCGATATATTTTTTTCTTCCTGTGCTATCGCTTTTTCGCACTTGTTTATCGAAGCGTTAACATCCCTTGCCATTCGTTTTTTCTCCTTTTATTTTTGATATTATGTTTTCAATGAGCAGCTTATCACTGTCAGAAGAAACAGAAAGCAGATATGAAAAGCCAAGTATGTCGAGGTTCTTTTTCATAAACATTGTTTCATCCGTTGTCAGATAAATCTCGGTTGCTTCGTCAGATGTACTGTCAATCTTTGGCTCATCACATTTAGGCATTTTTGCTTTTGATTTATCTTATCTTATTGTTATTCACCTAAAACGGTACGTAATGCGTATGGTTTATTGCACGCCTCTTTGCAAATGTTCGCTCCCGATTTTGTCTATCGTATATCACTACCGCAAAAGATAAAATCATCATTTTATGTACCGGATGAAAACGAAATAAAAGTAATATACAAACTAATCAAAAATACAGAGCTTGAGATTCCATTTTTATTAGCCAGTCAATGTGGATTGCGTCCTTCGGAAATATGTGCATTGACAAAGGATTGCATTACCGCTGACGGATTAGAAATTCGCAAAGCAGTTGTAATAAATGAGCATGGCAGAGAAGTATATAAGCCGCCTAAGTCATACGCCGGATATAGGACAATACCAATATCGCCCTTACTGCGAGATAAACTCATGAATACTCCGGATAAAAAACGGATTTGCGTTATATCTTCAAATAAAATAAGCCGTGATTGGAATTCATTTCTTCGTAAACACGGGCTACATATATTTAGATTCTATTCTTTGCGACATTATTACGCCAGTCAAGCATTATTGCTTGGAATACCACAGAAATATATTGCGGAATTAATGGGGCATTCATCGACTGACATGATTGAAAAGGTCTATCAGCACACCTTTCCATCTGCGATGGAAGAATTTAAGGTTCGTATTGCTGATAACATAGAAAAACTTTTGGGGTAATAAGGGTTCGAATCCCTCTTGGCGTGCCAACCGCTTTGATTACCAAAGCGGTTTTTCTTTTGCATATTATATACAGAAAAGGCGGAACGGTTTTTATGCTGTTCCGCCTTATATTATTCCGTTTTAACAAATTCAGATACCCATTGGATCCCCCAGAACACCGTAAGATGAATAGCCGGGTCAGACAGCATAAGTACCGCACGCTCCGTTTTACTTGAATCATCGTCCTGCACTCTGAGTATCTGATAAGCAATACCCACAATTCCGATGAACACGGCAGGAAGCATACTTGTGGCGAAGCTCATTGCAACGCCGTATAAAACAACCAGTCCGCATGTGCCTATAAGCCTTTTTAAAAAGTAACGTGACGTATCGACCTTTCCACAGAGTGTTATAATTATTGCAATTACACTGCATATTATAGCTCCGAAGCAAACATACCGCCACAAAGCGTCAAGCCGTGTAAACGCTGAAATTCCGCCTGCATAAAGAAAGTCGGTAACAGTGCGTGCAATGCCCCATATAATAATTAACACAGGAAAAAGCAATGATTGCAAAAGTGCCGACTTGTCGTTTGTGAACATGGTACACCCCCATTTATGGAAATCGCATTGAAGCTGTTATGGTATTTATTTGTGATACCTTTTCCCCGCAATAATACTATACGCCCTGTAAATCTGCTCCAGAAGCATCACCCTTGCAAGCTGATGCGGAAAAGTCATCTTCGACATCGACAGCTTAATATCAGCCATCGCCTTTATCTTTGGTGCAAGCCCGAACGAGCTTCCGATTATGAAGTTCACCGCCGACTTTCCCTGTACCGCCGTATCACTCAGCTTAGCGGCAAGCTCCTCGCTTGAAAGCTGCTTTCCCTCAATGCACATAGCAACCGTCAAAGCGTTCTTTGCGAGCTTCTTTTCTATCATTTCAGCTTCTTTTTCGAGTGCGTCCTCTATCTGCCTGTCAGACGGCTCATTCGGCAGTGCGACAGGCTCAAGCTCATATATTTTCAGCACACAGGAGCCGCCGAGCCGCTTTTCATATTCCTTGCAGGCATCTCTCAGATAGATTTCCTTCAGTCTGCCGAGGCAGATTATATTAACACCTTGCATCAGCGTCTTTTAGCGTAGCTTTCAAAGCGGCGCTTCTCCTTTGATGCCAGCTTTCTGCGCTTGGAGTTTTCTATCGTTCTTGTAACTATAAAGCAGATAAGCAGTACAACTATTCCGACAGCCGAAACCTTGAACCACGGCTTGTCGAACTCGTCCTTTGCTTTTTCTATATAATATTCCACGTCCGATCTGGCAACATTGTTGTTTGCAACAAGGTTCATCGTGGTGATAGTTTCGCCCTTGAATTTAACGTCCATTACGCCGAGTATATCGCCCTTTTTCACGGGAGCCTGTACGCTTTCATATGCCTTAAAGACCTTCTGCACTCCCGATTCCTTTACCGATTTCGGCATGAGCGCCGTGTAGTCGCTTTCGGGTGTCAGTATAACGTGCGTTGCGCTCTCTCCCATTTCGACCTTGACTTCGGTTATCTGCTCGTCCTTGTTTACTACAGTAGCCATTTCAAAGTTTGTGAATGCCCACTTGTAGAGGTTGAGTGCGTCGATCATCGAATACCAGTCGTCATAGTATTCTCCGTTCTTGTCCTTTACCGGTGCGCCGAGCGTCACAAGGATATAGTTGTACTGATTCTTAGCGGCTGAAACAAGGCATCTTCCGGCTTCGTCCGTAGTACCAGTCTTTGTGCCGTATGCGTATTCATATTCGTAAACACTGCCGGGACGAAGAAGTGAGATAGTGCTGTATATAGAGTAACCGCTGGGGTTAGCGTCATTTTTCGGCATCTCATATTCATAGGTGCTTGTTATTTTCTTGAACAGCGGAAATTTGTCGTAGGCGTATTTTGTCATTTTATACAGGTCTTCCGCAGTTGTGTAGTTGTTGTCGTTATGCAGACCGTGAGCGTTCACAAAGTTTGTTCCGGTACAGCCAAGCTCCTTCGCTTTTTCGTTCATCATTCCGATAAACTTTGTGATGCTTCCCCCGCCTATATTATAGGCAAGAATGTTTGCCGCTTCACAGGCAGACGGGAGCATAAGCGCATACAGACAGTCCTTGTATGTCAGGTTGTCCTGCAGCGGTTCTATCGCCGCATTTGACGGGTCACTGTAGTTCGGGTCCTCGTAGAAATCGTTGAAGCAGTCATAAGGCACTTCCACCTTCTTTGACAAAGCGCCCTCGGACAGATGCTCAAGCGCAATTATGCAGGTCATTATTTTTGTGGTTGAAGCAGGGTACATTTTCTTGCTCTCGTTCTTCTTGTACACCACATCTCCCGTATCGGTGTTGACCATATACACAGCCTCGCTGTATATCTTGTCGGTGTTCGGGTCAAAATCATATACCTCGTCGTCGTTTTCCGCAAAAGCGGTAACGGAAAGCGAGCATAACAGCATAGCCCCGCAAAGCAGAGCAGACGCAAAGCGTAATATCTTCTTCATAATTTATTCCGTTCCTTTTCATCGGAGATTTTTTAATATGTTCCCTATTATTGTATCACATATCTCCGAAAAAGAAAAGACTTTTTTGCTTGTTAATATTTTATTTTGCGTATTCTCCTTGTCGGCTTTCCTTTTTTGTGTTAAAATAGAATAAGAATTTTCTTACAATTCGGCAAGAAAGCCGTATCTGCCGAAAAAGCGGAGTAAAATACAAGGGGGTGAGAGTATGAACGGAAATGTGCGGAGAAATGCCAAAACAGCTTTTGTATGCGTATTGTTTATAATAATTGTTTCTTTGTTTTTCTATCTTCTTACCGCAGGCACAATGCCGGAATCTGTCGATATACCGTCTGCGGACAAAATAGCGGATGTCGATTTGTCAAAGGAAGGCGTCGGTATAGATATATCCTCCGGCGAATATTACAAAGGACGGCTGTATACTCCGGACAATTTTGCAAAAGGCGATATATCGCAGGGTAATCCCGATGATAAATATGCCACATTCCGCATAGTACTGCCCCTTGAAAAAGGTGTCACCTACGGACTTTCCGGAGAAACGGCGACCTATGCACAACAGGTTTATATTGACGGAAAACTGCTCAGCGAGGTCGGTAAGGTGTCCGACAATGCCGAAGAATTTGTCCCTGCGACAGACAGATACACGCTATATTTCACCGCACAGGCGGATACTGCGGAGATAATAATCCGTCACGCATGGTTTAATCACAGGACAGGCACGATACAAAAGCTGTGCCTTGCAAAAGCTCCGCTTATATCCGCAAATGAAAGGGCACAGACCGTTTGTGACGGACTTATTGCGGGAACTCTGCTTGCTATGGCAATATTCTTTTTCGGAATGTTCCTTCTCGGAAACAGAAAACGCAGTATGATGTGGTTTTCGCTGTCCTGTCTTACTGCGGCTCTGCATTATCTCATATATGAAAGCAAGCAGATAGGCGTACTGTTCCCCTATCTTGACTGGTACACTGAGCATAAGCTCGAATACATCACGAATATACTTTACTTCGTGTTTATACTGCTCTATGCCTTTGCCGCACTCGGATTAAGACCGCATAAGCGTTTTGTTGTGACCTCTATATGCTCGGCAGGTGCGATATTGCTGTTCTACATCTTTACGCCGTCAACCGTTTATACGCATTTTACCGTTGTTGCAGGCGCTGTTATGGCGGTATATCTGATTCTTTCTTCTGTATATATCTGTGTTACGGCGGTAAAACACAGGCTTATGGGCTACATCGACAGCATTATAGTATGCTCAACCGTTGTGCTTACCACAGTCGTTTATTTGATAGAAGGGCTTACCTATTTCACGAAGATATTCTATATCCGCTCCTATGCGACTATATTGTTCGTGTTCTGTAATGCGGTCATGCTTACTATAAATCTGTCCAGAACAGAGCGCCGCCTTGACGAATCGAAACAGCGTGAATCGCAGGTCACCCATATGAATGAAACGCTTGAAAAGCTCGACAGGCTGAAAACCGATTTTATGCACAATATCGCCCACGAAATGAAAACTCCGCTCACAGTAATGAGCGGATACGCACAGCTTACCGAAAAACAGATAGAAAAGAATGTCGTAAACGATGAAACATTGTCAAATCTTGAAACGATTTCAAGCGAGGCTCAGCGTCTGTCTGATATGGTGACAAAGCTGCTCTCGGTATCTCATAACGAGGTCACAGCAATGGAGCTGAGCAGGTTTGCCGCAAGGGACGTTCTTTCCGATGCGGCGGCGGTTTGCAGACCTATACTTGCAAAGCACGGCAACCGGCTTGTCACAAGGGCGGATAACTGCCCCGATATAATAGCAAACCGTGAAATGCTGCTTCAGGTGCTTATAAATCTGGCTGTAAATTCGGGCAAGCATACCGAGAACGGAACAGTGCTATTTTCGGCAGAAAAATCCGCCGACGGTGATAATTTCGCCGTGTTCACAGTATCCGATACCGGAACGGGAATATCCCGTGAGGCACTTGCACATCTGTTTGACAAAGGCTACAGCACGGACGGCGGAAACGGGCTGGGACTTTATATCTGCCGTGATATTATAGAATCGACAGGCGGCAAAATAACCGCAGACAGCAGTGAAAACGGAGCGGTGTTCCGCTTTACCGTACCGTGTGGAAAGGAAGATGCAAAGTGAGTACGATTCTGCTTGTAGAGGACAATCCGCATATAATGAAGATAAACAGCTCGTGTCTTTCTATGGAGGATTACAGCGTTCTTGAGGCGGCAGATGCGGCGCAGTGCCGTTATATGCTGTCGAATAACGATGTCGATCTTGTGATACTCGATATAATGCTCCCTGACGGCGACGGAATATCGCTTTGCCGTGAGATAAAGGCAAAATACGATATTCCGATACTGTTCCTGTCCGCACTCAGCGAAAACGATGATATTATAACGGCGCTGAGAGCAGGCGGTGACGATTATCTGCCGAAGCCCTACGATATACAGGTGCTGATAGCAAGGGTAGAGGCAAGGCTTCGCTCAGTACGGAAAGATAAGCGTTATATCTCGTTCGGAAGGCTCAGACTTGATACGGTTTCAATGGCGGCATATTTTGCCGACAACGACCTGCTCACTACCCAGAAAGAGTTCTCGATACTGCTTATGCTTGCCCGTAATATCGGCAGTACAGTGCCGAAAGCCGAACTGTACGAAAACGTGTGGGGTCTGCCGTATTCCGACAACGCAAATGCACTGTTCACGGCGGTTTCACGGCTTAATAAAAAACTCGATGATAACAAAGCAGATGTGACTATCACCTACGAAAGAGGCAAAGGCTACGCACTTGAAAGCATATAGGCTAAACAAAAACCGGTTTCTGCTTGTTTCGCATCCGCACTGCCACACTCGCCTTGAGCCAACACCCTTGCCTCCCTTGTCAAAGGTGAGGTGCTGTCGCCCGAAAAAATTCGGGCGACTACCGGAGGGATTGCTCCCCATCCGCACCAACCCTCCCAAAACCGCACCGTCCCTCGAAAATCGCCACCATCCCTTCGCCTCGCACTAAACTTGCCTCCCCTCGAAAAAGGGGAGGTGGCTTGACGGCATTGCAAAACCGTTATTCTATATCATCTTCATTTTGTAATTTACCGGACTGTTTCCAAAATTGCTATACTTTTTGCCGTCAAGACGGTGGGGATTGTGTTTGCTTAGAAGATTTGAAGATAGTACTCCTATCAATTTCAATCCCCACCGTCACGGCTCGGAATAGTTTCAGAATTGTAAAGGCAGGACTATCTGAATACTGTACAGCAAGCCAGAAAAAATTATCAGCCGTGCCACCTCCCCTTTTTCGAGGGGAGGCAAGAAAGGATTGCGATTTATGCTACTTTCTGCATAATTTATACACTTTTTGGTATGTTATATTCTTTCGTTGTCATTTTGGTAGAGTAGTAAAGCCTTAGCCTCGCACCATATTCTTGCCTCCCTTGTCAAAGGTGAGGTGCTGTCGCCCAAAAGAATTCGGGCGACTACCGGAGGGATTGCTTTACACCCACCGAACCTCTCAATCCCCACAACCTTCTCAAAGGCACATCAACCGCTTCGCCCCGTGCTAAACTTGCCTCCCTTGTCAAAGGTGAGGTGCTGTCGCCCAAAAGAATTGGGCGACTACCGGAGGGATTGTTCCCTATCCGCACCAACCCTCCCAAACCCGCACTATCCCTTGCCCCGCACCATGTCCTTGCCTCCCTTGTCAAAGGTGAGGTGCTGTCGCCCGAAAAAATTCGGGCGACT
>OFLZ01001276.1_pt1 | contig 14986 bp, 22 predicted proteins | sample 1541321 | NCBI WGS metagenome assembly OFLZ01 (sample SAMN04209223, study PRJEB22552) | human gut metagenome | biome: gut; material: feces | host: Homo sapiens | place: USA: Oklahoma | reverse complement strand
CGGCGAACTCCTCCAACATAGCCTTTTGATTGGAAATGGAATTGCTCTCACGCTGCTGGTCATCATCTTTGCCAAAGTCATCACGGCTCAGTCGTTCGTACAGAGCAGTGATTTTCTCGTTTTTTCTCATAACTTGCGCTCCTTTCTTCGGTTTTAGGTTGTGTGTTCTAAGAGACTTCCCAACCGCTTGATTAAGAAGTCTTTTAGAGCATACAACACCGGAGACCGGAAAAGCAGTTATCAAGTTTCATCCCCGGCCCGACCAGATGGACAAATTCGAGCCTATTGCTCTTCCCTGCGGCCAGTGTCTCGGTTGCCGCATTGAGTACTCCCGCCAGTGGGCTAACCGTCTGATGCTTGAACGTGAAGCCCATGATGCCGCTTGGTTCTGCACTTTTACTTACGATGATGACCATGTCCCCCGCTCTTACTATCCAGACCCGGAGACCGGAGAGGCCATCCCTTCCCTCACTCTTCGGAAGAGAGATTTTCAGTTGCTCATGAAGCGCATCCGTCGCCGCTTCCCGGATGACCATATTCGGTTCTTCGCCTGTGGTGAGTATGGCTCCCAGACGTTCCGCCCCCACTATCACGCTATTATCTTCGGCCTGCACTTGGATGACCTGGTGCCCTATAAGACAGTTCGTGAAGGAGGTGAACTTTACACCTACTACAATTCTCCCAAGTTGCAGTCTTGTTGGCTTGATTCTGACGGCAATCCGATAGGATTTGTTGTTGTCGGTGAAGTCACATGGGAATCATGTGCCTACACCGCTCGTTATGTGACTAAGAAGTTAAATCGAAAGGAGCACGATTTCTATGAAAAGCACCGTATTTGCCCTGAGTTTAGTCTCATGTCCCGCCGGCCTGGCATTGCGCGTGACTATTACGAGTCACATCCTGGAGTTTTTGATTCGGATTACATCAACATCTCAACTCCAAAAGGAGGACGCAAGTTTAGACCCCCCCGCTACTTCGAGAAGCTCTTCGAGATTGAAGACCCGGTGAGGTCCAAGGAGCTCAAGGAGATTAAGAAGCGCCTCGCCCTGGATGCTCAGAAGTCTAAGCTCTCGAAAACATCCCTCGAACTAGACGAGTTACTTGCTGTGGAGGAGCAGAACTTTACAGACAAAATAAAACCATTAAGGAGGAATCTGCTATGAAGATGCGTAGGGCTACTGATAAGCGTGTGTTTAAGCGCACGGCCGCCAAGTCTAAGAAGGTCAATATTGCCCCGAAAATCTTTCGCGGAGGTATCAGGCTATGATTTCGGATGAACAAAAGAATCTTTCTCGTTCTCTCCGTTCTATGTTGACTATTCAAGGTTTCAAGTGTTCCGTCAACTATACAGAGGTCGAAGGCAAAGGCCCCGGTTTTCTCGTGGCCTTGATCGACCCCGTAGACCCCAATAGTGTTTTCTTCTGCCGCTTCTATACGGTGGATGAAGTGAAGACCATTACAACCGCTCAGCGGATTTTTTGGAGGTATGTAAAATGACTTACGGTATCTATGCAATCAAGGACGCTAAGACTACGTTCATGCCCGCCAACGTGGACTACAACGATGCTTCGGCTATTCGCAACTTCGAGCATGCTGTTCGCCAGCCGGATTCCCTGCTTCGCTCTCACCCCGCTGATTATTCTCTTTGGCGTGTCGGTCAGTATGATAATGAGAATGGCGAGATCATTCCTGAGTGGCCCCTCGTCCAGCTCGCCGATGCTTCCAATGTCTTGAAGGAGGATGTCTAATGTTCAGAACGCAGTATGACCCCCACGACCGTATCCACGCCGAACCCGGCCAGCGTGAGCATATTCGCTATGGCGGTCACTATGATGAGAAAGGCCGTGTGGTACTGGATGAGATTGGCCGCATTGATACTTACGCGGAGATTCAGTCTCATGCTGAGAGTGTAGACCTTCACGTCCTCATGGAGCGTTATGCCCGCGGTGATGTGGATGCTCTTTCCAAGGCCCAGGGCTTCTATGGTGATGTTCTGGATTTCCCCAAGACCTATGCTGAGGCCCTCAATCACATGAATGAGATGGAGCGTCAGTTCATGTCTCTTCCCGTTGAAATCCGTGAGAAGTTTGGTCATAGTTTCACTGAGTTTCTGGCTTCTTCCAATGAGCCTGACTTCCTGGACAAGCTCGGTATTAAGCGTGAACCCGAACCCACTCCCCAACCTACTCCCGAACCTACTCCCGAACCTGTAAAGGAGGTTAAAGTATGAACCGGAATACAGAGTCCCATTTTTCTCTGCTCCCTCGTGTGGATATTTCCCGGAGCCGTTTTGACCGTTCTTCTAGCGTGAAGACCACGTTCAATACAGGTGATATCGTCCCTTTCTTCTTGGAAGAGGTACTCCCCGGCGATACCTTCAACGTGAAAACCTCGAAAGTTGTCCGGATGCAGACCCTCTTAACCCCCCTCATGGATAACCTCTACCTGGATACCTACTATTTCTTTGTGCCCAATCGCCTTGTGTGGCAGCACTGGAAAGAGTTCTGCGGTGAGAACACGGAAAGCGCCTGGATTCCTGAGACGGAGTACGCCATGCCCCAGATTACTAGTCCCGCTGATACTGGTTGGGAAGTTGGTACGATTGCCGACTACTTCGGTATCCCCACTGGAGTTGCAAACCTTAGCGTTTCCGCTCTTCCCTTCCGTGCCTACGCCCTTATCATGAATGAGTGGTTCAGAGATGAAAATTTACAAGATCCTCTTGTTGTTCCTGTGGACGATGCTACTGTGGCTGGAGTTAACTCTGCTATTTTCGTGACTGACGTTGCGAAGGGCGGCAAACCCTATAAGGCCGCTAAGTATCACGATTACTTTACCAGTGCTCTCCCTGCTCCTCAGAAAGGCCCGGACGTGTCTATCCCGGTTTCTCTCGGTTCTGAGCTTCCGGTTTACGGTACAGGTGACCCGCTGTATTTGACTGATGGTAATTTCACTTATCCGTTCCTTTCCGTTGGTCAGAGTCTCGGTTCGGTCAGTATGACTGGTACTGCTATTGCAAATTCCGGCGCTACTGGTTCTAAGGTCGGTGATATTTATTCCAATGCTAATGGCTTCTATTTTGAGGCTAATTCTGGCGGCGGTTCCGATAACTGGAAAGGTAAAGTGATGGGTGTCCCCACTAAAGAGAAGATGGATTCTCTTGCCGTACCTGGTCTTGTCGGTTCTGGTCTCGTTGCTGTGTATGATGGTGCTGTTTCTGTTGCTACAATTAATCAGCTCCGCCTTGCCTTCCAGATTCAGAAGTTCTATGAGCGTCAGGCCCGCGGCGGTTCTCGCTATACAGAGGTGATTCGCTCCTTCTTCGGCGTGACTTCCCCGGATGCCCGCCTCCAGCGCCCTGAGTATCTTGGTGGTAACCGTGTTCCCATCAATATCAATCAGGTGATTCAACAGTCCGGTACTGAGTCCGCTACTACTCCGCAAGGTACGGTTGTCGGTATGTCTCAGACTACGGACACCAATTCTGACTTTACCAAGTCCTTCACGGAGCATGGTTTTATCATCGGTGTTATGGTTGCCCGCTATGACCATACCTACCAGCAGGGTCTAGACCGTCTTTGGTCCCGGAAGGACAAGTTCGATTTTTATTGGCCCGTTTTCGCGAATATCGGTGAGCAGGCTATCAAGAACAAGGAACTTTATGCTCAAGGTACAGCTGAGGATGATGAAGTCTTTGGTTACCAGGAAGCATGGGCAGAGTATCGCTATAAGCCTAACCGTGTAACTGGAGAGATGCGTTCCAGCTACGCCCAAAGCCTGGATGTATGGCACCTGGCCGACGATTATAGCAAGCTCCCTTCTTTGTCTGCCGAATGGATTCAGGAAGATGCTAGCACAGTCAATCGTGTACTCGCTGTATCTGATAATCTTGCGGGTCAATTTTTCGCCGACATCTATGTGAAGAACCTTTGCACCCGGCCTATGCCGATGTACTCTATCCCCGGCCTTATCGACCACCATTAAGCCCGGAGGCCCCTTCGGGGGCCTCTTGACTTTTTAGAAAGGATGTTATACTATGGCTACAAACGCAGCAATTAACAATGCAGCCGACCAGGTTTCCCGTATGCAAGGCATTGCCCAGGCAAATAACGCATGGTCTGCACAGCAGGCCCAAATCCAAAGAGAATGGCAGGTTCAGCAAAACGCTAAGGCTATGCAGTTCAACGCTGAGGAAGCTGCAAAAAACCGCTCTTGGCAGGAGATGATGTCCAATACCGCCCATCAGCGTGAAGTTCGTGATCTGATGGCTGCTGGCCTTAATCCTGTACTTTCTGCTATGAATGGTAACGGAGCCGCCGTAGGAAGCGGCGCTACGGCCTCTGGCGTGACTTCTAGCGGCGCCAAAGGCGATACGGATACTTCTACCTCCGGAGCCATTGCAAACCTCTTAGGAAGCCTTGTAAGCGCGTCCCAGGCCCTTGAGAGTGCCAATATCAATGCCCGCACTCAAGAAGCTGTCGCAGACAAGTATAATGCCATGTCTCAGATCGTTGCAGAGATCAATAAATCTGCTGCCCTTGGTTCTGCTGGTATCCATGCCGGAGCTTCTAAATACGCTGCTGACCGTGGTGCCGCTGCTACTATGTATTCTGCAGATCAGCACCGCGCAGCTTCTCAGTACTCCGCCGATGCTGCTAAGTTGGCTTCTATCTTTGGCTCCATTCAGTCTAGCTCCGCTTCTCGTTATGCTGCTGACCAGTCTAGAGCTGCGCAGAAATATGCTTCTGATACTTCCGCGCGTAATACGGATAAGCAGGTTACACAGAAGTATGTTGATACTGGCGTTAATGCTGTTATTGATGTTGGAAAGATTATTGCTGATATTTTTGGTAAAGGGAGATTGAAATGACGCATGATTTGTTGTATAGCTTGACTGTTACTCTTTTGGTAGGCGTTCCCTATGTTATTGCTGTTGTGTTTGGCCTTCGTGCTCTTTGGCATTTGGGAACTTGGTTGAAGAAGAAAAGCCGCGAATAAGGAACAGGCCCCCGCTCCGGCGGGGGCCTTCACACTCGGCACAGTAGACGTCTCTTGATGTCTACTGTGCCGAGTGACACCAAGTACCACGCGGTCAGCCTGCAACGCACCACGAAGACCACTCCCGTGAACTCTGATTAGTTATTCAAAAAATATGATTCGTTAAAATCACTATCACTAAAACTAATTAAAAAAATAATAGATATAAGTAGAAAATATTTGTAAACAAAAGAAAAGTTTTGTTGAATATTCCAGAGGACGAAAAGAGGACGGGTCTCCCCGTCCTCTCTCTATCCAGCGATGCTCAGTCGTTATCCCAGTTGTGCCAGACGTTCTGCACGTCGTCGTTGTCCTCCAGCATGTCGATGAGCTTCTCCATGTTCTTCACGTCTCCCTCGCCGGTGAGGGTGATGTAGTTCTGGGGCACCATCTCGATCTCCGCGCTGGCGAAGGCGTAGCCCTTCCCCTCCAGGGCTTTCACCACGTCGTTGAAAGCGTCGGGGTCGCAGGTGATCTCCAGGGCGGGACCGTCGGCCTCAAAGTCGGCGGCACCGGCCTCCAGAGCGTCCATCATGACGGTGTCCTCGTCCAGCTCGCCCTCCTCGTTGTCAATGACGATGACGCCCTTCTTGTCAAAGGACCAGCTGACGCAGCCCTGGGCGCCCAGGTTGCCGTTGCACTTGTCGAACGCGTGGCGGACCTCCGGCGCGGTGCGCTGGCGGTTGTCGGTCAGGGCCTCCACAATGACGGCCACGCCGCCGGGGCCGTAGCCCTCGTAGGTGACGGCCTCGTAGTTGTCGGTGCTGCCGGAGCCCAGGGCCCGGTCGATGGTGCGCTTGATGTTGTCGTTGGGCATGTTGACGGCCTTGGCCTTGGCGATGACCGTGGCCAGACGGGAGTTGTTGTTGGGGTCGCCGGAGCCGCCGCCCTCTTTCACGGCCACGATGATCTCCTTGGCGATCTTGGTGAAGGCGGCGGAGCGCTTGGCGTCGGCCGCGCCCTTGGTCTTTTGGATATTATGCCATTTGGAATGTCCGGACATGGTACATTACTCTCCTTCTACGTAATACTGGATGACCTCCCGGTGGGAGGCGGATTTGGTGACGGTGAGGCCCGGGAACCGGCCGCGCAGGTACTCTGCCAGCACGGTGCACACCGGATTCTCTGTGGGGAAGTGGCCCGCGTCGATCAGGCGGATGCCCTTCCCTGCCGCGTCTAAAAACTGGTGGTAGCTGAGGTCCGAGGTCACGAACACGTCGCACCCTGCGGCGATGGCCGCATCCTCATAGTTGCCGCAGGCGCCGCCGCCCACCGCGACCTTCCGCACCGGGCCGCTGTCCCCGGCGTAGCGGACGCCGTTGGCCTGGAGCGCCCGGCAGACGTGCTTTGCAAATTCCTGTAAAGGCATAGGACTTGCCAGTGTTCCCATCCGGCACAGCCCCTCCGGGTCCCCCAGCGGCCCAGGGTCCTCCAGCCCCAGCGCGGCGGCCAGCGCGTCGTTGACGCCGCCGGGGGCCACATCCAGGTTCGTGTGCATACAGATGGCGGACAGGCCGCTCCTCAGGATTTTCAGCAGCAGGTGCCCCTGGGGCGTGTCCTGCCAGACGGTCTGCACCGGCAGCCATTTGCAGTTCATCACCGGATGGTGGCTGACAATCAGCTGGCAGTTTTCCGCGATGGCCTCGTCCGCCACGGCCTCCGTGATGTCCAGGGCCACCAGGACCCGCCGGACCTCCGCCTCCGGGTCCCCCAGCAGCTGGCCCACGTTGTCCCAGTCCATGGCGCCCTCCTTCGGGGCCAGTCGGAACAGGGCCTGTTCAATTTCCCGGACAGTTGGCATGGCGCCACTCCTCCCTCATTTGCAGAAGCTCCGTGATGACGGCCCTGGCGTAATCGCCCCGTTCCCGGGCCTCTGGCGCCGACGCCCGGTTGGATCCGGCCGCCGCCGCCTGGAGCTGGATGATCTTCTCGATGATGTAGCGGTCCCCCAGGGGGTCGTAGAGCAGGTCCGCCCCGGCCCACTGCCGGCCCAGCGTGAGATGCATCTCCCCTGCCCCGGCCTCGATCACGGGATAGAGAAAGCCCCGGTCCCGCACCAGCGCCTCCCGCGCTATGGCGTAGCCGTGCTCCGCCAGGAAGCGGCGCAGCGCCTCCGCCCGGCTCTGGGGCTGGAGCAGCAGGGTGTGGCGGCCGTCGGCAGTCCAGGGTGCCCCGGCCAGAATCTGGGCGATGTTCTCGCCCCCCATGCCGGCGATGACGATGGTGTCGCACTCCTCCGGCGCCACGGCGGCCAGACCGTTGCCCAGGCGGAAGGTGATCCGGTCCCCCACACCGTAGCGCCGGCCGGTCTCCTGCGCCCGGTCCAGGGGGCCGCGCCGCAGATCGCTGGCAATGGCAGAGGCCACGCGGCCCTGCAGCGTCAGCCACACGGGCAGATAGGCGTGATCCGTGCCAACATCAGCGAGGTGCGCACCCTGGCGGACCCAGGCGGCGATCTGCCGCAGGCGCGGCGTCAGTTCCAGATGTTTTCCCATGGCGCCCTCCTGTTCCGGCTGTCGGAGGAGGACGCATACGGTCTCCCGTATGCGTCCCGTTCCGGTCATTCCGCTTTCTTGTTGGCTTCCTCGTTCACCAGGGCCAGCAGCTTGTCGCAGTCCACGCCGTGGACCATGCAGGCCTCCTCCACAGTCTCGCCCCGGGAAGAGGGGCAGCCCAGGCAGTGCATGCCGATGGACAGGAAGATGGGCGCGGTCTGAGGCGCCATGTCCAGAATGTCACCGATGATGGTGTCCTTCTTGATCTCGATCATCAGAGGTTCCTCCAATTCTAATCTGAAATTCAGCAGGGGTATTATACTCTAGTTTTCGATGTTTTTCAAGAGAAAATCTTTGAAAAGCCTGGAAATGTGGAGATTCGGCGTCCGCACCGGCACATTTTTCCGGAATGCCTCCCGTTTCCCCGGCGCGGGGCGCGGCGGCCGGCTCCCACGGCAAAAGAAGAAGCGGCGCCCACCGGGCGCCGCCTCTGCAAGAGACCAAAACGGATTGATTCGTTTATCTCTGCTGGTCCCGCATCTTGGCGAAGCACTCGCTGCAGTACACGGGACGGTCAGACTTCGGCTCGAAGGGCACGCGGGCTTCGCCGCCGCAGGCGGCGCAGACAGCGGTGAAATACTCCCGAGGACCGCGGGCCGCGTTCTTGCGGGCGTCACGGCAGGCCTTGCACCGCTGGGGCTCGTTCTGGAAGCCGCGCTCGGCATAGAACTCCTGCTCGCCGGCGGTGAACACGAACTCCTGGCCGCACTCCTTGCAAACTAAGGTCTTGTCTTCGTACATGATGTTACCCTCTCTTTGAAAAGAAAAATATATTGCGTTCAGCTTCCGCTGAGATCGCCGGAAAGAAGCTGCCGTGCCACCTTGCGCCGAATGCGCTGCACGGCGTTGTCCACGGACTTTGGGGGCTTGCCTACCGTCTCGGCAATTTCCCTGCATGAAAGACCGTCTAAATAGTACCCCAAAATCTTTGCTTCAAACTCGGACAACTGTTTCCGGACACCGGATAAGAGGGCAGCGGTATGTTCCCTGTCGATGAGATACGCTTCGGGATCGCGCTGAGTCAGATCGCTGGTACCAGAGGTGTAGGAATTGGCGTCAAAGAAGGGTGTATCCAAGGGGACCGACTGATTGAGAGCCATGTGCTTATCCCGCGCCGCGGCGCGGAGGACGGAATACAGCCGGTTACGAATGCAGATTTCTGCGAAGGTCCGGAAGGATGCCTCCTTGGAGGCGTCATACTCCCGAACGGCTTTGAGGAGGCCCACCATGCCCTCCTGGGTCAGATCCTCGCTGTCGCCGCCCACCAGAAAGAAGGGGCGGGCGCAGGTCCGGACCAGCCGGTTGTACCGCGTCACAAGAGCTTCCTCCGCTTCGCGGCTGCCGCCGGCAACCAGTTGGCACAGCGTTTCATCGCTGCACTGGTCCAGGGGCTGGGGTGTCTTCTCGCTAAATTTGTACATATCGTATTATACCTGTCTATCCAGTGAAATGTCAAGCAATTTGTAAAAAAATCCGAGAAACAGATTTTTATTTTTTTTGCGATTTGATGAAATCTGCCAGCCGGTCCGCCACCGCCTGGGCGATCTGCGTGGTTTTGGCCTCCACCATCACCCGGATCAGGGCCTCCGTGCCGGAGGGGCGCACCAGCACCCGGCCCGCACCGGCGAGGGCCTCCTCCTCCCGCTTCACGGCCTCCGCCAGCGCGGGGGACGCCATGATGGCCTCCTTCACGCCGCCGCTGTGGGGCACCTCCACGTTCACCAGCACCTGGGGGTAGACGGCGCAGCAGCTGACAAGGGAACTTGCTTTCTCCCCGGACCGGGCCAGCACCTGCAGGAACTGGAGGGCCGTCACCTCACCATCGCCGGTGGTCTCCACATCGGTGAAGATGGTGTGGCCGGACTGCTCCCCGCCGATGCGGTAGTCCCGCTCCAGCATCTTCTCCAGCACGTTCCGGTCGCCCACATCCGTGCAGAGCAGGTCGATGCCGTTGTTCCGGCAGAACTCGTGGAGGCCCAGGTTGCTCATCACCGTGGCCACCAGGGCGTTGCCGTTGAGCTTTCCCCGGCGCTTCATGTCCAGGGCGCACACCGCCAGGACCTTGTCGCCGTCGATGACGCCGCCGGTCTCGTCCACCAGCAGGCAGCGGTCCGCGTCCCCGTCAAAGGCCACGCCGATGTCATAGCCGCCCCGCACCACGGCGGCGGCCAGGTCCTCCAGGTGGGTGGAGCCGCAGTGGCTGTTGATGTTCACCCCGTCCGGGTCCCGGTGGATGAAGTCCGTCCGGGCCTTGAAGCGGCCGAACAGCTCCGGCGCGGTGGCGCTGGCAGCGCCGTTGGCGCAGTCCGCCAGGATTTTCAGCCCCGCCAGATCGGACTCGATGGTGGAGGCCACGAAGTCGATATAGTCCCGCTTCAGCTGGCGCATACCGTGGTGGCGGCGGCCGATCTCCCCCCGGGTTCGGAGCTTCATGGGCTCCTGGGAGAGGATCTTCTCCTCGATCCGGGCCTCCACGCTGTCGGAGAGCTTGTAGCCCTGTCCGCTGAAGACCTTGATGCCGTTGTGCTCATAGGGGTTGTGACTGGCGGAGATCACGATGCCCGCGTCAGCCTTTTCCTGCACGGTGAGATAGGCCACCGCCGGGGTGGGAATGGTGCCCACCGGCTTCACGTCGCTGCCCACGGAGCAGAGCCCCGCCATCAGCGCGGACTCCAGCATGTCGGAGGAGATGCGGGTGTCCTTGCCGATCACCACGGTGGGGCGGCTGCCCTTGTCCTCCATCAGAACAGTGCCCACGGCCTGCCCCACGCGGAAGGCCATATCGGCAGTGAGGTTCTCCCCCACCACGCCGCGGATGCCGTCGGTTCCAAATAGTTTGCCCATTGATATTACCTCGTTTGTTTCTTATGATGTGACCGTCCCCATGGGACGGGGATTCAGCCATGCTGATGGCTGGGCGGATGCACCCCCCATTTCTCTTTTGTCGTGCCAAAAGAGAAACGGGCCGTGCACGGTCCAAAGAGAAAAGCGTTGGCGCGCTCCGGTGCAGTGGCCCTCCGCGCGACGGGGGGCGGCGGATCGGTGCAAGCGCCGATTTGGCCCGGCCTTCGGGCACGCTATACTCTTCTGCGATTTCTCCAACTGCCGTCCCGTGGCGGATCGTGCGGAGGTCGTCGGGGTGGTCATCACATGGAGCTGCTTCTCTTTTCGCTGCCGCTAGCTGTCCCGCGCGGGAGCTGCCGATAAAGGCATCGGCCCCTACGACCGCCAGGGCAGCGCGTAGCGAAGCGGAACGCGCGGAAAGAGGAGCTGGTCAAATGCGTCCTTGCACCCCGTTGACCTCCGCATCCACGCCGCGGGAATCAGCGTTCAAGCCTGTACCGCACCCCGCCGCGCCCGTTGGCCAGTCCTCGCAAACACGCAGGCACCATCTCACGCCAACCCCCGTACAGCAACTTTGCACGCCCGTGCAGAGTTGCGGCCAAAAGCGTTCTTTTCTTTTGGACCGTGCACGGCCCGTTTTCTTTTCGGGCAAGACCGAAAAGAAAATGGGGGGTGCATCCCGCTGAACAAGCCCCTTGCGGGAGCAAAGATTCCCGAGGCCGCCGGACGGCGGCCTTTTACAACTCCCGCCGGTCCGACCGGCCGGCCAGATAATCCAGCGACACGCCGAAGTGGTCCGCCAGGGCAAGCAGACTGTCAAACCCCGGCTTTTGTTTGCCTGTTTCAAACCGCTGATACTGCCGGTCTGTCATTCCGGCGGCTGCGGCCACCTGCGCTTGGGTCTCGCCGTGCTCTTTGCGGAGTTCCCGCATTCGTTCATAAAACTCCATATATGATCTCCTTGACACAACCTAAAAGTCGTGATATATTCTTTCTGCAAACAGCTTAAAAGTTGTTTGCAGAAAGGAGCATTCGCAATGTCCGACTTCATGAAATGGCTGTACGCCCACTACATCCGCCCCCAGCTGGACGCTGCCCCACCGGATGACTACGAGATGCCCCTCTCCCTTCTGGAGGGAGAGCTCACCTCTGAGATGGCGGCGGATTACGAAAAGGCCCGGGAATTCACCGCCATCCATGCCTTTCTGCTGGGCCTGCGCACCGGCCGGGGCCTGCCCCTGTGACGCCTCAGACGCCCGCCATCCTGGACAGCTCCGGCAGCCAGGCGCAGAAGGTCTCCAGATACACGCCCCGCAGGGGGTCCTCCCCTGCCTCCGCAGGCGCCGCCAGCGCGCGGGCGATCACTTCCTCCGCGTCCGGCCGGGTCACCAGCTCCGCCAGGGCGTCGTTGCCCGCCAGGGCCGCCCGCTTTCCGAACATCCCCTCCAGGTCGCTGGACACATACATGGAGGCGTTGAACGGATAGTCCAGCGCCGTCTCCAGCAGGGCCTCGGAGGTCATCTGCTCCGCCAGCCCCGCCGGCAGGCGGCAGGCGGCACGGCGGGCGTTGGCGGACAGCTCCACCCACTCCGGCGTGCCGGGCTGGACGGGAAACTGATAGGGCGCCGTCACGGAGCAGGCAGCCCGGCCTGTGACGGCCCAGGCTCCGACGGCCAGCGCCGCCGACAGCATCAGAAATGCGACGTGCTCCGCCAGGGTCCGCTTCATGAAAACCGCCTCCTCACAGCGTCAGCTGGTCCATGTCCGGCGGATCCGCCGTCATGCCGCCAGGGATGGGCTTATGCAGGTGCTGGTATGCCTTCGCCGTCACGCACCGGCCCCGGGGCGTCCGGGTCAGGAAGCCCAGCTGCATCAGGTATGGCTCGTACACGTCCTCCAGGGTCACGGCCTCCTCGCCGATGGTGGCGGCCAGGGTCTCCAGGCCCACAGGACCGCCGCCGTAGTTCTCGATGACGGCCCCCAGCATCCGCCGGTCGATGGGGTCCAGCCCCAGGTGGTCGATCTCCAGCGCGCACAGGGCCTGGTCCGCCACGTCCTTGGTGATGACGCCGTCGGCCTTCACCTGGGCGAAGTCCCGGACCCGGCGCAGCATCCGGTTGGCGATCCGGGGCGTGCCCCGGCTGCGGCGGGCGATCTCATAGGCGCCCTCCGGCACGATGTCCACGTTCAAAATGGCGGCGGACCGGGTGATGATCTGAGAGAGCTCCTCCGGCGTGTACAGCTCCAGCCGCAGCGTCACGCCGAACCGGTCCCGCAGGGGCGCGGACAGCTGCCCCGCCCGGGTGGTGGCGCCGATCAGGGTGAACCTGGGCAGGTCCAGCCGGATGGAGTTGGCGCTGGGGCCCTTGCCCACGATGATGTCCAGGGCGTAGTCCTCCATGGCCGGGTACAGGATCTCCTCCACGGACCGGTTCAGCCGGTGGATCTCGTCCACAAAGAGGATGTCCCCCTCGTTGAGGTTCGTCAGCAGCGCCGCCAGATCCCCGGGCTTCTCGATGGCCGGGCCCGAGGTGATGCGGATGCCCGCCCCCATCTCCTGGGCGATGATCCCGGCCAGCGTGGTCTTGCCCAGGCCGGGCGGGCCGTGGAGCAGCACGTGGTCCAGGGCCTCTCCCCGCTTCTGGGCGGCCTGGATGAACACGGCCAGGTTGTCCTTCGCCTTCTCCTGGCCGATATACTCCCGCAGGGTCTTGGGCCGGAGGGATCCCTCCTGGGCGTCCTCCTGCAGGAAGGTCTTGGCCACGATGGGCTCTTCATAGATGTCGTTTCCAAAGTCGATGCTCATGGGTTCACTTCCTCATGTGCTCTGAATGTGCTCCAAAATTCCGGCCGGGGCGGTCAGCCCGCCTGGAACAGATGCACCGCCAGCCAGGCTAGGCCGAACACCGCGCACAGGCACAGGGCGAACACCGCGCCGCTGCGGTTGCGCTGACGCCGCTCTTTTTCCGGCAGGCCGTGGCGCTGCTGGCCCTTATTGAGTAGGGCCGCAAAGCGGGTGCCGAATATCATGGCAAGAAAGGCCATGGCCAGCGCGGCCAGGAGCAGAATCACGGACAGGATCTTCATACTCACTTCACCATCTTTTTCAGGCACTGGCGGATGATCTCCTCCAGAGACAGAGTTTCCACGTCCACGCCCTTCAGCGCCTGGGCCACCTCGGCGCTGGTGTAGCCCAACACCGCCAGGGCTTGGGCCGCCTCTGTGGCCTTATTTGTAAAGGCCGGGACGCTCACAGCGGCTCCGCCGGAGAAGTCCAGCCCCGTGGCGGCGCTCTCCCGGGCCATCTTGTCCTTCAGCTCCAGGATGATCCGCTGGGCGATCTTCTTGCCCACGCCCGGCGCCGCCGTCAGGCTCTTCTCGTCCCCGGTGACGATGGCCATGGCCAGGGACTCCGGCGTGGCGGCGGAGAGGATGGCCAGCGCCGCCTTGGGCCCCACGCCGCTGACGCCGATCAGCAGCTTGAAGCTGTTCAGCTCGTTGGCCGTGGCGAAGCCGTACAGGCCGAAGGCGTTCTCCCCCACGTCCAGATAGGTGTAGAGCTTCCCCCGCTGGCCCTTTTTCAGCTGGGCCAGGGTGGTGTTGGTGGTCTTGCAGGCGTAGCCCACGCCGCCGCAGTCGATGACCGCCAGATAGGGCAGAATCTCTGCCACGGTGCCGTCCAGATAGTAAAACATGGATAATCACACTTTCTTGGGAGTTCGGAATTCCGGCGTCCGGCGGAGCGGTCCGGTCCCTGACTGTTCAGATGGTCTCCTTGACCCTGCTGTCCTGCAGGGGCAGGCGGGACGTGGCACTCCGGGCATGGCACAGGGCCAGGGCCAGGGCGTCCGCGGCGTCGTCGGGCCGGGGGACGGCTTTCAGGTGCAGCAGGCGGCGGGTCATGTCCATCACCTGGCGCTTTTCCGCCTTGCCGTAGCCCACCACCGCCATCTTCACCTGGGAGGGGGTGTACTCGTGGAGCGGGATCCCGCACTTTTCCGCCGTGTACAGCAGCACGCCGCGGGCGTGGGCCACGGCGATGCCGGTGGTCAGGTTCGTGTTGAAGAACAGCTCCTCGATGGAGATGACATCCGGCTTCAGCTGGCCGATCAGGTCCTCCATATCGGTGCCGATCTGGTACAGCCGCCGGGAGAGCGGCAGCCCCGCCGGGGTGGTGATGGCGCCGTAGGTAAGCATGTTCACTTGTGCCCGCTCCGCCGTGATGAGGCCGAAGCCGATGGTGGCGTAGCCGGGGTCGATGCCCAGGATCCGCATGGCGCTTTCCCTCCAGTATACATACTGTAACAGTATAACAAATTTTCCAGGGAAGCGCAACAGGGAAAACGCGCGGGCTTCTCCCCGGCAGGATCACCCCGGCCGCCGTTCGGCGGGCAAAAAAGCACCCGCCTTGCGGCGGGCGCTCTCTCGTTCGCATGGAAGGCGGGGGGATTTGACTCCCCCTCGCCTATTGGATGGGAACCGCCGCATCAACGGCGGCCATCCGGTTGTAGCAGGGGTCCAGATAGGCCGTGTCGCCCGCCAGTCCCGCC
>OFLZ01001271.1_pt1 | contig 15046 bp, 9 predicted proteins | sample 1541321 | NCBI WGS metagenome assembly OFLZ01 (sample SAMN04209223, study PRJEB22552) | human gut metagenome | biome: gut; material: feces | host: Homo sapiens | place: USA: Oklahoma | reverse complement strand
ATACTATCATCGGCAATCCGGGGTGTCAAGAGCAGAAAAACCGGTTCCGGTAAAATGGCCTTGGAGAAGGCCCTGTCCTTTGATGGAGGCGGTTCATTCAAGAGTGCAGCGCCCTCAATGATTTCAATATGAAACGCTTTTTCGTAAATATGAAGGTTTCTGAAATTATAACGAATTATCGTTTCAAAATTAAACAAAAAGGCAGAGGCAAAAGGTTGTGTGAGCAGGACATCTCAGGTAGAATAAATAAAAAAGCGACTGATGCTCGAGAGGAGCACAGAAAGGAATATTGACTATGGTGAAATTATTGGTTATTGCAGATGATTTCACTGGCGCACTTGATACAGGAGTACAGTTTGCGGCAAGTGGAGCAGAGACGAGAGTAGTTACAAATATTGAGTATGATTTCAGCCGGACTGGAAGAGAGGTTCAGGTTCTGGTGCTGGTAGCAGAGACAAGGCATGTGAAGTGGGAGGAGGCCTACCGCATGGTCTACGGCATCGCCAAAAGAGCCTGTGAGAGCGGGATCCCGTATCTATATAAAAAGACAGACTCAGCGCTCAGGGGAAATATCGGAAGTGAATTAAAAGCAGTTCTCGATGCTGCGGGGAAGCACACTCTCCACTTTCTGCCGGCATTTCCCAGAATGAACCGGGTGACCAGAAACGGTATCCACTATATTGACGGAAGTCCGGTCCATGAGAGTGTGTTTGGAAAGGATCCGTTTGAGCCTGTGACCTGCTCCTACATACCGGATATGATGAGGGGAGAGGTTCCCGTAACGGTTGTGGAGAGTATGGACGGCTGGGAGAGGCAGAACGGCGTTATGGTTTACGATGCGTCCACAGATGAGGAGCTGATGAGTATAGGCTCCTTTTTGAAGGAAAAGGGAGAGCTTGGGCTGACTGCCGGCTGCGCCGGCTTTGCAGCAGTTCTTCCGCAGCTTCTTGGACTCTCTGGAAAGAGGCGTGAGAGGATTTCCCTGGATAAAAAGTTTCTGGTAGCCTGCGGAAGCGTCAATCCAATCACAGTCAGACAGCTGGATTATGCAGAGAGGGCCGGAATGAAGAGGATCCGTCTGACGCCAGAGCAGAAACTGGAAAAGGACTATCTGGAATCGGAGGAAGGAAACAGGGCTTTAGAGGAGTGGACGAAGACGGCACTGGAGGAGGAGTGCTGCATCTTTGATACCAATGATCTGCCTGGCTGCCGCGCTGCCTGCGAGTATGCCGGAAGCCATGGGCTTTCGCTGGATGAGCTGAGAGTGCGGATCGCAGATACGCTCGGCCGGGTGGTGGAGCACCTGGTCAGAGCAGGCGTGAAAAGCACCATGCTTCTGACAGGCGGAGATACGCTTATGGGATTTATGAGGCACATCGGCTGTGACGAGATTGTGCCTGTGTGCGAGATGGCGCCGGGAACAGTGCTCTCCCAGGTCGATATAGATGGGAGAACCTACAGCATTATCTCAAAATCAGGAGGCTTTGGAGAGGAAAAGCTGATAGCAGAGCTGGCAGAGAAGATTGGCGGAAGGCATCTGGAGTAGAGGCCGGATAAATAAAACACTGTCAAATGAGGAGGGCTGACGATGAAAGTCGGGCAGGGAGGCATTTGACGGTGTTTTTCATATGGGGCTGTCGCACTAAATAATTAGTGCGGCAGCACTTTTTTGCAGAGAATAAGAGCCAGGTCTGTGCAAGGCCTGGCTCTTGGTGTAAAATTTATTTATGCGAATAAATAAAATCCTACAGAAAGATTATACCTTATCTTCTCTGTACTATCAAATCAAACTTCCGCTGGATGTGGAAATTTTGATTCCGGCAGATGATCCGGTCCGTCTTCTGAGTGCATTTGTGGAGGGAATGGAACTCAGCGATCTTTATCAGACTTATGGAAAGATAAAGAAAAATCAGGCGACACCGAGACAGCTGTTTAAGATCATGGTCTACGCCAGCATGAATCGGATCTATTCCAGCCGGGATATCGAAACTGCATGCCGCAGGGATATCAACTTCATGTACCTTTTGGAAGGGAAACCAGCACCTGACCATGCAACCTTTGCACGTTTTATTTCTCTGCATTTCGCACAATGCTCGAAAAAGACATTGGCCGAGGTGTCGAAACTCTTATATTCCCTTGGGGAGATTTCCGGGAAAAGTATCTTTATTGACGGAACGAAAATAGAATCCGTTGCGAATAAATATACTTTTGTCTGGAAAAAAGCCATTACGAAAAATCAGGCAAAACTATTCGATAAGATTCTTGTCTTTGTGGAAGAGTGTGAAAATCTTTACGGTTTCAGGATCGCTTATAACGGGAAAGTCTCTCTTCACACATTAAAAAGGCTGCGAAAAAAGCTGTGCAGGATCAGGCAGGAGGAAGGGATTGTCTTTGTTCATGGAACCGGACGACGAAAAACACACCTTCAGAAATCGCTGGAAACTCTGGAAACTTACATAGCAAAACTGAAGGAGTACAATAAAAAGCTTTATGTCTGTGGAGACCGTAACAGTTATTCTAAAACAGACCCGGATGCGACTTTTATGCGAATGAAAGAAGATGCCATGCTCAATGGGCAGCTGAAACCGGCTTATAATCTTCAGCATGGAGTGGATTCAGAATACATCACATGGCTGGATATCAGTCCACGGCCTACGGATACGAGGACCTTGATCCCATTCCTGAAAGATATGGAGTTGTATCTTCCGTTTAAATATCAGGAGATTGTGGCAGATGCAGGATATGAAAGCGAAGAGAATTACCTGTTTCTCGAAGAAAACGGTCAGCTGGCCTATATCAAACCCCAGAACTATGAAATTTCCAAAACCCGAAAATACCGTCAGGATATCGGGCGGATGGAAAACATGAAATATGATGAGAAAGCGGACTGTTATTACTGTAAAAATGGACAGGTGTTGACGATGCAGTACGAAAAGAGAGAAAAGACGGCCAGTGGATACCGGAGAACCGTTACCGTATATCGAAGTAACGGATGCAGCGGATGCCCTTTCAAAACAGACTGCATCAAGGGGAACAACTGCAAAACACCAATGGAAGACCGCCAGAAAGTACTGTACGTTTCGAAAAAAATGAAAGAAAAACGTCAGGAGACATTGGAGCGGATTACCAGTGATTATGGTACACAGCTCCGAATGAACCGAAGTATCCAGGCCGAGGGAAGTTTTGCAAACATCAAAGAGGATATGGAATTCAGACGATATTTATATCGAGGGAATGCAAATGTAACCGCCCAGAGTATCCTGCTGGCGATCGGGTATAACATAAACAAACTTCATCATAAGATTCAGGCAGGAAGGACAGGGCGTCATTTATTTCCACTCAAACAAACCGCCTGATTTTGACAGCTCAAAAGTAAATCCTGAAAATGAACCTTTTTTCAGAAAAGGTTTATTAAAGTTCGCCTTTTTATAGAAACGGAATAAAAGAAGTGAATATTTCGGCTTAAAAATAGCAAAAAGATGCTGCCGCATCTATGATTTTCTAATCATTGATGCGACAGCCCCATATAAAAACGCTCCGCGGGGATCGCACTGCGGCGGATCAGAAAGAGGAGGAAAAATATTTCATTACTGCTGCGTAATTCAGGCCGATATTTCACAATCAATCTGGACGAACCTTCCACTTTGTTGTATGATAAAAAATACGGCGGAGAAAGTACGGAGGGACAGCGGCTGGCTGCTGTTTTGACGGAAAGGGGGACGGATCTGTGAATGGTGAGGGAAAGAAGAAACTGACAGTCCATATGCTGGGACGCTTTTCACTTCAGTATGGGGATGAGGTTCTGTCACTGGGGAGAAACAGCGCCTCTAAGCTCGCCCAGCTTCTTCAGATCCTGTGGCTGTCCGGTGAGAAGGGGATCGGCAGAGACGATCTGGTGGGAATGCTCTATGACAGGGATTCTCTGTCCAGTCTCAACAACAGCCTCAATAATCTCATTTACCGCCTGCGCCATGTCCTGCCGCTGGGAGGTTTTCCCAAGTCTCAGTATGTCATCAATCGTGACGGAGTCTATTTCTGGGATCAGGAGATTCCGGTGTGGGTGGATGCCAGAGAATTTGAGAACCTTATAGAAGCAGGAGAACGCATGGAGCAGCGGGGAGAGGATCCGTATGAATGCTACAGACAGGCGGAGGAACTCTATCAGGGAGAGCTTCTGAGCGCCAATTCCACAGAAAACTGGGTGATTGTGGAGAGCATGCGTTTTAAGAGAATGTATGAGAAGGCGGTTTCCTGGCTGGGGGATTATCTGAAGGTTCAGAAGGATTATCCGGGAATGTACCGGCTCTACCGACAGGCCGCTCAGGTGTATCCGTTTGACGGCTGGCAGACCGGGCAGATTGAGAGCATGATATTTATGGGCAATTACAAGGAAGCTTTCCGCCTCTATGATCAGACAGCCAGAAGATATTCCGAGGAGATGGGACTGCCTCCTTCTGATAAGATGCTGGAATGCTACCGGAAGATGAGCCAGCAGTTTGTGAGCTGTCCCGACGGCCTGGACAATATCAGGGCCGAACTATGTGAGAGAAACGGCACAGATGGGGAGAATGCCTATTACTGCTCTTATCCAAGTTTCATAGATATCTACAGACTTATGGCCAGAAGGAGTGAGAGAAGCGGACAGCCCATGTGCCTGATGCTGTGTACACTGGTAGATTATGAGGGGAAAATTATTCAGAACCAGGAAAAGCAGAAGGCCCGTTCTGAGCTTTTGAAAAAGGCTATCGGACATGTGCTGAGAAGAGGCGACGTCTATGCCAGGTACAGCGCATATCAGTACCTGATTCTTCTTACAGGCGTAAGCGTGGAGAGCAGCCATTCCATTGGAAACAGAATCAGCCGTTATTTTAAGACTCTGTGCGGAAAGAGGGCGGAGGTGAATTTCTCCGTATCCGCTTACCAGACCGGACAGGAAATCAGGTTTTAAGAGGCGTACAGAGAAAAGGGCGGAGAACGCCAGGCTCTTTTCTGACAGAAAAACAAAAAATATATGTCTATACCGGCCTTTGGAGAAAGGGCCGGTTTTTTGATTATAGGAAATTCTTACGAATCTCCTATAATCAAAAAGCCCTGCCTGGCGGAAACACATCAGGTCAGAATTTACCGACGAAGCAGCCTGCGGCAGGCGAAAAACCTGAAAAGCCGGGAGGCAAAGAAATCATTAAAACAAATCTTCTGGCATTATCTCAGAGGGGAAAATTCCCTTCATCTTCAGAACAAATTTTTACAATCTTTTGCGGTTTCAGCTATGTCCTCAAAATAATAAGAAAAACAAAAAAAATCATTTTTTGTGATAGGTTTTGTGATTGCCCTTCTAATACACTATAAGAAAGCCTAAGAAAATTTTAAGAAAATTTATAAACAAAACATATTTTTACAAAAAAGGGGAGCAGGTATTGATACAGAAAGCATCAGACAACAGAAAAGTGGAGGCAGCTTTCGTAATTAACATCAAGTATCGCCGCGATGCCGCCTGGCATGGGCAGGCAATATGGGCAGACAAAAAGCGTTCAGGTGCTTTAAAAGTATGCTGGAACTGTTAAAGATGATGGACAGTGCCCTTGATATAGAAAAAGAGGAGGTTGAGTTGAAAAAATGGAAGGAAAGGCGGGAGTAAGAATGGATTCCAGAAGAGGAAAATCGCGTGGAAAAAGTAACAGGCCTTTGAAGAGAAGCCTCCGTCGGGCAGTTGCATGGCTGCTTGTGTTCTGCATGTGTATGGCGAACATGAACTCGGCAGCATTCGCGGCTGAGATTGCCACTGCCAGCAACGCTCTTATGGCGGCAACTCCCAGCGACGCAAAGGCAACAGACAGCGATGCCATGGAAATCCTGATGCCGGAGGAAGTAATCAGCGGAGAGGATTTGGCCACAGAGGCAGCGCGGGCAATCTCGGAGGGAAATGAGTTTGATTTTGACTCTGAGATTCAGGTGAAGAAGGATGACCAGAGAAAGGATGAGGGATATGAGGAGCTGTTTAAGGGCCGCAGAAGCTTTGTGCTGTTTGCGGACAACGGAAACGGCGGACGCATCCAGGGGGACAATCCCAATGCCTATGGTTATATTCTTGTTCAGGTAGATGAGAAAGACTATAAAGCATTTGAGGAGGAGGCAGGAGCCGCTAAAGCGACGGATTCCAATGCCACGGACTCTGATGCGGCAGAGAGAAGCTGGACGCTTACGGGAGACGAGGAGTTAGTATTCCTCTACATCAATGCAGATGACGGAAGCGTAACCTTCACATTAAATATTGAAAACCTCCAGGCAGATGACATTGTGGTTCCAAGCTACAGTGAGCTTAGGGAGGAGCAGAAGGCAGAGGAAGAGGAAAGCAAGGAAGAATCAGAAGCCAATAACCCGGCCACACTTCCGGCAGATGACGGAAGCGAGAACGGAGGAAGCGCAGGCGGCTCCGGCTCCGGAAGCGGCAGCGCAGGAAGCTCCGACAGCGCCGGGGATATGGAAGAAATAGAAGACGCAGATAAGCCGGACAGCTCTAGCGACGGCCAGGGTTCCGAGTCAGGCACAGATGGAGGCTCGGAGGACAGCACAGATGGAGCCGGTCAGGGAAGCGAGGATGCAGGAAACTCCGACAGCTCTGACGGCGCAGAAGATGCAGATAAGCCGGATGATTCCGATGACGGCCAGAACGGCAGTCAGGATGCAGGAAACAGCGGCTCCGGAACAGAAGGGGACAAGAACAGTGGCTCCGGAAGTGAAGGAAACACAGGTTCAGGAAACACAGGAAGCTCCGACAAGGGAGACTCCGGAAAGGGAGATTCCAATAAGGGAGACAGCGGCAGCAGCTCTTCTGACAAGGGAAGCTCCGATACAGGAAACAGCGGCAGCAGTTCTGATAAAGGAAGCTCCGACAAGGGCGGAAGCTCTGACACAGCGAAGCTGTCAAAATCCAGCTATGATGTCCCTGTTGTTATGGGCCCGAATCCAAACGCAGAGTTTGAGAGCGACGAATTCGGCGATGACATCAGCTTCGACGAGTGGCAGGAGATGATGGAAGAGGCCGAGGAGGAAGAAGAGGAAGACTACGAGGACTACATAGAAGAGACCGATCTGGCCTATGAGGATGAAGACGGAACGACCTATCTTGGAATGAGCATGCTTCCGGCTGTAAGCGCTACGGTGAAGAAAGAGAAGAAAGCCAACCCGATCGCCCGCCTGCTCCGCATGAAAGCGGCTGCAGAGGAGACACCGGCGGTGGTGATGGCCGGGACAGCGGCGTTAAGCGACCTGGTTCCTTCTGAGGATACCTACTACAAACAGATAGAGGCAAACGGTGATGGAACCTACCGTCTGCATCTGGGCATTACCGGCGGCGATCAGCAGGGACTGGATATTGTTCTGGTGATCGACCTGTCAAACAGCATGGATGACGAAATCTCAGAGGACAGCAGTGACAGCAGACTGAAAGTGCTGAAAGATACTCTGGGATATTATAAGGAGAGTTATAATGGCCGCCCTGGGAAGCCGACAATAGACGAAAAATCAGGTTTTATCGATGATCTGTTTGAACAGTCTCCGAACAGCCGTTTTTCTATCGTGACATATTCGACGTATGCCTCCACAGAGCTGGACTGGACAGAGTATGGCATGAATGGAAGAGGCCAGCAGACAATCAAAGAGGCGATCGGGGATCTTCAGGCAAACGGCGGTACGAACTATGAGGCCGGTTTATATCAGGCCATGGAAGTGCTTAAAGAACGCGGAAACAGCAGCAATATACCGGTTGTGATTTTCCTCAGCGATGGAAAGCCGACATACTATTATTCAGATGTAGATGAGTTCAATGGACTGGAACAAGAATGGGTAGGAGGCATAATAACAGGACATTGGGAAAATAACCGCGAGGGTGATGGCGGCAGTATTGACACGGATACAGGCGACGGCACTATCTTCGCAGCAGGCAGGTTCCATGAGGAGATGGAGGCACTGCAGGGGATCACGTACTGTGTGGGCTTTGGCATTCCAGAGCTGACGAGCGACGACTATGACCATTACGATCCAGAACAGTACCTGTACGCGATTGCCGAGGGAATCGACTGGACGAAAGATCAGGATGATAAGTACATAGCTCCCACGGAAAGTGCCACAACGATCGAGGTGGAGGCAGAGAGTTCTGAGCTGACGACCGCGTTCCAGAGTATTCTGAATAACCTGAAAATGGAGAATGTAACAATTTCCGATACCCTGAGCCGGTTTGTGACTTTTGCGGGAGACATTGAGAGTACATCGAATGTACAGGTCAAAAAGTTTACGAGAAACAGTTCGGGAGAACTTGTCGGTGGAGAAGTCCTTCAGGAAGGGACAGACTACGAGAATATTATATTTGATAAGGAAAGCGGCAAGATAGAACTTGTGTTTGGGAAAGACAGAAAACTCCAGTCAGGTGTCGTTTATGAGCTGTCTTTTGATATCAAGCTGAAGGAAGGCACAGTCATAACTCCCGATGATAAGATAGAGGGAGATCCAAATACCGATTACAGGAAAAATGAAAATATCAGCTCCGGTCAGAGGGGAGTGCTAACCAATGAAGACGCCTACTTCTCCTTCGGTGAGGATGGAACGACAAAGGTAAGATTCCCGCACCCGGTTATCCCGGCTCCGGCCACCAATCATCCTGAGTATAGAAAATATATTAAGGATAATGGAAACGGTACTTATACTCTGACGCTGGATGTAAAGTCTGATGTAGGCTCTGTGACAACCGGGCAGAAGGATCCGACACCGACAGCAGTCATGTTTGTGATCGATAAGTCGGGAAGTATGGATCAGAGTTTTGGAAGCGGAAATAGCAGTGCGAGAAGAGAAGTAGTGAATTCAGCACTTGGGCTGTTTTTTAATCAGCTTTCTGATGGAGACTACGATATTCAGTTTGGCGGATATAAGTTCAGTGATAGCGGAGAAAAAGTCAACTTTAGGAATAGCTTATATGAGGATAATAAATATTGGGAAAGTGATACTTCAAATGCGCTCAGCCATTTAAGACTTACGTCCTGGGAAACGGATGGAAGTACATACCCCTCAGCAACTCTTCGCTCAGCCATTAATGCATTAGAAAATGTCGAACTTGGCGAGAACGGGAAGAGATACCTGATTTTCCTGACAGACGGAGAACCTGGATTCAATAGCGATAATTTCGATAGTGAAGAGGCAAGAGACTGCTATGCTGAAATTCGAAAACTGTCTTCAGGCACTACCTTTTATGCGATTCAGGTAGCAAACAATGATACAAATGGATTTATGAGTTCCATGGTCGAAAATGCTCAAACCGTATCGGGCGTTACGGCACAGAAATTTGTCGGAAACAGCACGGATGATTTGAACGTTGCCTTCTCTCAGATAGCAGCTGAGATTTCGGGAAGCGCCGGAACGACTGTTCCGGGAGCTACGAACGTAACGATCACAGACCAGCTAAGCATATATGCCGACATAATAAATCCCGGCAATATAACGGTCAGCTGCGATAACGGCTCTGTTTTATCAGGCAGCGACTATACGGCAACCTATGATCAGGCGACTAGAACCGTTACCGTTCAGTTCAGATCAGATTATGAATTAGAGAAAGATGCGACTTACAGCATATCCTTTGATGTGAAGCCTTCAGAAGAGGCCTATAACAAATTCGAGGAGGACGGCGGGTACTACCGGAATGAAGATGGAGGCTACATTTTAGCTGGCGGAGAAGAACCATCGGAAGAAAATCAATACAAGGGTGATGAGAAGACAGACGCTCCATCTATACCAGCAGATTCCTGTACCAGCTCCGGAAAGCCCGGATTCCCGACCAATAAAAAGGCGACGCTTCAGTATACCTATGACGGAGGGACGGGACGGTTTGAATATCCGCATCCGGTGCTCCAGATTCCAGAACCGGTACTGCCGGATGAGTACAATAAGCGCATCGAACCCAATGATGACGGTACCTATTCCCTGACGCTGGATGTGACGGGAATTGAGGGAAATCCGGCTACAGTAACCACGCCGTATCCGGTGGATCTTGTATTTGTGATCGATAAATCGCTCAGTATGGATTATGACATAGACGGCGATGAGATTAAAGGGTGGGAGGATGAAACGGAGAGCAGGAAGGATATAGTGAACGACGCTCTGGATGAGATAATTCCGGATCTGTGTTCCCAGCAGTATGATATTCAGATTGCCGGGTATCAGTTCAGCGGCAGCAGCACTCGTGTTCTGGATTGGAGCAGAGAGGAACAGCAGGTACTCAGCGGACTGAAGATTGCGGGGACGAGCAGTTTTACGGAGCCATCACAGGCGCTGGCAGATGCGCTGGATATGCTGAAAACAGGATCGCAGGCTCATCAGAATCAGAGTAATGTAAAGAAATATCTGATTTTTATGACAGACGGAGAGCCTACCGAACCAGAGGATTGGTCTTACAATGCTGTTAGAAATCATGCTGTCCCGGGAGCCAGCATCTACACAATAGGAGTTTCCTCTGACGCGTCAACTAACCTGATGGAAGGTATACGTTCTACGGCATTAAGTAACGGAATGTACGCCCCTGCGACATTTAAAGGAACGTCTGCCCAGCTGATAAGAGATGCGTTTACTCAGATAAAGGACGAGATTATCAGTACAAGCACTCCTCCGGCAGGAATCAGCAGCGTGGTAATCAAAGATACTCTCAGCGAATATGCGGACATGGTTTCCACAGAAGGCGAGGTTGAAATCTTAAAAGATGGCAGTCCAATGAGTGAGAGAGAATCTGCGGAGGCAGTAGAAAGCATAAGCATAAATGGGAATGAGATAACTGTTACGTTTAAGCCCGGCTATGCGCTGGAAAATGGTGTGACTTACGGAATCCGGTTTAAGGTAAAGCCGAGCCAGTATGCGGAAGAGCAGTTTGCAGCAAACGGAGGCTACTACGAGCTGGGCGATGACGGGCAGCTCTCCGATACGGAGACAACCGGAGAGGAAGATACCGGAAGTCACAGCTCTGAAAAGCCTGGCTTCCCGTCCAACAAGGAGGCAACGCTTTCCTACTCCTACGACGGATACCCGCAGCCGGATCTGGAATACAGACATCCGGTTCTCCAGGTTCCCGAGGAGGGCAGTTTCACAGTTACAAAATTAATTGTAGATGAGGATGGAAATCCGGCAGAGGGAGCAGATCCAGACCAGAAGTTTATCATTTATATTGAAAAGCAGACGGAAGAGGGAGAGTGGGTTCCCTACTCCTCCGTAGCCCTTGCAAACGGTGAGAGATCGCCGGAAATCAGGACAGAGGGCGAAGGAACATTCAGAATTTCAGAGGTTGTTCCTATGGAATACAGCCTGCGCGGGATCACTGTGACGAAGAATGCAGACGGGCAGTCTGAGGAAGTTTCTGTGACACAGGACGGGGAGGCTGTGTACTTTACCGTTCATCCGGCAGACAAACTGGAAGTGACTGTAGAGAATATTCTGGGACACAAGGGGTATTTCCACAGTACGGCGGACGTAAAGAATACGACAACCGGAAATCCTGAGGATCCGTTCAGCAACGGTTCAGCAGCGCAGCAGGCTGCCAGTGAGCTTCCGAGAGCGGAGGCGGCTAAAAAGAAGGTAGAAATTGAGACAGAGGAGGGTGAGCCACTTGTATAAAAGCAGAGCAAAAAAGAGCATGGTGAAGCTGACAGGAATCGCCCTCTTGGCAGCCCTCACCGCAGGGATTGGAGGCACGGCCGCTGTCATTCGCCATCAGGTGAATATGCGAAATGAGATTGCCACTCCTACTGTTGAGGTCAGCGTGAACGAAAACTTAGACGGGGATCTGACAGGTGGAGACAAACCCAAAGAGGTGAAATTTACCAACAATGGCACGGCGGACATATTTTTGAGAGTTTCCTATGCAGAAAGCTGGAAGCTGGATGCAGGCGGCGGGACAGAGGAACTTCTGAACAATTATGATGAAGAGGGCCAGATTCCTGTTGTGACCAAGCAGAATAGTCCGGAGGGATTTCTGAGCGGGTCAGACTGGGTTTATATCGACGGCTGGTACTACTATACAAAGATTCTCCCTGCCGGAGGGACAACGGAACCTGTTTTAAAGAGTGTAGATTTCTCCAAATTAACAGGTACAATCGATGAAAACCTGACAGATTATCAGAATGCCGGCTACGAACTGTATTTTCAGACAGAGGCCGTACAGGCCAGCGATGAGCTGAAGGTAAGTATGGATGCGGCTGAGGAGCTGTTTGGGGAAGGTTTTGTTCCATATGAGACGGCAGACAAACAAGAAGAGATGAACAGCGAGACATGGCAGGAAGATCGGTTAAACGCCTATATTGACTGGACAGAGGAAGGAGGTAACTAATTATGAAGTATTATAAGCAATTAGGTATCATCCTGGCCGGCGGTGTCCTGGCGGTGGGAATCAGCGCGACGTGGGCGTATTTTTCCGACAGAAATGATATTGCCAACCCGTTTCATACAAGCAACAGCGCCATTGACATGATTGAGAATTATAACCCGGCAGAGACGGTTCTGCCGGGAGAAACCGTAGAGAAGGAGCCATATTTTGTCAACCAGGGAAGCACAGATTTAGTGCTCCGGCTTAAGATGGATACCTATTGGATCGATCAGAACGGGAACAGAAAGGATGATTTGGGAGGGGCGTATATTTTCGGGGGTTTACAACCTGAGGAGGATGATTATGTCACTCTGTATCTTCCGGATGGATGGGATGACGACTGGGTGCAGATAGAGGATTACTACTATTATAAGCACATTCTTCCCGGCAAGGAGGAGGGCGTTCAGAACACGACTTCAAATTTTCTGGATCATCTGACCTTAAGTCCAGAGGTTTCCAACGATGAGCATGCAGCAGATTACAGCGGCTGCAAATTCATAGTTGATTTTCATGCGGAGGCAGTTCCGGCAGATGAGCTGGCCATCGAAGTTGCAGACTGGGATTTAATTCAGACAGATGCAGGCAGATTGTTAGACTGGGCAAAACTGCTTCCAGAATCATAGAACACGGAAAAATCGTTGGAAAACCTTTCCTGAATATCAGGGAAGCAGGACAGGAGGAGACAGAAAATGAGGAAGAAACATATCGCTGCATTAGCAGGTATCGCAGCAGTGTTTGCAGTCGGCGGCTCCCTGGCATATTTCAATCAGAATCTGGAAGCAGTAAATGTTTTAAATGTGGGAAAGTTCGACACAGAGGTTGTGGAGATCTTTAATCCAGAAGAAGGAGAAAACTGGCAGCCGGGAGTAACGGTAAATAAACAGTATTCCGTGAAAAATTCCGGATCGATTGATTCACTGGTGCGGGTGAAACTTCAGGAAACTTGGACGCGGAAGGGAGAAGAAGAGCCGTTCCTTTCCATTGATTCCTCAGAAGAGCCAGAGATACTGGGGATTAATCCGGAAGCGGACAATAAGATTGAAAGCGTGTTTCAGTCCGATAATACGGACGGGGCGGCCGGCAATGACAGGGATGATTCGGTCGTCTGGAAGGAGCTGCAGACAGATGCAGGTGACGACTGGGCCTACTATAAAGGATATTACTATTACGAAAAGACACTGACGCCGGGAACGACTACAAATGCGCTCTTGGAATCTGTGACCTTGGATAAGGATATTGATTTGGGAGAGATGCTGTTTGTTAAAAAATATTCTACCAAACCGGGAAATGACCTTATAGAAAGCGATTGGAAGGAGTTTCCTTTAAATGCAGATGGAAAACAGATGTCAGAAAGAGAGCTTGTGGAGTTTTTGAAAGAAAACGGAGAAACGGCTTATCATCTGAAAACAGAAATTGTAGTCAGTGCTGAGGCTCCGGGATACTCTGATGCAGATTATAACCTGATTATTACAGCACAGTCAGTTCAGCCCACAGAGGAAGCGGTCAGAGATCTGTTTGGCGAAGACGTACTGTTCCACGCAAAAGAAAGCGGCTGGCTTTGGGAATTCCAGGAAGATGTAGTAAAAAATCAGTAGAACTGATTTTATAATTTTCTATTAATTATTAGGAGGAAATAGCTATGAAAATGAACAAAAAAGTGACGGCATTAGGTGGCTTAGTAGCGCTTGCAGCAGTGGGAGGAACATGGGCATATTTCAATCAGACAGCAGAGATTACGAACCCATTTGATACTGGAAAATACGGCGGAAGCGTAATCGAGCACTTCAACCCCAGCGACGGCGGTGACTGGCAGCCAGGTGCAACTGTAGACAAGGAAGTTATCGCTCAGAATACAGGAGATCAGCCATTATTAGTTCGTGTAAAGATGGCAGAAACTTGGTCCAGAAAGGAAATGGCAGGGACACTTCCCAATATTACCAGTGCAGATGGAGAAGCATTTTTAGTAGTGGATCAGGTGGATGCAGAAGATGGAGATACTGTAGGTGATCAGACAGTAGTGCGTAAAAACTTTGCTAACAATAATATGTGGACTCAGGGAGGAGATGGATACTGGTATTACAATGGCCAGTTAGCCCCTGGAACCAGTACCGAGGCTCTTCTTGAATCTGTAACCTTGGCTGAAAATGTTGACCTTGGTAAGTATACGACAACGTATCAGTACTGCACGACAGAGGGAAAAGATTCTCTGCCAGATGGAGACACTGAGTGGACAGTAGCTCCTGGTGGAGAGAAGGACTCAGACATGCTGGCTGCAGCGGAGGCTGCCAAGAAGGCGGGAGATTCCTTCCATGTTAAGAAAGAGGTTGCACTTGATGAAAATGCTGCAGGATATGCAGATGCTGAATATGAGCTGACAATTACTGTTGAGATGGTTCAGCCGACAGAAGATGCAGTTATTGCAGAGTGGGGAGAGGACAGCCTTCAGTATCTGGTTGCCTGGGCTGAGGCAGAATAAAATGACTGCTTGATAAGAGGACACAATTCATGCGGCTAATCAAAGGACTATTTACTATCCTGTCCTGGGCGGTATACGCCTGCATCGCCTGCTATCTTCTGATCGCAGCTCCGATGCTGGCGGGATACCATCCCGTCGTCGTTCTCAGCGGCAGTATGGAGCCTACCTTTCATGTT
>OFLZ01001270.1_pt1 | contig 15071 bp, 17 predicted proteins | sample 1541321 | NCBI WGS metagenome assembly OFLZ01 (sample SAMN04209223, study PRJEB22552) | human gut metagenome | biome: gut; material: feces | host: Homo sapiens | place: USA: Oklahoma | reverse complement strand
GCCTATCCTCGCTTTTTAAATATTCAGTTGTAACACATGTATTGTAATCCTACAGTTCAAATCCGCGGCAAAAGGGCACTTTTCTTGATTTTCTGCGGTTTTTGTGGTATATTATAAAATAACATGCCTATGGGCAGAAATAGCCCGTTTGTGCGTAGATAGTCATTTAAACACCCATCGGAGGAATGTAATATGGATATGAAACTGGAAATCGCAAAAAGCCTGTCCGCAGCCTGCGGCGTGGCAGCGGAAGAAATCGCGGCAGCCATCGAAGTGCCTGCCAATACAGACATGGGGGATTTTGCATACCCTTGCTTCAAACTGGCAAAGGTACTGCGTAAAGCGCCTCCTCTCATCGCCCAGGAAATCGGTGAAAAACTGGAAAAACCCGATTTCATCGCTGATGTCAAAATCGTTGGCGCATATATCAACTTCTTTATGGACAAGCATTTCTATACCAAAAAGGTACTGGAAACTGTCCTGACAGAAAAAGAAAACTACGGCAAAAGCGACATGGGCGCAGGTAAGACCATCGTTATCGACTACTCCTCTCCCAACATCGCAAAGCCTTTCCATGTAGGCCACCTGCGTTCTACCGTTATCGGTAACGCACTGTATCAGATTCACAGCCAGCTGGGCTACAAATGCGTAGGCGTTAACCATCTGGGCGACTGGGGCACACAGTTCGGTAAACTTATCGTTGCTTACAAAAAATGGGGCAGCAAAGAAGCCGTGGAAGAAAAAGGCATTCAGGAACTGATGCGCATTTATGTAAAATTCCATGATGAAGCGGAAAAAGCGCCTGAACTGGATGACGAAGCACGTCTGTGGTTCGTAAAAATGCAGGACGGCGACGACGAAGCCCTGACACTGTGGAAATGGTTCTACGATATCAGTATCAAAGAATTTGAACGTGTTTACGATATGCTGGGCGTAAAATTCGACGCATACACCGGCGAAAGCTTCTATAACGACAAAATGGCAGCCGTTGTGGACGAACTGAAAGAAAAAGGTCTGCTGGAAGAAAGCGAAGGGGCAATGATTGTCAATCTGGAAGACAAGAACATGCCTCCTTGCCTGATCATCCGTAAAGACGGCGGCACACTCTACGCAACCCGTGACATCACAGCTGCCCTGTACCGCAAGAAAACATATAACTTCCATAAATGTATCTACCTGACCGCTCTGGACCAGAACCTGCACTTTGCACAGTGGTTCGAAGTGATCCATAAAATGGGCTATGACTGGTACAAAGACCTGATTCATGTACCTTTTGGTCTGGTAAGTCTGGACAGCGGCAAACTTTCCACTCGTCACGGCAACGTGGTATTGATGGAAGACCTGCTCCATCAGGCAATTGCCGAAACAAAGAAAATCATTGAAGAAAAGAACCCTTCTCTGCCTGACAAAGAAGAAGTTGCGAAAAAAGTTGGTATAGGCGCCGTTATCTTCAACGACCTGTACAACACCCGTATCAAAGACGTTGTGTTCTCTTGGGAACGTATGTTGAACTTCGACGGCGAAACAGGTCCTTACGTACAGTATACCCATGCCCGTGCATGCAGCATCCTGAAAAAAGCATCTGATTTCACCGCAGAAAACATCGATTTCAGCAAACTGGATGACGAAGCATCCCTGAATGTCTGCAAACTGCTGGAAGCATTCCCTTCCAAGATTGTGGACGCAGCGGCAAAACTGGAACCCTATGTACTCACAAGACATCTGGTTGCTATTTCTCAGGCGTTCAATAAGTTCTACCATGACAACCCCATCCTCAACAGCGAAGCGGAAGTGCGTCAGGCACGTCAGGCAGTGGTTGTGGCAGTGAAAACTGTTCTGGCAGCAGGTCTTGCGCTGCTGGGCATTGACGCTCCAGAACAGATGTAAGAAAAAAGGGGGCTGGGCGTTCTATGAAAAAGGTGAAACTGTTTTATAACCCGTTTTCCGGCAACAAAACTTTCAAATTTGACTTGGATGTCTGTATTGGCGTTTTCCAGTCCGCAGGCTATGAGGTGCATCCCTTCCGCACCATGCAGCCCGGGGACATCGAAACCCATGTGGCACAGATGGATAAAGATTATGATATTGTGGTGGCTTCCGGCGGCGACGGCACTGTGAATATCGTCCTCAACGCCCTGATGCACAACAATTTGAAGATTCCTCTGGGCATCATCCCTTCCGGCACAGCCAATGACTTTGCTACTTTTTTGGGACTAAAGACAGGGGACTCCGAAGGGGCATGCCGTGTCATGACGGAAACCTCTCCCCGTAACGTGGATATCGGTCTGGTCAATGGGGAAACTTATTTCATCAATGTCTGCGCAGGGGGACTTCTGACCAATGTTTCCCAGACGGTAGACAAAGATGTGAAAAACGCTTTGGGAAATCTGTCTTATTATCTGAAAGGTATGGAACAGATTCCAAATTTCCACAAAATTCCCTTCCGTATCACCACATCTGATGAAGTACTGGAAGAAGATTTGTATCTGTATATGATTATGAATAGCGCCGGTACTGGCAGCTTCACCAAGCTGTCACCGGAAGCATCCATTTCAGACGGCAAATTTGAATTCATTGGCATTCGGGCAAAATCCATACTGGAAATCCCTTCTGTGTTCCTGAAGATGCTCACAGGGGAACACATCAAAGATGAAAAGTCCATTCTGTATCGTCGGGACCATTATTTCAAGATCGAATGTCTGGACCCAGATTTTCAGATTATGGAATCCACAGTGGATGGAGAAATGGGACCCAAGATGCCCTTCACATTGGAGGTATTGCCCAAGGCTTACCCCATTTTTGGCAATTTTGAGAAAAAGAAACATGTTTCACGTGAAACACCATTGGCAAAGCTCAACGCTGTGGTGAAAAACGGCAAATAATAGCATGTCGTCAAAACCTCATTTCATGCAAGGTTTTGACGAATAGACAGAAGTGCAAGCCAGAAATTCTTTCGGGAGTTTCTGGCTTTTTTATGTTTCACGTGAAACACCATAGGTTTGCTTGACACCCATAGGTTTGCTTGACACCCATAGGTTTGTTTGATACCCATGTTTCACGTGAAACATAAATTCACCGTCAAAATTGCCGAAAAGGATATCTTTTATGGAAGAAATGTTTTTTTGCAACCTGCCATTTTTCTTTTCACCATAAAAAAATTGTGCTATAATACCCCATAGAAGATCGACAGAAAGGCGGGAAAACCACAATGGGAAAAGTCAGAGTTATTGCAATTACCAACCAGAAAGGCGGTGTGGGAAAGACCACCACTGCCATCAATCTGTCTGCCTGCCTTGCTGCTGCGGGCAAAAAAGTGCTGACCATCGACGCGGATCAGCAGGGCAACACCACCAGCGGTTTGGGGCTGGACAAAAACGGTGTGCCCTTGACCATTTATGATGTGTTTCTGGAACAGGCAACCATTGCCGAAGTGAAACAGCCCACATGCGTAGAGGGCCTGGAAGTGCTTCCGGCAAATATCAGCCTGACAGGAGCGGAAATCGAGCTTATCGGCAAAGACGACAGAGAGTATATTTTAAAGGAAGCTTTGGACAAAGTGAAAGACGATTACGATTTCGTCATCATCGACTGTCCGCCTTCTTTGAACCTCATCACCATCAACGCATTGACAGCGGCGGATACGGTGCTGGTTCCCATCCAGTGTGAATATTTCGCCCTGGAAGGTCTGGAACAGCTCCTCCACGCGGTCAATCTGGTGCGGAAACGTCTGAACCGTCATTTGGAAATCGAAGGCATTGTCTTCACCATGTATGATGCCCGCACAAATCTTTCTTTGCAGGTGGTGGAAGAAGTCAAACGGAGCCTGGGAGAAAATGTTTATCGCAGCATCATTCCCCGTAATGTCCGTTTGGGCGAAGCCCCCAGCCATGGTCTGCCCATTCATCTCTACGACCCCAAATCCAAAGGGGCAGAAAGCTATGGTCTGCTGGCAGAAGAAGTCATGGAAAAGGAGTGGGACTAAATGGCGACGAAAAAGGGACTGGGTGCCAAGGGACTTGGCATTGAAGCCTTGATCCATAATAAAATGGAAGATTTCGAAAGCGACGGCGGCGGTGTGCTGGAACTGGATTTGCATAAAATCGAGCCCAACCGCAAACAGCCCCGGAAGCATTTCGATGAAACAGCTTTGGAAGAATTAGCAACTTCTTTGAAAAACTACGGCATGATTCAGCCTGTAGTGGTAAAGAAAAATAAAGAGGGCTATTATGAACTCATTGCCGGCGAACGTCGTTGGCGTGCGGCAAAAATCGCAGGTCTGACCAAAATCCCTGCCATCATCAAAAAATGGGAAGAAGGGGAAGCCTTTGAGGCAGCTCTAGTGGAAAACCTCCAGCGTGAAGATCTGAACCCTATGGAAGAAGCCCAGAGTTATCAGCGTTTGCAGGAAGAATTTGGTTTGAGTCAGGAACAGATTGCCGATAAAGTGGGCAAGAGCCGTCCTGCCGTTGCCAATGCTCTGCGTCTGCTGCAATTGGACGAACGTGTCCGCAATTTTGTGGTGGAAAATAAACTGACCGCCGGACATGCCCGTGCGCTGCTGCCTCTCACCGATGGGGAAGCCCAGTTTGAACTGGCGGAACACATCATCGAGGAAGGATTGAGCGTTCGTGCCGTGGAAGCCATGGTGAAAACGATGCTGGAAACAGCGGAAACACCTGCGGCGGAAGAAGAAGCGCCCAAAAAGACACAAAGCCCTGTCCTGCGTCAGATTGAGGACGAATTGAAGGGAATTTTTGCCACAAAGGTAAAAGTCACCCAGAAGAAAAATAAGGGCAAAATAGAAATTGAGTATTATTCCGACGAAGACTTGGATCGTCTGTTGGTACTGATGAAAAAACTGGAAACAGAAAGGTAATGAGGCAAGATGACAGCACTGACAGCATTGGCGCAGAAATACGCGCTGCTTTTGTTTGGACTGCTGGGGCTTGCGGTGGTGATTCTGTTCATTCTGTGTATCATCCTGTTTGTGAAAATCAATCGGGAGAAAAAACGGTATGACATTTTTATGGGAACCAGCCGCCGACCACCCCATAACTTGGAAATGAAAATTCAGGAATATTTCGATACTGTAAAAGGCATCGAAGAAAAATATGATAAACTGCTGGATATGGTAACGGATATGGATAAAACCGATAAATCCAAAATCCAGAAAGTTGGGCTCATCCGTTATAACCCCTTCGAAGAAATGGGCGGCAATCTTTGCTTCGCTCTGGCACTGCTGGATGGGGAAGATAATGGCGTTGTCCTCAACGGTATCCATAGCCGCACCGGTTCCTTTACCTATGCGAAACCCATCGAAATGGGTGTCAGCATTTATATGCTGTCCGATGAAGAAAAACAGGCAGTGAAAATGGCACAGGAACAGTCCTATAAACCGGAACATGAAAAAGTGGTGAAAGTCAAATTCAAACCCTTCTTCAAACGCCGCTATGCACCTATGGATGACCAGCTCACACTGGAACAGGTGGAAACACCCAAGGAAAAAATCCAGTCCATTGGTGATGTAACTTCGGCAGAACAGGAACAGATTCAACAGGAAGAAACATTGGCAGGACAGATCGCTGCCGCTGAAGATTTTTCTCCTGAGGATGCCGAAAAAATGCTGACTGAAATCCAGCAGGAAACTTTGGATTTCTTTGAAGACGATGAACCAGAAGAAATGGATGAAATGGACGATTTTGAAGAATCCGAAGAAAAAGAAAAACATCAGGCAGAATGAGATTTGCCGTGGGAAACCACGGCATGAGGGTGTCGAAAAAGTCGACACCCTTCGTCAAAATCAGGATTTTGACGAGGTTACTAGATGTATAAACAGTATGGTCAAGCACTTTGCTTTGCAAAGTCAGCTTCGCTGCCCCCGTTTCTTCGGGGTGCAGAGTATCCATCGGCATAAAAATGCCTTAAAACGTGCTGTTTTCCTCGTCGGAAGTGAATTCCGACTGCGGGTTCCATTTGGGACACGCTTCGTTTCCCAAGCCCTTCCGCGGTTCTACAAATGTGTAAAATCCGATTTTTTGATAGTCTGTTGCCGTGGGAAACCACGGCATTTTTTATCAGACCTGTGTATAACTCTGTGGAAATGTGTATAAAATCAGCAAAAATCTGTGGATAAACCTGTGTATACAAAAAGTTATCCACAGATTGTGTGACAAATGAAACGATAACAAAAGATTATGTCAACATACGAATGGAAAGAAAGAGAGGTGTTTCCCATGGCTTATCGCATGGTTTTCTCCGATATGGACGGCACACTTTTGAAAAGCGCGTCAGAACTTTCGGAAAAAAATATAGAAATGGTTGGAAAAGCAGTGGATCAGGGTGTGGAATTTGTCATCTGCACTGGTCGCGGCGTTTATGGTGTGGAACGGTTTCTGGAAAAATTGCATCTCTTGGGTCGACCAGGTTATGTCATCTGCCAGAATGGCGCTGCTGTGTATAACTTGGAGAATATGGAAATGGTGCTGAAACATTCTTTTTCTTCTGACGACCTGCGCCCTGTGGTGGAAGCAGCAAGGGCAGAAGGGGTGGAAGTCTATCTCTATGACGACCGTACCTTTTTGGCGGAAAAAGTGACCCCGCAGGTAGAAGCATATTGCCGTGTTATGCATGCAGATATGCGGATTCTGCCCGATGGACTGGAATATGAAGGATATTTCACCAAATGCCTTCTCAGTGGTTCTTATGAACAGCTGGATGCAGTGCGGAAACGGGTGGAACCCATCATTGCGGGAAAACTGAATCATTTCTTCTCCGGTCCCCAGTATCTGGAATTTGTCAAAACTGGTGTCAGCAAGGGCGAAGCTCTGCGGGAAACAGCGGAGAAAGCCGGTGTACCTCTGGGGGAGGTCATTGCCATTGGGGACAGTGAAAATGACTTGTCCATGATTCAGGCGGCAGGTCTGGGCGTGGCTGTGGCAAATGCCCAGGAACACGTGAAGGCAGCAGCAGATTATGTGACAGAAACCACTTGCGAACAGGATGCTGTGGCAGATGTGCTCCAGCGGTTTGTGTTGGGCGAGAAATAAGGAAACAAATATAGCTGGAAACCTTGTGAAAGGGTTCCAGCTATTCCATTTTGAATGGGGTTTTCATAAGAAATATTTTATTAAGAAGAAGAGCCTGTTTTTCTGGCTTTTTTCATTGGTTACATTTGGAGGTGTTTGGTATGATAGCAGTGGTTTGTATATTGATATTGGCAGCACTGTTTTTCATCATCAGCGGTTTTTTGTATGGTGGAAAGGGCAGTTGGCTCATTGCAGGATTTGGTACATCTTCCAGAGAAGAACGGGCAAAATATGATGAAAAGAAAGTGTGCCGGGCAATGGGTGTTTTCTGTACCATCTGCGGCGTGATGCTTTGTCTGCTGGCGTATCTGGGCAGTCAGGTGGAACAGGGGCAAATGGCGGAAGCGCAGCTCCTGCCCTTTGGCATCGTCTTTCTTGTGGTGCTTTTGGCAGCATTGGCAGGTGTTGCCCGTTATATCCGTAAGGCAGGGCGGAAATAACCCTGTTTTTGGGCATAAAAAAACCCGGCGATCGGGGAATCGTCGGGCGTCGGACGTGATAAACGTCCGGGGGCATAGTTTATGTACAGGAAAAGGGGCCTCCTTGTACGATACTATCATACCGCAATTGGGCAAAAGAATCTATAAGAAACGCATTAGAATTTCATTAAAAAAAACAAATGTATTTTTTTTGTAGTTCCCGAAAAAAATACTTGCCTTTTTGTCTTTGTGTGCTATAATATTCTTCAACAAGGCGTGAAACGGCTGTATTTCAGCTGTTCAGAAGAAAGCTAAGCTGTGGAAATTCCCCCAGAGAGCCGGCGTTTGGTGCGAGCCGGCGGAAGGAAAACAGCCCTCCACTTTCGGAGCTGTCGGTGAAAGCCGAAAGGGTAAGCCCTTTATCGCTGTTCAAGTGGTTCGGAAATATTTTTTTCGGGCAATGCGGGTGGCAACGCGGGAGTAACTCTCGTCCCTCTTTTTGGGATCGGGGGTTTTTTTATTTGCCAAAAAAACCCCGTATCCTCGACATTCGTATATATTTACAAACCGAAAGGAGACAAAAAAATGTTAGACATCAAATTTGTAAGAGAAAACCCTGAAATCGTTAAGGAAAATATCCGTAAGAAATTCCAGGACAGCAAACTGCCTCTGGTAGACGAAGTCATCGAACTGGATCAGGAAAACAGAACCATCAAACAGGAAGTAGAAGCTCTGCGTGCACAGAGAAATAAACTGTCCAAACAGATCGGCGGTCTCATGGCAAAAGGCGAAAAAGAAGAAGCTGAAAAAGTAAAAGCACAGATCGCTGCTGACGCAGAACGCGTGGACGAACTGACAGCAAAAGAAAAAGATGTGGAAGAACGCATCAAAAAAATCATGATGACCATTCCTAACATCATCGATCCTTCCGTTCCCATCGGTAAAGACGACAGCGAAAACGTGGAAGTAGAAAGATTCGGCGAACCCGTTGTTCCTGATTTCGAAATCCCTTACCACACAGATATTATGGAAAGCTTCGGCGGCATCGACCTGGACAGCGCTAGAAAAGTAGCTGGTAACGGTTTCTACTACCTGATGGGCGATATCGCAAGACTGCACTCCGCAGTTCTGGCTTATGCAAGAGATTTCATGATCGGCAGAGGCTTCAAATACTGCATCCCTCCTTTCATGATCCGCAGCAACGTTGTAACAGGCGTTATGAGCTTTGCAGAAATGGATGCGATGATGTATAAAATCGAAGGTGAAGACCTGTACCTGATCGGTACCAGCGAACACTCCATGATCGGTAAATTCATCGACACCATGAACAAAGAAGAAGACCTGCCTCAGACACTGACCAGCTATTCTCCTTGCTTCCGTAAAGAAAAAGGTGCACACGGTATCGAAGAAAGAGGCGTTTACCGTATCCACCAGTTCGAAAAACAGGAAATGATCGTTGTATGTAAACCTGAAGAAAGCCCTATGTGGTTCGATAAACTGTGGCAGAACACTGTAGACCTGTTCCGTTCCATGGATATCCCCGTAAGAACACTGGAATGCTGCTCAGGCGACCTGGCAGACCTGAAAGTAAAATCCGTTGACGTAGAAGCTTGGTCTCCTAGACAGAAAAAATACTTCGAAGTTGGCAGCTGCTCCAACCTGAGCGATGCACAGGCAAGAAGACTGGGTATCCGCGTGGTTGCAAAAGACGGCAGAAAATACTTCGCGCATACACTGAACAACACTGTTGCAGCTCCTCCTAGAATGCTGATCGCGTTCCTGGAAAACAACCTGCAGGCAGATGGCAGCGTAAGAATCCCCGAAGTACTGCGTCCTTACATGGGCGGTCAGGAAAAACTGGAAAAAGTAAAATAATCTGACGATGCTTTTTGGAGCCGGTTCTTTCAGAGCCGGCTCTGTTTATAAAAAAATTGCGATTCTGTGAAAAAAAGGTTTGACAGATGGACAGAATAATGGTATACTGTTTCTTGCAGTAGGCTACTTGGAGAAGTACTCAAGAGGCTGAAGAGGTGCCCCTGCTAAGGGTATAGGTCGTTAACGCGGCGCGAGGGTTCAAATCCCTCCTTCTCCGGTAAAGACATCAACTAAGGTTGATGTCTTTTTTTGTTTCAAAACGAAAAAGCATGGAACCCGAGCGCCGCGCGGTGTGGGATCTTCCGCCGACCGCTGCCGGGGGCAGGAGGAGGGAGGGGGAAGATGCGAAAAACAAAAAAGAAATCTCTTTTCCCATGGAAAAGACCGCAAAGCCGCTGTCACTGCGTCCCTTGTTACAGTTCTGTAAGGGCGGGACTGCGTAATCGTCAGCAGACTTTGCTGATGAGGTGGACAGTTCAAATCCCTCCTTCTCCGGTAAAGACATCAACGCTTGCAATTCCAAAAGGAATTTGCAGGGATGTCTTTTTTTGTTCAAAAGAAAAAGCATGGAACCCGAGGGTCGCGCTGAAGATGCGAAAAACAAAAAAGAAATCTCTTTTCCCATGGAAAAGACCGCAAAGCCGCTGTCACTGCGTCCCTTGTTACAGTTCTGTAAGGGCGGGACTGCGTAATCGTCAGCAGACTTTGCTGATGAGGTGGACAGTTCAAATCCCTCCTTCTCCGGTAAAGACATCAACGCTTGCAATTCCGAAAGGAATTTGCAGGGATGTCTTTTTTTCTTCAAAAAGAAAAAGGATGGAACCCGAGTGCCGCTGCTCAAATCCATCTGCCATATAGAAAGCCCGCAGAATCGAACTTTCATCCTGCGGGTTTTTTTGATCATTCCTCTATTTCATACACCATTTCTCCGCTGTAGCACACCTCTACCATACATTCTACCAGTGCCTCTCCCTTTGTCAGCAGACCGCTCCATTTTGCCTGCCAATAGCCATATGTTTCGTCAATGACCTCCAGCCGTTCTAAATGGGGCAGAAAATCCTTTAGAAGCCATTTTTCGCCGGAAAAAGCCCTTGTTTCCCCCGGTCCATCAAAAACATATAGAAAGGAAGAATCCCAGTCTATACCCGTCAATATGACTTTTGCCATTGCCGTCTGTTCACATGGGGAATCAGTGGAAAAAATGCCGTAGGGAAAGTGGCAGACCAGCGTTTCTTCGTCTGCCGCCAGTTTTGTCAGATACCCGTCGTGGAGGCTGTAGGGCAGGGAATATAAGGGTTGTGTCAGGGTTGTTTTCATAGGTCTCTCCTTTTTGTTTTTGCTCAGCATAACGAAAAGAAAGGGACGTGTCAAGAAATCAGATATATTCTTAAGAAAACATTCGAAAAATAGAAAAGCTGGAATCCTCATAAAGAATTCCAGCTTTCTGATTTTTTAGATTGCTTTTGAAAGGACCTAGCCTTTCATCCGAACATGTTAGAATCCGTAAACGGCTGTGATGTTTGCGCTTACTTCGATGTCTTCATAAGAAATGTTGGTGTTTCTGTTGGCACTGCCTGTTGCCATAGCATCCATGACCATGGCTTCTTCTGCACCATAATTCATTTCTTTATAGCTGGTGGAGGTGTTGCGGCTGTTTTCCACAACGGATACCACCTGTCCCAGCGGTTTGCCGTAAGCCTGTGCAATGGCTGTAGCAGAGGACTGGGCTGCTTTTACGGCTTCTGTCAACGCCTGATTGTAGTAGGTTTCCGGTTTTTCCAGAGAGAATGTGACGCCATTGGTGCCTGTTGCCCCTGCGTTCAGGGCAGCGTCCACATATTTTCCGGCATTGTCTACGTCATTGGTGGTCACATTCACAGAGGTGTAAGCCTGATAATTTTCCAAAACCTGCTTGTCGGTTTTTTCGTCATAACGGTAAGAAGGGTATACAGAGATGTGAGATGTCACAATATCCTCCTCTGTAATGCCCAGTGCCTTCATGGCAGCAATGACGCCTGTCAGTTCTTCATTCACATCTTTCTGTGCCTGCGCTGCTGTTTTTGCGGTCTTTTCCACAGTCACATGGATGGTGGCTACATCAGGTGCTACCTTCACGATGCCCTGTCCGTTTACGGTAATGGTGTTTGCCGCAGGTTCCGCTGCCAGCGCCATAGTGCTCATGCCCAAAGCCAGTACTGCCGCTGCCATACATGCCATCATGTTTCTTTTCCATTTTTTCATACCAACAACCCCTTTCCAGTTTAGGACTCTTTCTTACATACGGATTCTTTTTTCTTTTGGACGAGGAAAAATACAGAAAAGTTGCAGGATTTTCTGATTTTTTTCAAAAAAGATCAAAAATAAACTCAATGATATGCAAAAGCAAATTCAGAAGGACTTCCAACAGACTCTTACGTTTTTTCTTTGTTTTCTTTTTTCCCATGATGATTCCCGCTTTCAGAAAATGGCATCCAATATGGTCAGAATCCCGTCCACCACAAATTCAAAGATATGCAAAAAAATATTGCGCCGTTTTTCTTTTTTGGATTTTTCCTTCTTTTTCATGGCGCCCTCCTTTCGGGGATGCTCAGCCGTTCAGAGGTTTTTCCCGTTTGATGCCCACATAGGCTCCGTCGATGCATTCTCCCACGGCAGGATAGCCCAATGCCTCATAATAACGGCTCAAATCGTCATTGACCTTCTGGGAATCCAGCCGCAGCACTTCTTTTCCGGCGTTGCGGGCATAGGTTTCCGCAAAGGTGAGGATTTCCCGTCCCAATCCTGGATAAGCAGGGTCTGTGGCAAGGTGATGGACGTAATAAGCGTCTTTGTCGTTGTCCCATCTGGGGTCTACGTCAAAAAGGGCAATGACGCCAATGGCTTTGTCCCCATCCATGGCAAGAAACACGCTGTTTTCCCCTATGCGCTCTGCAAAATATTCGGCAGGGTATACGGTCAGATAAGCGGTCTTGTTCCACTGATACAAGCCTTTTTCGTCCATCCAGTCGATGCGTTTTTGCAGCAGGGCAAGGATGGTGGGCACATCCTCCAGAACAGCCTGCCGCATTTCTTTGCTCATCATTTCAGTCTTTCCCATTCTGCTTCTTTGAAGCCTACCAGCACAAAATCATCGCCGATGATGAGGGGACGTTTCACCAGCATGCCGTTGGCAGCCAAAAGGGCAAACTGTTCCTCGTCGCTCATGTCCGCCAGTTTGTCTTTGAGCTGCATTTCCTTGTAGAGCATACCGCTGGTGTTGAAGAATTTCTTCAGGGGCAGACCGCTTTTGGCGTGCCACTGTTTCAGTTCTTCCGCGGTAGGGTTGTTTTCCACGATATGACGGTCAATAAAGTCTACACCTGCACCTTCCAGCCATGCTTTGGCTTTTTTGCAGGTGCTGCATTTGGGATATTCCAGAAATAATACGGACATGTGAGTCCCTCCTTTTTTGTTTCCATGATATTTTTTTTCAGTATAGCATGGGGCAGGGCAAAAGACAAAAGGTTTTTGCAGACGGTCAGATTTCGCTTTTTTTCCGCTTGCGAACATGCTACAATAGGGACAAGAGAGAAAAGGAGGAGGAGTCTATGAAATTTGGATTCATCGGCGCCGGCAATATGGTCAGCGCCATTGTCAAAGGCATGACCACTAATGGTTATGACGGAAAAAATATTTTTATCACTAGCAAGACCGTTACTTCCGCGGCAAAACTTGCGGAAGCCTGCGGCGCAAACAGCTGCCAGACAGCCGGAGAAGTCATTGCCGCAAGCGATGTGGTGGTACTGGGTGTCAAACCCCATATTCTGGCGGAAATCCTGCCGGGCTTGCAGGAAGATTTCGCAGCAAAGAAACCCTTGGTGGTGTCCATTGCCGCAGGGAAAACGCTGGCGTATCTGGCAGAAAACTTGCCCAAAGATATGCCCATCGTTCGTGTAATGCCCAATATCAACGCCAAAATCGGGGCGTCTACCACAGGCATCTGCCATAACGATGCTGTGACAGCAGAGCAGCTGGAAGCGGTGAAGGCAGTCTTTGCCACCATTGGCAGCGTGGCAGAAATCCCTGAAAATCATTTCGGTATTTTCAGTGTCATCGGCGGCGCATCTGTTGCCTTTGCCTATATGTATATGGACGCTTTGGCAAGAGCCGCACTGAAAGCGGGTATGCCCAAGAAACAGGCGCTGGAAATCGCAGCGGAAACCGTCAAAGGCAGTGCGGAAATGGTGCTCAAAAGTGGGGAAGCCCCTTGGTCTTTAGTGGATCAGGTATGTTCTCCCGGCGGCACCACCATTGAAGGCGTTACCACACTCCAGGCAAAAGGCTTCGAAGCGGCAGTGGTAGCGGCTTTTGACGCAGTGCTGGAAAAAGATAAAAAGATCGGACGCGGAGAGGTTTGATGAAAGGACTGCGGTGTTTTGCCCAAGCTTTTTCCTTTGTGAAAAACGCTTAAAAGGGAAATATTTCATTTTTTTTACATTTACACGAAAATTGACAAAATTTCATTGAATTACAGCGTGGAATTCGTTATAATGGTTACGCGGGTAATTTTAATACTGAAACAACAAAAAAATTATGGTGAGTTGAGGAGGAAAACAGTATGAAAAACAGAAAATACGGTCGTATGGTAGCTATGGCTCTGGCTGCTATGATGGCTATGCCCACAGTAGCATTCGCAGCAGGCACCACATGGGATGAAGACACAGCTTATTATGGCGCTCTGGAACAGGGCAAAGTTCCCGAAGAAGTTATGAAACAGGACGAAATGGGTCAGTACGTAATTTCTGACGGTACAGCAACAACACCCGAAGGTGGCGAAACAACAACACCCGTTGAACCTGTTGCTCTGCCCTTTACAGACGTAAAAGAAGGCGACGCTTGCTACGCAGCAGTACAGTATGTTTATGCAAACAAACTGATGGCTGGTACAACAGACACAACATTTGAACCCGAAGCATCTCTGCAGAGAGCAATGCTGGCTCAGATCCTGTACAATAAAGAAGGCGCAACAGACGTTGCTACAGAATCTGCTTACACAGACGTTGAAATCGGCAGATGGTACGCTACATCCTGCCTGTGGGCAGCAGACAAAGGTCTGATGAACGGTGTAAGCGAAACAGAATTCGCTCCTAAAGCAAACCTGACAGTTGAACAGCTGGTTAAAGTTCTGTATGACTACGCAAAATCCAAAGGCGTTGACGTAACAGTAGAAACAGCTACAGACGTTGCTACAGCTTCCGACTGGGCAAAAGACGCTATGAGCTGGGCAGTAAGCCTGAAACTGGTTGCAGCTGATGTAGACGCAAAAGCTGACGCTACAAGAGCACAGGTTGCTGAAATGCTGATGCTGACAGCTGACCTGAAAGGCACAGAAGCACCTGCAACAGAAACAGTTCCCGCAGAAGAAGTAAAACCTACTGAAGAAGCAACAACAGTTCCTGCAGAAGAAGTAAAACCTGCTGAAGAAACAACAACAGAAGCAACAGAAGCTCCCGCAGCTGAAACAACACCCGCAGCTGAAGCAACACCCGCTGAATAATTTATTCTGATTGTTTGTACAAAACCGCTTTCCTTTTTGGGGGGCATCTTCATAAGAAAACAAAGAAAGCCAAAATCCTTTGTCATAATAAGGATTTTGGCTTTTTTATTGGTGAATCCAATAAAAACCCCCGGCTATGCCGGGGGAATCAGTGAG
>OFLZ01001248.1_pt1 | contig 15307 bp, 9 predicted proteins | sample 1541321 | NCBI WGS metagenome assembly OFLZ01 (sample SAMN04209223, study PRJEB22552) | human gut metagenome | biome: gut; material: feces | host: Homo sapiens | place: USA: Oklahoma | reverse complement strand
GGCGGCGCGGCGCTGCTCGCCGACGGCATCCTCACCCCCGCGGTCACGGTCACCACAGCCATCGAGGGCCTGCGCACCATCGAGTGGGGCCACGCGCTATTGGGTGACGGGCAAACTAACGTCATCATTATTACCATCATCATTATCTGCGGCCTATTTGCCATGCAGCGCGCCGGTACCTCGTCGATCGGCAAGCTGTTCGGCCCGCTCATGACGCTGTGGTTCCTGTTCCTGGCAGGCGCTGGCCTGTTCAACATGCTCGGCAATTTGTCTATCCTGCGCGCGCTCAACCCCATCCGCGGCATCATGTTCCTGTTCTCGCCCATCAACCACTCGGGCATCATGGTGCTCGGCTTTGTCTTCCTGTCGACAACCGGTGCCGAGGCGCTCTACTCGGACATGGGTCATGTGGGCAAGGCTAACATCTATGCATCCTGGCCGTTTGTTAAGGCGGCCCTCATCCTCAACTATCTGGGTCAGGGCGCTTGGCTGCTCGCCAATAACTCCAACCCCCAGATGCTCGCGATGGATATCGTCAACCCGTTCTACATGATGCTTCCCGAGCCCCTGCGCCCCTTTGCCATCGTGCTTTCGGCCGTAGCGGCCATCATCGCCTCGCAGGCGCTCATTACCGGCTCGTTCTCGCTGGTATCCGAGGCAACGCGCCTCAACCTTATGCCGCACCTGCGCATCCACTACCCCAGCGACACCAAGGGCCAGCTCTATATTCCGCTCGTCAACAACATCATGTGGGTCGGCTGCATCTTCATCGTGCTGCTGTTCCAAAACTCCGAGCGCATGGAGAGCGCCTACGGCCTCGCCATTACCGTGACCATGCTCATGACCACCACGCTGCTGACGAGCTATATCGCCGGCATTCTCAAGCGCAAGCTGGGCGCCTGCGTCTTTGCCCTACTTTTTGGCGCCATTGAGCTGTGCTTCTTCGCCTCGTGCCTCACCATGTTCTTTGACGGCGGCTACGTCATGATCTTCTTGGCCTCGCTGCTGTTTGGCCTTATGTACGTGTGGCGCCGCGGCACCGCCATCGAGCGCACGCAGACGATCCTGCTGCCCGTCTCCAAGTACATTGACCAGCTCGACCGCCTGCGCAACGACGAGACCTACCCCGTGCTCGCCGACAATCTGGTGTTCCTTACCAACAGTCCCGACCCGCTCACGCTCGACCGCGACGTGCTCTATTCCATCTTGGATAAGCATCCCAAGCGCGCCAAGGCATACTGGTTCATCAACGTGCACGTTACCGACGAGCCCTATACGCACGAGTATTCCGTCGAGACCTTTGGCACGGACTTTTTGTTCCGCGTGCGCTTGGACCTGGGCTTTAAGGTCAACCAGCGCATCAATGCCTACCTGCGCCAGATTGTTGGCGACTTGATGGCATCGGGCGAGCTGCCGCCGCAGCATCACACCTACTCCATCTACGAGACGCGCGGCAACGTGGGCGACTTCCGTTTTTGCATGCTGCGCAAGATGCTTGCCCCCGAAACGGACATCAACCGCAACGACCACCGCGTCATGGCCATCAAGTACGCCGTCCGCCGCGCCTGCGGAAGCCCGGCACGCTGGTACGGTCTTGAGAACTCGGCCATCATCATCGAGTACGTGCCGCTGTTTGCCCGCATGCGCCCGGCCGTTAAGCTCGTGCGCACCCAGGTGCCGCTCGAGGTTCAGATCGAAGAGGCCGAGGAAATGGAAGTCGATATCTTCTCGGACGACCTGGTCAACGGCAACGAAGCCGGTAGGAACATGAACGTCGACCCCACCGAGTTACTCGAGAGCGTCGCCGATACGCCCGAACAGCAACTGCTCGACGGCCTCGAGAGCGAACAACTCAACGACGCCAACTTCTAGCGACGTCACAAATCAACGACAGCGGCCCTGCATCTCACGGGAGACGCAGGGCCGCCTTGCATTGCAGTAAAGCTAGCGGCTACGAACGACGCGGCTCGGGAACCACGAGTCTATCGGGGCTCGCGCCCTCGGCATCCATCAGGCTCACGTAGCGAATCGACGGATCCCCATACATCGCGTAGTAATAATTGCCCGTGCGCGCGCTAAAGCATCCGGTGTAGATAGTCTTCTCGAACTTGCCATCGCCCATCCTGGACGCCCCCTCAATCATCACCACGCCCTCGAGCGAGCGGAACATACGGACGACGTTTTCGGTCTCGCTCTCCTTTTGCGGGTAATTGGCATTGAGATACGCCGCCTTTACAAAACGGCTCGGCGAATAGCAGTCGCCGGGAATGCCGCGCATGCCGGCACCGGCTCCATAGGGCTTAAGCTCGGCGCCACGCCACGTCGCCGTCTGCGGAAAATCGCTTGTGGCGGTGATATAGGTGCGTAGGTTTTCCATGTGCCACGGGAAGGTCGGCTGGTTGGCAAGGGTGTCGACCGGATCGTCGTATACATGCAGGCCGTCAGCCATCATCTCGACCACGATGCTGCGCTGGCTGTCGCCGATAATCCAATGGAGCAGCGACACGCCCAGCCCCTCTCCGGCAGATTTGGCGACAATCACCGTGTCGCGCAGCGCGGCCTCGACCTCATCGACCGTCGAGAACGTCGCTGCCACCCACAGGGGAAACTCATAGGCCGCGATATTGGTCTTGCCGTCGACAGGGTCCTCGGCATACTCGGCATAACCCGGGAAATTGAGACCCGCCACGGCGAGGCCCGCATCGTTGCCGCAGTCGAAGAACATGGGATAGTTCTTGTAATCGATGCACATACCGATCACCGCGTGTGCCGCTGTCGCGTCGTCGATAAACGAATACGGAATGTGAAACCCGCGCGGCATCACGCGAACCTGTTGGCCGTAGTCAAAGCTCCAGTCGAGATTGCGGCCCAGATACATGTGGCCAGAATTATCGGTAAATCGAATACTCGTACACATAGCGCCTCCTAGCTTTACGTTCTTGCTAATTTCATTGTCTCCAAACAAAAAGGCGCTAAACACAAAAGCCCGGACATGACAACAATGTCATGCCCGGGCCAAAAGAGACGAAGTGCGGTGCTTGGGTCCCCTTAGACCAACTTTCCTAGACAGTGGTCAATCATGTGTTGAATCATCTGCGCCTCGAAGCCCACAAAGTCCTGCTTGCGCTCGCGCATCTTGCCGTCGACGATCACGTCATAAGCGACCTTGCACTTGATATAGCGCGTGGACTTGGTGACCTCCTCGTGCGTCAGGCAGCTCTCCTCCATCTTGCTGGCGCCCAGGCCAAACACCAGACGGGGGTTGTAGAGCACGTGGGGCTCGCCGGCGTCGTCCAGGTAGACGCAGACCTTCTTGGTAACGCCAATCTGGTTAGCGGCAAGGCAGCCGGCATCGTCGAGCGACTTAATGGTATCGATCAGGTCCTGAGCAACCGACTCGTCCTCGACGGTCGCAACCTCGCAACGCTGGGACAGGATAGCCTCGTCGTGGCAAAGCTCTTTAATCATACGTTCCTCCATAGGGGTCGTTGTAACCGCTTAAGTATACGGTACCCACACATTTTCATGCGAAAAATACCGTCCGTCTGCTACAAAGCGCCGAACATCAACATGCGAGGAACAACAGCGTCGTAAAGGGGCTATAGTGAGAACGTTCGTGTCAATCGGCCTAAACTCGGGGCCGAACAAGGAAAGGGTATGCATGGACGAACTTTTTCACGTCAGTGAGCGCAAGTCCACAATCGGGACCGAACTTCGCGCTGGACTGACAACATTCCTGGCGATGGCCTACATCATCGCCGTCAACCCTGCGGTGCTCTCGGGCGCCGGCATCGATGCGGGAGCGCTCGCCTGCGCCACCTGCTTGGGCGCCGGCATCATGACCATCTGCATGGGCATCTTCGCAAACCGCCCGCTCGCCTGCGCGTCGGGTCTGGGCATCAACGCCATGATCGCGGGCATCGCCACCACCATGTGCGGCGGCGACTGGCACGTTGCCATGAGCGTTATCTTCCTCGAGGGTATCGTCATCTTGCTGCTCGTCCTGTGCGGCCTGCGCGAGGCCATTATGGACGCCATCCCCGTGGTCCTGCGCCACGCCATCTCGGTTGGCTTGGGCCTGTTCATCGCCATGATCGGCCTGTGCGACGCCGGCATCATCACCGCTGGCGCCGGTACGCTCGTCGGCCTGGGCGACATCGCCTCCCCCACCTTTATCGTCGGCATCATCTCCATCGTCGTGACGGTTGCCCTGGCTTCCCGCAACGTGCCGGGCTCGCTGCTCATCGGCATCATCATCGCCGTTATCGCCGGTATCCCGCTGGGCGTCACCCATGCGCCCGAGGGCCTCATCGCTCCGCTCGACTTCTCGACCTTTGGCGCCCCGTTTGCCAGCACCGCTGATGGCAACATGGCCATCGTGAAGGTTCTGACCGACCCGATGCTGCTCGTCGTTGCCTTCTCGCTGCTCATGAGCGACTTCTTCGACACCATGGGCACCGCGATGGCCGTCGCCAAGCAGGGCGAGTTCTTGACCGAGGACGGCAATGTCGAGGACATCCGCCCCATCCTGGTCGTCGACTCCGTGGCCGCTGCTGCCGGTGGCTTTATGGGCGTCTCCTCCATCACCACCTTCGTCGAGTCCACCTCTGGCGCTGCCGACGGTGGCCGCACGGGCCTCACCTCCGTCACCACCGGCGTGCTGTTCATTCTCGCCGCGTTCTTCTCCCCCATCGTCACCATCGTTTCCAGTGCCGCCACCTGCGGTGCTCTGGTCTACGTCGGCTACCTCATGATGAGCGAGGCCTCCGAGATCGACTGGTCCGACGTGTCGCAGGGTTTCCCGGCGTTCATGATTGTCGCCGGCGTGCCCTTCACCTACTCCATCTCTGCCGGAATCGGCCTGGGCTTTATCGCCTACGTGATCGTCGCGCTCTTTAAGGGCGAGGCCTCCAAGATCAAGCCGCTCATGTGGATCGCAGCCCTTGCCTTCCTCGTCTACTTCTTTGTAGCGTAGCGGCAAAGCTGCCAAAGCAGAACACCAAAGCGCGGAGTCGCATCGAGCGGCTCCGCGCTTTTCTTTTAAAGCCAGGCAACGCACGGACGCGCGATGTATTGCTTCCCAAGTTTTGGACATTTTGCCCTCCAAACGGCACTACCGCCGGCTTCATCCTGCAGATATGCTGGGCGTAATCGCATAGGCCCTATGAGGATGGGAGTAACCATGGCCGCCTTGTTCACGACCCCCAAGCGCAATGACAAAACCTCTGGAGCCCATTTTGTCGAGCCCGACGTGCGCCGTCGCACGCTGCTCGCACACGGCAGCTGGCGCCGCGTGACGCGCCGCATCGTTGTAGGCGCCGCATGCGCGCTTACGGTGAGCTCGCTGCTCATGCCGAGCGTCTCGCTCGCGGCCGAGTGGGTCAACGTCGGCGGCACTCAGTACAACACTGCAGCAGGCGACGAGGCCGGCACCTGGGCCTGGGACGGCGCCGACGATATGAAGCTCAACGGCTATAACGGCGGCGCGATCGAGGCAGCGGGCAAGCTCAACGTGAGCTACGAGGGCGACAACATCGTCACTAACGGCGACGGCCGCGGCATCAAGGTTAAGGATGGCGCGAACGAGAACGCCGAGCTTAATATTCAGGGCGACGCGTCCAGCACGCTCAACGTGACATCTTCTCGTGACGCCATCACTTCCGTCGGCAGCATCAACATCGACGGCGCTGGCACTGTCAACGCCACGAGCACCGAGCACGATGCCATCGATGCCGGGGGCGATGTCACCATCAAGGGCTCGGGAAACGTTAACGCCACGGGCGATTCGGATGGCATCAGGGCCGACGGCAACATCACGATCGACAACAGCGGAACCGTCACCGCCAAGGCCACCGAGGATCAGGGTATCGATGCTAACGAGAACCTCATCATAAAGGGCGGCGGCAAGATAGAGGCAAGCTCTATCAAAGACAATGCGATTTGGGCCGACGGCAACATCGAGATCTCGGGTGGCAGCCAGGTCAAGGCAAGCTCCGAGGAAGACGCCGCCATCGACGGTAAAAACAGCCTCACGGTCACGAACGCTTCCCTCAACGCAAGTGGCGTTGGGTATGGCATCTATGTCTACAAGGGCATCACGTTCGATGGCGCAACCGTAACGGTCCGTGCAAGCGCAGGGAACGATGAAGCCAGCGCCCTCTTCACCGACGAGGACGACATCGTCATCAAGAACGGCTCGATCGTGGATGCGTTCGCAGAAGGCCAGTTCTCGACCGCAATCTCCACCAGAAACTACTACCCCAACGAAGCGGGTGGTCACATCTACATTAGTGACTCCGTTGTCAAGGCTATAGCCCGCTATGTCGAGTCCGGTAGCGACGGCCCCGATCACTACAGCAACGACCAAAGCGGCGCGGTCATTCCCGAGCATAGGGGCGTGAACATCGGCATCTTTGCCCGGACCAAGGAGGGCATCACGCCCGCGACCATCTCGATTGTCCGCAGTAAGGTCACAGCCGAGGGAGACACGGCGGCAATCTTCGCCCTTGCCGTGAGCGCGGACGGCGAGACAATCGGCACCATCGAGATCGAAGGCGCTCCCATCCAGACGCCCACAGGCGGCAAGATCATTGGCTATCGCAACAAGGAAGAACTCGATGACGGCATCTTCTACGTGGTGGATCAAACCATCGGCACGGGCGACGCTGTGATCGACTCCCCCTATAACGAAGCTGTCGCCAAGAGCACGGTCATCGCGCCTCCCGAGGAGATCAAACCCGAGGAGAAGCCAGGCGAGACCAAGCCCGAGGGTTCCAAGTCCGAGGGCACGAAGACGACCAAGACCGTTGCAGTTGCAGCCACGGGAGCCAAGATCGCCGGCAAACTCGCAGCAACCGGCGACGCCTCGAGCGCAGCCATCGTGGCAGCCGCCCTTGCGGGAACAGCCGCCATCGCCGCGGGCGCCGTGGTGAGCCGCAAGCGCTCGTAAACACTTTTTCGCACGGGACGGGTGGATCGCGGCCCTTGCCTTCCTCGTCTACTTCTTCGTAGCGTAAGGGCAAGGCTGCAAAAGCTGAACAATAAAGCGCGGAGTCGCCATGCGGCCCCGCGCTTTTCTTTTAGCGCCGGTCCCTGCGCCGGCGTGCGGCCTATTTCTCCCCAATTTTGGCCATTTTGCCCTCCAAACGGCACTACCGCCGGCAACATCCAGCAGATACGCTGAATCTAGTCGTATAGGCCCTATGAGAACGGGAGCAACCATGGCAGCCTTGTTCACGACCCCCAAACGCAATGACACTACCGCCGGAACCCATGTTGCCGAACCCGACGTTCGCCATCGCATAGGACTCGCGCACGGCAGCTGGCGCCGCGTGACGCGCCGCATCGTCGCGGGCGCCGTGTGCGCGCTCACGGTGAGCTCGCTGCTCATGCCGAGCGTCTCGCTCGCAGCGGAATGGGTCAAGGTCGGCGGCAACAAGTACAACACCGCGGCGAGCGACGAGGCCGGTACCTGGTCGTGGGACGGCGCCGACGACTTGAAGCTCAACAACTATAACGGCGGCGAGATCCAGGCCGCAGGCAAGCTCAACGTGAATTACTCGGGGACCAACATCGTCACTGCCGAATGGATCGAAAGCATCAACGTTTCTCATGGCACTAACGAGAATGCCGAGCTCAATATCCAAGGCGACGAGGGCGGCACGCTCAGCGTGACATCTACTGAGGACGCTATCCTCTCCACGGGTAATATCAACATCGACGGAGCCGGATCCGTCAACGCCACGAGCACTGGGTTTGATGCCATCAATGCCGGAGGTGATCTCGCTATCAAAGGTTCGGGCAACGTCAACGCCACGGGTGCATCGGATGGCATCAGGGCAAACGGCAATATCACGATTGACGACAGCGGAGCCGTCACCGCCAGGGCTACCAAGGACAAGGGTATTGGAGCCGACAAGAACCTCACCATCAAGGGTGGCGGGACGGTCGAGGCAAGCTCAGCCGATGGTGAGGCCCTTTGGAGCGGCGGCAATATCAACATCTCGGACGGCAGCCAGGTCAAGGCAAGCTCCGAGAAAGACGCTGCCGTCGAGGCCAAGGGCAGCCTCGCAGCCACAAACGCCTCCCTCAACGTAAACGGTGTTGAATATGGCGTCTATGCCCACAAGGGCATCACCCTCGATCATGCAAACGTGACGGTCCGTGCAAGTAAAGGCAGATACGGTGGCGTCAACGCCCTCTTCACCTACCAGGACGACATCGTCGTCAAGAACGGCTCCACCGTGGACGCGTTTGCGGAAGGCGAGGTTTCGGCTGCATTCTCCACCAGAAACGATCGACCCAACGAGAAGGGCGGCCACATCTACATCAGCGACTCCGTTGTCAAGGCCATAGCCCGCTATGTCGAGAACGGCGACGGCCCCATCCCCTACAGCGAAAACCAAGATGGCGAGACGAGGCGCGAACCCCAAGGCGAGAACATCGGCATCATCGCCCAGACCAGCGAGGGCGTCACACCCGCAGCCATTTCGATCATCCGCAGCAAGGTAACGGCCGAAGGAGATACAGCGGCAATCTTTGCCCGCGCCATGAGCGCTGACGGCAAGACAATCGGCACCATCAAGATTGAGAACGCCGCCATCCAGACGCCCGAAGGCGGCAAGGTCATTGACTATCGCAAGCTCCGTGACGGCATCTACGAGGCAGGCCAAGCCATCGGCACGGGCGACGCCACGGTCGACTCCCTCTATATCAAAGCAGTCGCCAAAAGTACGACCATCGCACCTCCCGAGGTAGCCAAGCCGGAAGACCCCAAGCCCGACGAGACCAAGCCCGCAGAAAGCAAGCCCGCGGAGTCCAAGCAGAACCCCAAGCCTGAGGGCTCAAAGCCGACCAAGGCCGTTGCGGCTTCAACCACGAAAGCCAAGACTACCGGCGTGCTCGCGGCAACCGGCGACACCTCGGGTGCGGCCATCGTGGCAACCGTCCTTGCGGGAACAGCCGCTATCGCCGCAGGCACCATGGCGAGCCGTAAGCGTTCTTAGACGCCTCTGCGCACATGGCAGCTCCCGCGAAGGCCCCGAGCCCGAGCACCGTTTAACGACGCCATCGCCGAGCTCCCCTCCGGCGGTGGCGTTTTCCTGTTCGCACTCGCGCGGTGCGCATGCGATTGTTCTTAATGCAGCCCAACCTGTATGTGCCAGCGTGCGACAATTGGGGCTGCCGATATCACAACACTGAGAGAAGCCCGTCATGGAAGCGCATCAAAAGCAGATAACCGTTTATTCGAATCATACGGAAAGCGCGCCTGTCATCTACCTTCCTGTGGTCGTGGGCGACGGCAGCGAGGTTTATAAGTGTTGCCGAGAGCTCGACTGTCCGCCATTCGCCCTCGTCACCATTGGCGGGCTCGATTGGAATCGCGAGCTGAGTCCCTGGGAATGCGACGGGACCGTGCGCGATGCCGAGCCCTTTGGCGGACAGGCGTCCGAATTTCTCGATGAACTTCTGAACCGAATAATCCCAAAAGTCGAATCATCGCTCCCACAGCCACCTGTTTGGCGTGGCATTGCCGGTTATTCGCTGGCAGGCCTATTTTCGCTTTGGGCCCTCTGGCAAACCGATGTCTTTGACCGCGCGGCGAGTGCATCGGGGTCGCTGTGGTTTCCCGAATTTGTCGACCGTGCCAGCACGGCTTCTTTTGCCGGCAGCCCGCAAGCCATCTATCTGTCACTCGGCAAAAAGGAAACCAAGACGCCCAACCGCATGATGCGGCATGTACTCGACGACACACGCGCGATGGAAGCGTTGCTCGTCGAGCGCGGCATTCCAACAACGCTGGAGCTCAACCCCGGCAATCACTTTGCCCAAACCGACTTACGCATGGCCCGCGGCATCCACTGGATACTGACACATTAAAAATGGCGTCCACGCGTACATACGCATGGACGCCATTTTTAATTTGGCTGAACGCAACTACTATTCAGCAGTCTCCTCAAGCTCGGAAGTATCGAACTCAAAGTCATTACCGGGCAGGATGGCGTTGAGCACAATGCCCACCAGCGAGCCCACGGCAAGGCCCGAAAGCGAAATCGTCACGCCGCCCAGCTCCAGCACGATGGCACCGGCGGTACTGTAGGCAATGCCGAGCGAAAGTACGAGCACCAAAGCCGCAACCAGCACATTGCGGTTGTTCTGGAAATCAACCTGGTTTTCGATAAGGTTGCGAACGCCCACGGCACTGATCATGCCGTAGAGCACGAGCGACACGCCGCCGATTACACACGCTGGCATGGCGGCGATCACGGCAGCAAACTTGGGGCAGAACGAAAGCACGATGGCACAGCACGCGGCAATGCGAATCACGCGCGGGTCGAACACGCGCGTCAGGGCAAGCACGCCGGTGTTCTCGCCATACGTGGTGTTGGCCGGAGCGCCAAAGAGCGACGCCAGAATCGTGGCGAGGCCATCGCCGAGCAGGGTACGGTGCAGACCGGGATCGGCAATGTAATTGCGTTCGCAGGTAGAGCCAATGGCGGAGATATCACCAATATGCTCGATCATAGTTGCAAAGGCCAGCGGCATGATGGTGATGATGGCCGTCGTGGCGAGGCCGCTATCAAACTGCGGCCCAAAGAGCGCAAACACGGTGCTGTCCCACACGACGGGCAAGCCAACCCAGGGGGCGGCCGCAACGCCAGAGAAGTCGACCTCACCCAACGCGGCTGCAACGGCATAGCTCACCACGACGCCCAGCAGGATCGGCACGATCTTGACCATGCCGCGGCCCCAAATATTGCAGATGACGATGACGGCCACAGCGATAACGGCAACAAGCCAATTGGTCTGGCAGTTGGCGATAGCAGAGCTTGCCAAGATCAGGCCGATGGAAATGACGATGGGACCGGTCACCACCGGCGGAAAGAAGCGCATGACGCGCTTGGCACCAAACGCACGGAACAGCGCTGCCAGCACCGGATAGAGCAGGCCGGCGCAGGCAACGCCCAGGCAAGCGTAGGGCAAAAGCTCGGCCTCGCCGTTGGGTGCAATGGCGGCATAACCCGCGATAAAGGCAAACGACGAACCAAGGAACGCGGGCACCTTACCGCGCGATAGAAAATGAAACAACAGCGTGCCGATGCCGGCGAACAGAAGCGTCGTCGAAACAGAAAGGCCGGTGAGCACGGGCACGAGCACCGTGGCTCCGAACATCGCAAACATGTGTTGCAAACCCAACACGAACATGCGCGGGCGACCGAGCGACGATGCATCGTAGATGGCATCGGTGACGGTGGGCGTCGAGGATTGGGACATGGAAGTCCTTTCATGATGGAAGGGCGATCAGGCATATCGGATAACCTGCCCGAACGATACGATCCGAACCATTGTACGCGATACGCTATGCCTCGCACGCGCCGCCACCTGCAAACGGTAACGTTACTTCCAAACGCGCTCAGCAATGCGCTTGACCAGCGCGATCTTTGCCCATTGCTCGTCCTCGGTCAGCTTGTTGCCAATCTCGCAGCTGGCAAAGCCGCACTGGGGCGACAGGTACAGGTTCTCGAGCGGCACGTACTTTGCGGCTTCGCGGATGCGCTCGACGATAACATCCTCGTTCTCGAGCTCTGCCGCCTTGGTGGTTACCAAGCCCAGCACGACCTTCTTGCCGGGAGCGACGTACTTGAGCGGCTCAAAACCGCCGGCGCGCGGCGTATCGAACTCCAGGTAAAATGCGTCGACATCCTCGTTTGCGAACAGGTACGGCGCGATGGGGTCATAGCCGCCCTCGAAGGCATAGGTAGAGTGGTAGTTACCACGACACACGTGCGTGTTAATGACCAGGTCATCGGGCTTGCCATCGATGGCGGCGTTGTTGAGCGCCACACCCAGCTCGGACACCTTTTGCAGGTCAACCGGGCTCATGCCGGTTTTGGCGACAAAATCGGTATCGCAGTAGATGCCCCAGGTGCAGTCATCAAACTGGATGTTGCGGCAGCCTGCTGCGTACAGGTCGGCGATCACCGTGCGATAAGCGGCTGCAATGGCGTCGGCAAGTTCCTCGTCGGTCTTATAGACGGCACGCAGGCTCTCCTGCTGGCCGTCGCAGCGATCGAGCGTGACCTCAGAGAACGCCTGGATCGGCGCCGGGATGGTCTGGCGTGCAACGTGGCCCTCGCCCTCAAGTGCCTTGACAAACTTAAAGTGCTCGACGAAGGGGTGGTTCACGCCGCTGATGGGGCCGGTCACCACGGCGGTATCGGCCGTGGTCTCCTCGTCGTGGAACATATAGCCCGTACGTGAGGCACGGCGTTCAATGCCGTTGAGTCCCCACATAAAGTCGAGGTGCCAGTAGCTGCGGCGAAACTCGCCATCGGTAATCACCTGCAGGCCGGCGGCCTTTTGCTTGTCCACCAGGTCGCGAATGGCCTCATCCTCGACGGCCTTAAGACCGGCGGCGTCGAGTTTGCCCGCGGCGTAGGCGGCACGGGCGTCCTTCACGGCCTGCGGACGAAGAAAACTGCCGACGATATCGGCGCGAAACGGCGCGTTCGGTTGAATCGAAGTGCTCATAGATATCTCCCTTTGCATTGGTTGCTTTATCGAGACAGAGTATGGGTGCTCATGTGGTCATCGTAAAATATATGTTTATATAGGTTTGTTATTAGTTTTTTCTATACCGAGCAACAGCGGGACTCAGCCTCACATGGATATCTCGAAGTGAGCTAAATATGCTGACGAATCGCGTCGATATAGGCCTGCCCATAGCGCGTGAGCGTCGTATTTTTGCGCGTGATAATGCCAATCTCCATGTACTCGTCCACGTCGAGCGGAATCGAGATAATGCCGGGTCCGTTGAGCTCGTGGCTGATCACGCCCGAGCATACCGTGTAGCCGTTGAGGCCCATGGCCAGGTTGAACAACGTCGCGCGGTCGCGCACGCGGATATTCTTGCGGCGCTCAAACGTCGAGGTCAGTTCCTCGGAATAGTAAAACGAGTTATAGCTGCCCTGCTCGTAGGACAGGAACGGGTAGTCTTCCAGATCCTCGAGCGTCACGCTGGAGCGGTCCGCCAGCGGATGGTCGGCGCAGACGAAGACATGCGGCGTGGCGCAGAAGAGTCCTTCGAACACGAGCTCGTTGGCCACCAGCATGCGCTCGATGACCTCGCGGTTATGCTCGGATAAGTACAGGATGCCCAGTTCGCTTTTCATATGCGCGACATCCTCGATAATCTCGTGAGTCTGCTCCTCGCGCAGGGTGAAGTCGTAACGCGCGGCATCGAACTCGCGGATCACGTCGACAAACGCGTTGACGGCAAAGGAATAATGCTGGCAGCTCACACTAAAGTGCGGCACCTGCTCGGATGCGCCCTTGTACTTGCCCTCGAGCAGGTCGGCCTGGTCGAGTACCTGGCGCGCATAGCCCAAGAAGGTCTCGCCTTCCTCGGACACAATGACGCCCTTGTTGGTGCGCTCAAAGATGTGCACACCCATCTCGTTTTCGAGATCGCGAATCGACGCGGTAATCGAAGGCTGCGATACAAAGAGCCGGCGCGAGGCCTCGGTAATGCTGCCGCATTCGGCAACTTTGACGACATATCTGAGCTGCTGGAGCTTCATGGCTGTCTCCTTAGCTGTTCGTGAGATTCGCGTCGGCAGTACCCGGCAGGCGCATAAACGGCGGCATCTCCCCCGTCGCGGCGCAAGCGGCAATCTGATGCAAAGCCCCGGCAACCGCATCGTCTGCCGCAGCGCCGATATGCCAGCGCGCGGCAGCCGTGACAGCCTCGTTGGCATTGGCGACTGCAACGGAGTTGGGAACGGCATCGATCATGGGCAGGTCGTTATCGGAATCGCCAAATACGGCCACCTCATCGGGCGTCAGGCCCAAAGCGCGCGCTAGCTCCAGCGCAGCGCAGCCCTTGTCCCAACCAGCCGGAAGGATGTCAAACAGGCGCACTCGGTTGTTGGGAAACACGAGCGAGAGTTCCGGCACCTCGGCGGCAACGCGCTCACGTAGCTCCGCGAGCTCCTCACGCGAACGGGCACTCCAGATATTCGCCTTAAACACCGGCGCGTCATCGACGACGGGACGGCACGGGGCTTCTTCGCCTTTGAGCCATGCGTTGCCGCCCGACTCCATGGCGCGACGAACACGCTCGGGATCACTCGTCACGCAATAGGCATCGTTGCCCCAAAAGTCATCGCCCAGGCTATAGACCTTCAGATAGGTATCGTCGGTCTCTTGCTCAAGATAGTCGGCAAGACGCATGAGGGCACCGTTGTCGCTCGCACGGGAGGCAACAACCTCGCCGTCGACAAACATCACCTGGCCGTTACAGAACGCACCGGTCGAAAAACACTCGGAACGGTTTTTGAACATCCAGCCCATCGCGGACGGCTGACGACCCGAAACCGGCCCAAAGTGCAGACCCGCCGCCTGCATGGCATGAATACCCTCAATGGCGTAGTCGCTGGCGCCGTCATGCCCGGCTGGAATCAGCGTATCGTCCATATCGGTCAGCACAAGTTTAATCATAAGGCCCCCATTCGTATCGGTCCTACCTATTGTAACGACCTGCCAAAATAAACCTGTCCCTTTTTGGCAGGTGCGCTAGTATAGGGAACAACAGATTCGATGCGGGAGTGCCGGCGGTGCAAACCACAAGGCTGAGAGGGCATGGGGCCCAATCCTTTGAACCTGTCAGTTAATGCTGGCGTAGGGAGCATGCCGCCTTTACAGGGGCGCTGTCTATGCACAGCGCCCCTTTTCTATGCCAAGGAGGCATGTGCAGTGATTGATTCGGAACAGCTTAAACAACATATGGTCAAGGCCGTAGAGGAGATTCGCGCCACCAATCCGATGGCCGGCTCCATCACCAACACGGTGACGATCGACTTTGTCGCCAACGCGCAGCTCGCCGTGGGCGGATCGGCCGCCATGGTCTATCTGCCCGACGAGGGCGAGGCACTCGTTGCCGGCGGCGGCGCCATCTATCTCAATATGGGCACGCTCTTCCCCATCTACGAGCAGACAATTCCCCGCGCGGCCAAGGCGGCACACGACGCCGGCAAGCCCTGGGTGCTCGATCCAGTGGGCCTGGGCATCGGCAGCCTGCGCACCCAGTTGGTAAACGAGCTCAAGCAGTACAAGCCCGCTATCGTGCGCGGCAACGCCTCCGAGATCATCGCACTCGCCGGCCTGTGGGGTCTTGAGGGCGAGGCAGCTGATCTGAGCCGTGTACGCGGTGTCGATACCACCGACACGGTAGACGCCGCCCGCGATGCCGCCGTGGCGCTCGCCCGCTACACCGGCGGCGCCGTTGTGGTCTCGGGCGAAGTCGACC
>OFLZ01001242.1_pt1 | contig 15366 bp, 18 predicted proteins | sample 1541321 | NCBI WGS metagenome assembly OFLZ01 (sample SAMN04209223, study PRJEB22552) | human gut metagenome | biome: gut; material: feces | host: Homo sapiens | place: USA: Oklahoma | reverse complement strand
GCGTTTTTCGGCAAAATTCCCACAATACGAGTCTAAATCAAAATAATTATCTGAAGTTCTTTGTATTAACAATGAATACACATAATATTCGACTGAATTTTTCGGGGGGGGGTATAATTATGTGACTATTTTGCTTTTAGGGGGATTATCGATGTCAGAATTTTCTCAATTACTATCGGACCACATTCATAATAAAAAAATCACGATTTATGCACTTGCTCAATATTGCAATGTAGACCGTTCTTCTATTTATAAAATTATTCGTGGAAAAAGACTTCCTTCCACCATTTCAACAATTGAACAAATTTCTGAATTTATTCATTTAACACCATTGGAACATGAGGAATTATTGGAAGCATATCAAATAACACTGATTGGTGCGGATAATTATTACCGCAGAAAAGATGTGATGAATTTCTTAACAAATTTCGCAGAAAATACCAGATCTGTCCCGATCCATTATTCTATTGCTGATTTTACAGAACAATTTCCGGATGTTTCCACCTTGTCCGGCTCTTTTGACGTTTCGCAATGCGTTATGTCCCTCATGTTAAAAGAAATCAGTCAGCCAGAAGGTCATCTTGATTTACTGATACAGCCAGATTTTTCTCCTGCAATTGATTTTTTATCTCATATGAAGCAAACTGCAAATTCATTTTCTGTAGATCATATTATAAGTTTTAATAATACAAAGCAGGTTACACCGTCTAAAAAAGACTATAACCTTCATTGTTTACAGAGTATTTTGCCTTTGTATAGTTGCAGTTATCAGTATAGAAGCTTTTATTATTATGATAATATTTTAACAAATTCACATATGTTTCAATTATTTCCATACATGATTCTGACCAGCAGCCATGCAATTTTACTATCTGGAGACACTCAGAAAGGAATTGTTTTTAAGCAGCCTGAAATGTTGGACTTTTTCCGTTGTATTTTTTCTGAATATAAAACAGCATCTAAGTCTTTATTACAACGAGTGGGAGATCCGTTTTCTTTACTAAATTGTATTTCTCCAATTTTATCAAAAGCAACTTCAACTGATTATTCCTTTCAGATGATGCCCTGCCTTTCGCATCTGCTTCCAACCTCTTTTCTGGAGAAATATCTTTGTGAAGATTCTATTGATAAAAATGCTTTAATTTCATTGTTTCAAGCACATCAGAATGGTTTGTCACAACGCTATGCAAAATCAAACTCTGTTTTCTTCTTCTCAGAAGATGGGATTCGTACATTTTTAGAAACAGGGCGTTTTGTAGAATATCCAAATACGATATACCAGCCGTTTGAAAAGAAAGACTGCGCCTTTTTGATCCAGCAAATGCTCAATGCAAAAGACCAATTTCAATATAAAATGTTGAAAGAAAATATCGGAAGTGTACCGTATGGCGCCAATATTTACATTGGACAAAATTCCGGATATCTGATTTTTGTAGATTCCGAGTCTGAACAACATGTTTTCCTGAATATCGAAGAACCAAGCCTTCTCCTCGCATTTCAAGATTTTTTTGAAAACATGGATGACGCTTTGTTCTATTCAGAGGAAGAATTAACCTCACGTTTATCTTATTTGGTTGAAGAAGCAATGAACCCATGATAAAAAGCCCCCGGCTGGGGAAAGAAGTTTATCTTCCCCGCCGGAGGCTTTCTGCTTGTCTTTTTTATTATCGCTTACAGTCTCTTTAATAATTCTTCTCTCTCTGCTTCAAATCCAGGTTTTCCAAGAAGTGCGAACATATTTCTCTTATAGCTCTCAACTCCTGGCTGATTGAATGGGTTTACTCCCAGCAGGTATCCGCTGATTCCACATGCAAATTCAAAGAAGTAGAACAGCTGTCCCAGATAATATTCATTCTGTTCCGGAATATTCACAAGAAGATTCGGTACATTCCCATCTGTATGTGCAAGGATTGTTCCATTCATTGCACTCTTATTGATGAAATCAACCGTCTTTCCTGCCAGATAGTTCAGTCCGTCCAGATCTACAGGCTCTTCATTGATCACGATCTCTTCTCTGGATGTCTCCACATTCATCACAGTCTCAAACAGAATTCTGTTTCCATCCTGAATAAACTGACCCATGGAGTGCAGGTCTGTTGTAAGATCTACAGATGCCGGGAAAATACCTTTCTGATCTTTTCCTTCGCTCTCTCCATAAAGTTGTTTCCACCACTCAGATACATAGTGAAGGCTTGGTTCATAGTTTGCCAAAACTTCGATGGTCTTTCCTTTTCTCAGTAAGATATTACGGATTGCGGCATACTGAAGCGCTCCATTCTCAGCAAAATCATTCTCCAAAGCTTCTTTTCTTCCTGCTGCTGCACCTTCCATCAGCTTCTCGATATCCGCACCGCTTACTGCGATCGGAAGCAGACCAACTGCTGTCAGTACAGAAAAACGTCCACCAACATCATCCGGTACTACAAATGTCTCGTATCCCTCTTCTGTTGCAAGGTTCTTCAGTGCACCTTTTGCTTTGTCAGTTGTTGCATAAATTCTCTTTGCTGCTTCTTCTTTTCCGTATTTCTTTTCCAGAATCTCTTTAAATACACGGAAGGCAATGGCCGGCTCAGTTGTTGTTCCTGATTTGGAGATCATATTGATTGAAAAATCTCTGTCTCCCACCACGTCGATCAAATGTTTGATATATGTACTGCTAATGCTGTTTCCTACATAGTAGATCTCAGGAGATTTTCTGATCTCTTTCGATACTACATTTGCAAAAGAATGTCCTAAAAATTCAATCGCAGCTCTTGCTCCAAGATAAGATCCTCCAATTCCGATCACAAGAAGCACTTCGGAGTCTTCGCGAATCTTCTCTGCTGCTTTCTGAATCCGTGCAAACTCTTCTTTATCATAATCAACCGGAAGATCGATCCATCCAAGAAAATCATTTCCGGCTCCGCTCTTTGCCACAAGCTTGTCCTTTGCCTGTACCACAAGCTCGCTCATATATGCCATTTCATGTTCCTGAACAAAACCAGCTGCTTTTGAATAATCAAATGTTACTTTGTTAGCCATCGTTTATCCTTCCTCTCTGCTTTTTAATTTACAATCCCATTTTATCAAATCTGACTTTGTTAGGCAAGGAATTCTTCCAAAATCTGGCGGATCGCATCTTCTTTCAGCGCCAGCTCTTCCTCTTCTTCCAGATCTGCTTTTTTCATGGAAGCCTCCAGCTTAGACAATTCTTTTTTCTTTAATTCTTCAGCCGATACATTTTGCGGCTCTGCATTTATTTCCACTTTTTGCTCCATATCTGCTGCAAATTCCGCTTCCTGCTCTTTCACTGCGGCTGCGGCTCTTTTCGAAGCCCGCTGTGCACCGGAAAGTTTCTGCGGCTCTGCTGTTTCTGTACGGATCACTTCCAGATTCTTGTCGTTCTTGCGCATCCGTTTGTATCGATGGGCACATACATTTTCCAGATAATCTACCATGTAATTCTCTGCTGCCTCAATCTTGTAAGATTCATCCGACAATTGGCTGATTACAAACAATGCGACCATTTCCGCAATTCCCAATGCTCCATATTGATACGTCTGCTCACAAAATCCATGAGCCGCAAAATGTCCAAGCGCTCCAATTGCCCCTAAAATCCCTGCAAACCAGATTGATTGGATCTGAATCTGACGCCAGGTATGTATTTTCAATAAAAATCCCCGGTATTCATAAATGTACTTTTCTACAAATGCATTCACGTTTTCTACTCTGTCGTGTACCATGCAGGCATGTTCATATTTTGCCCGAACCAGCTTCATCAGCTTGTGCGTACTTTTTGACATACTTCCCGCCGCTTTTACCAGCTTACGCAATGTCACATAATTCATAACTTTTGCAAATACTCCTACGCCCCCTACTCCCAGCATCAAATAAAATACAATACCGGTCTCTGTTACTGCTTCTTTCCACATAGTAAAACCCTCCTGTTTCTGGTCATTTTCACAATTCGTCCGATTGTGTGCCTGTGGACATTATAGAACAAGTCTCCAGCAGATGCCCGCAAAACCGTTCTACATAATTCTACATTCTCTTCTTGACCAATCTCTGGATTTTCCTCATACACTCTCTGGTATCTGCCTCATGCTCCCCTTTACTTTCCTTGATTTTCAAGGATTGTCCCACTTTTAAAAGTAATCCACAAGACCGTTTTAAATTCTGTCAGTTTTCCACAGAAATGCTCGAAACCTGACGTACGAAAGTGAATAAAAAACAAGTAAAACTTCCCTCTGGCATTTCCCATACAGGTCTGCTATAATTTTTCTGATACGATACAAATGAAAATTCAAGACAGGAGGATTTACATTGATGCAGTACAAACCAACAGGAGTCTGCTCCCAGAATATCGAATTTGAGATTGAAGACAATAAAGTGAAAAATGTTCACTTTACCGGCGGATGCAACGGCAATCTGCAGGGAATTGCACGTCTTGTAGAAGGTATGGACGTACAGGAAGTCATTGACAAAGTAGAAGGGATCCACTGCGGATTTCGTCCAACTTCCTGCCCGGATCAGCTTGCAAAAGCATTAAAAACAGCAATCGGGAAATAATCTCGATTGCTGTTTGCAATTTACCTGATTCTGTTTTTCGTACCCAAGTGGTTGAAGCAGCCGTCATGACAGTGTGTTTTTTTAGATTGTGGTGTTTTCTGGTACAGGCTTCTTAAAATCAATCAATTTATAGTTGCTCTGTACGCTACCATGACGGCTGTTTCAACCACTTGAGACTTTGTGGAATTATAAAAGGTAAGTATGGGCTAATTGATTAAAATTCCATCTGTAAAAGAATATGTCTCCTCATATGGATGTTGCATTCCTGCAAAATGATCTGCACGTACTCGATAATAGCATCCTGGATCTACTTTGATATACTTGGATGTGCTTACAAAATAATCATTATATGCGTCCACACTCCATGCATCAATCTGATCCCATGCATCATCCTTTTCGTTATATTGGTCTACATATATGATTGTAGACACAAAATTCACAGTTCTATTTGCAGTTGTCCCAGAATACACATAAATCCGTCCACGACCGGCTTTTGTAATGGAACACTCACCTAGCATAATGTATTCACCTTTAGATGCTTCATTTTGGCTGCGCCCTGAAGCACTCTCTTCCGTGGTTAGATACGAACCATCCACTTGTTTGGTCTGCTCTACGGAAGCCTGTACATCTGGCATAGCAATGGTAACCATCCCACCAAGTAAAATGGCAGAACAAAGCGCTGATACTACCTTCTTTTTTATCTTCATATCCTATCTCCTTTTTATCCCCTCTATTAAGTAAACAATCGAACTCGGAAAAACTAACGCGATTTTTTAAAAAAACTTCAAATTTTTTAAAATTTTTTCAAATTCCTCTTTTTCCATAATCCCTCTTAGCTGATAATGAATTCCATAATCTTCAAATTCAGAGACAAAACGGTGCGTATTATATCCATCAACTTGATATTCTGTTGATATAATTTTAGTACTATCTATTTCTGTACAAAATTGATCTACGACTTCATCTGTTTCTTTTTGTCCTAAAGAAGAATCTTCATTATTTACATAAATAGAGTACGATATTATTTCTCCTTCATATTCATAAAACAACTGTGCCTTCTTCTGTTTTTCATCAAATGTATATCGTTGTAGCCTCATACCCTTCGGTTTATACTGTAATCTTACAATTTGTACGCCTAATTCTTTTTGTAGTTTCTTATATATTTGATTCTCATCTGCATTATTTATGTCCTGCGTCTCCATATCTTCCACGTTGATCACAGATGCCTGTTCATTATCCCCTGTGATTTTCTCAATAATCTCTTTCAGATAAGACTTGCTTCCCATTGTAGTAACACTTGTTGCGACAAGCGCAACCATAAGAACAGCCGCTGCCACCAACGCTCTTTTCCTGAAAATGGATTTCCGTCTATATTCTATTTTTCTGCCATGACCGTGTTTCTTTTCATAATCCGCTATCTGTTTTGCCAGCCTTTTTTCCATTTCATCGGAAACCTGTATCTGATCCAGCCGAGGATTTCCGGCAATTTCTTTTTCTATTTTTGCTGCCTCTTTTTCTGTTTCTTCACGAAGTGAAAGCACGCTTTTTTTCTTCATCTTTCTACTCCTTATACGATTCTATTCGTGGTTCCTACTTTTGTCTTGACATTTTATTAAATAAGGTTAATATGAAATTATATGTTTTCTCGGCTACATCGCTATAGCCGACTAACTAACACAATTTTTCTGGAGGTTTTTATATGAAACGAATCATACTTACCGGAGGTGGTACCGCCGGTCATGTTACTCCTAATATTGCCTTGCTTCCCCGACTTTTGGAACTTGGCTATGATATTCACTATATTGGCTCTTATCAGGGAATTGAAAAAGAACTGATCGAACCTTTCCATATCCCTTACCACGGAATTTCTTCCGGAAAACTGCGCCGTTACTTTAGTGTTCAGAACTTTACTGACCCTTTCCGTGTATTGAAAGGCTTCGGCGAAGCAAAAAAACTGATCAAAGAACTGCAGCCGGATGTTATTTTTTCTAAAGGCGGATTTGTATCTGTACCGGTTGTCCTTGCAGCCAAACATAACAAAGTCCCAACCATTATCCACGAATCGGACATGACTCCGGGACTTGCAAATAAAATCGCCATTCCATCTGCAACCAAAGTATGTTGTAACTTCCCGGAAACACTGGAACATCTTCCTAAGGAAAAAGCCGTATTAACAGGTTCCCCGATCCGACAAGAATTATTATCCGGCAATAAGATTGCTGCTATGGATCTTTGTCATTTTTCTGCGGACAAACCGGTAATCCTGGTCATTGGCGGAAGTCTTGGCTCTGTTGCCGTCAACAATGCGGTTCGCCTTGCACTTCCGGAACTTCTGGAACACTTCCAGATTGTTCACCTCTGTGGAAAAGGCAAGGTCGATGAATCTTTGACTTCTATGACCGGTTATACTCAGTTTGAATATATCAAAGAAGAGCTTCGTGACATTTTTGCACTTGCTGATATCGTCATTTCCAGAGCCGGAGCAAATGCGATCTGCGAACTTCTGGCTTTAAGAAAACCGAATCTGCTGATTCCGCTTTCTGCCAATGCCAGCCGTGGAGATCAGATTTTAAATGCCCGCTCTTTCGAACGTCAGGGCTTCAGCATGGTATTGGAAGAAGAAGAACTTACCAAAGAATCTCTTCTGGAATCTGTACGTGAATTATATAAAAACCGCAGTCGTTTTATGGATGCTATGCGCGATTCTAATCAGCAGAATTCCATCGATACGATCATCGAGCTAATTGAAAAAGTTCACAAATAAGTTACAATTCAACACAGAATCAGATAAACAGGTGTCAAATTGACACCTGTTTGCTTATAACTGCTTCAGTTCTTCATACTCAGCGCCAAATCTCTTTTTTATCCAGATTTTTGCCCGATATAATAAACTGTGCAGCACTTCTATTCGTATTCCCATCTTTTCTGCAACCACAGACTGTGGAATTTCCAAATAATATACAAGGCGAACTGCCGTATACCAACGGGGATTCTTGTGATATAACTCCGTAAATATCTCTTCATGTAATCTGCTCTTATCTTCTTCCAGACATTTTTCCATATATGCCTCTTCTACGCTGTCTGCCAATTCTGAGATTTCTGGTATGCCCTCTTCCGTATCCGGCAAAATCTCTCTTTCAGACCGTTTTCTGTAATTCAATGCCATATGCTTGGCTGTCGTATACATCCATGATTTGATATTGGTATCTTCCAGTTCGTCAATATACACATATAATTGCAGGAATGTATTTTGTGTAATATCTTCTGCAACGTCGTAATTCTCTGAATATTGATATGCTGCCTTCATAACGAGATTTTTATATTTTTCGTATATCTCATCATAATCTTGTTTATCCGTCAACATGTTTTCTCCAGTAATTACTTCATTTTCCCTAAAATCTCTTCTTTATCCGCCTCAGTCAGCTCTCCCATCTTCCATCCAAGACCTACCTGATCGTCTTTATAACGTGGGATCAGATGCATATGGAAATGAAATACCGTCTGTCCGGCCACTTCCTCATTATTCTGAACAATATTATATCCATCACATCCAAGGACGTCTTTCATCTTACAGATCATCTTTTTAGCCAGTACAAGTGCTTTCGATGCCAATGCCTCATCCAAATCATACAGATTGCGATAATGTTCTTTCGGTATAATCAGTGCGTGTCCTTTTGACGCCGGACTCAGATCCAGGATCACACGAAAATCATCATCCTCATAAAGCGTTGCAGACGGAATCTCTCCTGATGCCAGTTTGCAAAAAATACAGTTATCATCTCTCATAAATATGCATCTCCTTTTCCTCTTTCATTTAAGTATAAAACATTTTTCCAGAAAATAGAAGAATTTTTTACCTGCACCGTTTCCCTCTTTCTGTCGAAATTTGTCGGGCGTATTTTGTTGAACCATGCTTTTTGTCATGCTAGACTACACTTAACAGACAAATACATACAAAAGGAGACATGATATATTATGTTATGCAATATTGATATCAATAAAATGAATAAACTGATGGAACGGGATCTCGATGCACGGCAGATCATCCCTCAACTGCTGCAGAATCACCGCAATACAATCTCTACCATCTCCCATGAAATCCGAAATCCTCTGACTCTGATCTTCTCAGCCTTGCAGGTTATGGAAGTACAGAATCCAGAAGTGAAAGATCTGTCGCATTGGAATCATGTTGTAAATGATGTAAAATATATCATCCAGCTTTTAGAAGAATTGTCTACTTTCAATAACAGCAACTCCCTGTATTATTCCATGTTTTCTATGGAACAACTTCTGAAGGATGTTGCAGTATCCTTTGCGATTTCCTTAGATACAAATGATACAGATATTGAGTTTTCATCTTCAATCCCTGATTCGATCGGCTCTTTTAGCGGAGATAAAGTCAAATTACAGGAAGTATTTTTAAACCTTCTGAAAAATGCTGAAGAAGCCATTTCGGATTCCGGTTCCATCCGCCTTACTGCCTCCCGCAGTGAAGAATGGATCACCATTACCTGCGAAGATACAGGATGCGGTCTGACAGAAGAACAACAGGATTACATCTTCCAGCCATTTGTCACTTACAACAAACCTGGAGGAACCGGGCTTGGACTGCCACTTTGCCGTAAGATCATCGAAGCTCATGAAGGAACACTGACCGTCTCCTCCACTCCGCAAAAGCCGACTGTTTTTACCATTCAGCTTCCGGTCTGACGGTTCTGCGCCCATGATAGAAGACCATAGCAGACAAAAAACCACATACCAGACCTCCAATGTGTGCGGCATTGTCCACACCAGCACTGGTAAACCCAAAATAAAGACTTAAGATTACCATCAATACCATTCCCCGTCCGGTCAGTCTTCCCACTCTGCCTTTGTTACGGAGCACGACCCATACCAACGCCCCAAGAAGTCCGAACACTGCGCCGGATGCACCGGCAGACACTGCCATACTCCGGGTATGAATATCATTCGCAAGGGAAATCAGATTCCCGCCGATCCCACTGATCAAATAAATTGCAAGAAATCGAAGCCGTCCGATCTCCTGTTCCAGATTCCATCCGATGGCTCCTAACATGACCATATTATTCATTAAATGATCGATTCCAAAATGTAAAAATATACAAGTCAAAAGTCGATAAAATTCTTTCTGTACCAATACCAGTGGTGGATACATGGCGCCATGTTCCAACATGAAAACGGCATCCTCCGGATTCCCGATAAACGAGAGCAGAAAGAAGATTCCCATATTGATCACGATCAATCCTACAGTACATATTGCCGGTTTGTTTTTTTGCAATTCGATTCCTCATTTCCTACAACAGATTTCAAATGGAACTCTGTTCGTTTGATACTGCCATTATAAGTGAGAAGATTCGTCTTGTCCATCTGTTTCCAAAATCAGATCATCCCAGCTCCCCCATCTTCCAAGTCTCCCACGCCCAATCTTGTGAGCCGCCTTTTTCCATGCACTCCACACTCCGCCTGATTCCTTGATCACCTCTGTATCTTTCATGGGTTCATAGTCTTCTTCCGACTCCAACTGAAATGCCATATCTGAAAATGTATCCTCCTGCTCTTCCCATTCCTGTGTCTCTTCCAGTATCTCTTCCTCATTCTCTGCTTCATACTCTTCCCGATATTCCTGGATAATTTCATATAGATCATAATTTTCCTGCAGCGTTGCCTTATGCAGTTCATAGGCAAGTGTGATTCCCTGCTCATCTTCGTAATCCAGCTTTTTTACAAAATACTCTGTCATATGATGAAAAGATTCGCAAAGCTCCTGCGTTTTCCCCGGCAGATAGCAGAAAAAATAGGTCTGTTTTTTGCAGAAAATATACTCTGGATCTAATAAAAGGCATCCTGGATTCAACATATAATTTCTCAGTTCTCTTGTTGTTTCCAAAAGGCAATAAACAAATTGTTCAATATCACTTTTTCTCACCTGTTTGTTTTCAAACAGAACTGCCATAGATACCAGCCCTGTCACTTCATAAGTATACCGGCTCTCCCCGTCAATCCCACAGCCATTCACTTCCAAAAGTCCCGGAATATCATTCTGACGTAACATCGGCATCTGATAATCTTCTTCATAAATCTCTGGTTTATGGACATGCAGGCAAATCCTGTTTAGCTCTTTTTCATAATTTGTATTCATCGTTCATTTCTCCTGTTATTTGCTCGACTCCACTTTTTTCTTCAGACGGATCTTTTTCTCCGGATGCGGTACGTTCGCCTGCCGTAATACCCGGATCTTCATTTTTCCACGGGAAGCAGTAATTCGGATCTTCGCCATTTCTTTGGTAGATTCCAATGAAACCTCCGGAGATGAAAAATAAATCAGCTTCCCCTGTGCTTTCTCCCTGCAAAATGCTTCTGCATCTGCTTCTTCTGGTTTCGGATTTCTTGCTGTCTGTACTGCCACTGTAAGCGTTTCATATGCAATCCCATTTAGAATACTTTTATCATGATAATAAAATGTAGTACGAACCACCAACAAAAACACCAAAAATATCATGGGCATCAAAAGTGCCATCTCTACAGTTGTACTTCCCTTTACCCGTCTCATTTACAATCCTCCCAGACACATGATCCCCATATAGGCAAGCAATAAAAATGGAACAAACGGGAATGCTTCTTTTTTGCAGAAGCCTTTTTGTATCAGTACATATCCGGCAAAAATTGCTGCCAGTACATATGCCCACACCAACATATATAGCAGATTCCAAAATCCCAGATAAATTCCTGTCACTGCGATCATCAGGCTGTCTCCATAGCCAAAAGCTTCTCTCGTCATCCGACTGATCAGCAAAAACAACATACCAACCAAAGCTCCGGCTCCCATTAAAACCGCAGATGTCTCACTGCTTAAGCATCCAAGACTGGCTGACAGAATCCCTCCTGCTGCAATCAGCCACATCGGGATTTCCCGATTTTTTATATCCCACACAGAAACAATACACAGATACCCTCCAAAACAAAGCTCTCCTAATTCGCGCATCTGGAACATCCTCCTCTTCCCATTGCCTGTGACTTTGGAATTGCATAAATTGTACGGCTCAATCCACTGCAGCTGAGCGAATTATGATACTTATTTCCTGTATTGGTAATATATACCCCTGCCATTGCACTTCCATGCACACACTTCTCACATTTATAATATTTTCCGCCGTCTTCATTGCGGATCCCGCCTAACTGGGCATATGGAATAAATCGGACTGACAATTGTAAATAAGTACATTGATAGTCTTCATGGTACACTATTCCTGTCTTTGTAATATACACAATTTTCTCATCCTCCGATTCCAGCCCTCTTTTTTGAAATCCATTCCAGCCACTCAACTTTAACTCTTCCCGAAACTTCGCATCCAGATTGCCAAATTGCAGGAATGGAAGTCTGACTCCATAGTTTACGACTACTTTTAATTCATTTCTTGTGGGACTGTAATAAGAACCACCGCATTTTATCCCACTGCTCCCACCGCTTACAATACTGTTTTCCAGCTGTTCTGCACCAATACTTTTCACAATCTCCCCTTCCAGCCTGGATGTATTTAAAATCGGAAGTACTGCCAGATCTTCTGTACAGATTTTCGATGCATGTACTGCTGCTGATCTTACTGTCATCCGTACCGTTTGAATCTCAATAAAATAAACAAGACATAAGACTGCAAAGAAAAAAACAGGAATCACTAATGCCGCTTCTATGGTAATGCTTGCTCCCGCACCTGGTACAGATGCCCTTTTCAGATTGTAACTGGGTGTTTTTTGATTTGATTGTGTCATCATGTTTCCTTTCTTTAAATTTGTGAGTATTTCTGCCAGAGGGGACTGATTCGGCAGTAGATCAAAGTATGTTCCACAACATACTTCAGGGCACCTGTACCAGGCACGGGAACCTGCTGTTTTTATTCATAGCCAAAGTAAAGCGGAAATTCATATGTCAGACCTTTTCGGATCTCGATCCGATTCTTTGATCGGATTTTTGTGATACACGCATCTGCATGGAAAAAAGAAAGACCTTTTTCATATCTCAAATTTTGCTCCACACGGTCTAGGGTTCTCATAGATACCGCATCTGCATGTTCCAGAAATAATAACATTCTCAGATAACTTTTATAGTCCCATCCATCCTGATTGTCCGCTCCTTCCTGTGTATCCTCTTGGGTCCCAAGCTTTAAAAGTGCAGACAAGGAAAGCTGCCAGTTCTGAGCTGTTTTGACCAATGCCGCTTTTTTTCCCGCCATCAGAGATCGCAGATCCATAATGCTTTCTCCAAATGCCCATGCAGCAAGCAATACTTGTTTTACTACAGGCGCCAGCATCGGAAGGGCGATCATCGATGTCAATGTCAGAGCCATCGCTTCTGCCTCAGCCTGTTTCGCCGCATCCGTCTGCAGATAAACAAAATTGAGCCCCATCCGAATCAATAATAACTTTTTCAGCACCCCTTCCAGATTTTCCTGATCCTGCGCTTTTCCTTCCAAAAAATATTCAATCTCATATTCCAATGACCGGTCTTGTCCGCTTTCCTTTACCGCATTTCCAAATTTTTCTAACAGATATTCATGAAATAATAACTTTTTTGTAATACCGTCCATATCACTTCGAACCGGAAAACTTCCTCTTCCTGTACGAAGTTGTCTTTGGGAAGGCTGATTCTGCATTTCAACCCGTTTTCCCGAAACTTGTTTTTCTTTTGGCAAAACAAGTTTTACAAGTCCTGATTTCCGCAATTCTTCCAGATGTGGAAGAGGATTTCCTTCCACCGGAAGCGAACTTTGATGATCTTGCAGGATTTTATCCAGTTCTTCCAGACTTTGATTACTCTCTTCCTGAGTCTGATCTCCCGTAATTTCCTGCTCTTCCCACTGGGCTGCCAGACCACCCAGATCCTGGATGATCGACAGACCATACAAATCTTCCATATATTTTACCGCCGCTTCCCGAAATGCCTGTCCATTTTGATCCGTTAACAACTGAAGCCCCGTAATTTCCGGTTCCATTCCCGCCGCCCCGTAATAATGCATCCTGTCGATCAGTTGTTTCTCTGAAAAATTGCCGGTCTCATAACTTCCTTCTAAAGCAAAGACTCCGTAATCTTCCAACAATTCTTTTTGATATTCTCCAAATACCGAATAAATTGCCGCATCCATTTCCAGGCGCTTTTCATTTTTCGTGACCTGAATCACTGCACTTTCTAAAATTGCTGTCACAAAGGAAACCATCAGTACAAAAATCAAGCTTAAAAATGCTGTGATTTCTCCTTTTTTCAAATCAGATTCCTGCACTTTCACTTGTAATCTTATCGAAAATATCATTGACCAATGTCGTCAGCTGCGTTTTAAAAATCAATACCAATGCAATGATCACAACCAGTATCAAAATCATTTCTACCACTGACAGCCCTGTTTCAGCCTGCATTTCTTCTGCAAAATCCCGGATTCTGTCTTTTATTTTGTCTGTAACTCTCCGCAACATGCCTGTGTCCTCCTTTTCTTCCGGCTAAATCTGAATCGTCAGAAATGCCGGTACTACAATAATCATCAATACAACTCCCAACATCAGAAACATGGGACCAAGTAACTTCGTACTGGTTTCTTCTCCCACCTTCCGCGCCGTTGTTTTTCGCTCTTCAAAAGCTCCGGCCGCCTCTCTTTGCAATAATTCTGACAGCCCTTTTGTTCCCTTCCGCAGATTTTGAGATAACATCACCGCAAATTTCCGATATACAGGAAGCCCGCATCTGGCTCCAAAATGTTCATAGCATTCATTTTCTGGTGTTCCCCTCTGCATTTCTCTCATGGTATACACCATTTCTTCATAAACATATCTGGGAGAATTCTGTTTCTGATACGAAGAAGCAATTTGAAACCAGGCGCGTCTGACCGGCATCCCTGCCCCCAGGTAAAGCGTAAATGTACTGATAAACTCCGGGTAGTCCATGGCTAACTGATGTCTGCGTGCTTTCTGTTTCTGGATTTCATTTTGCTTTTCCAGCGCAAACAACAACGCTGCCGCAACGACTCCGAGTGCCAAAAGCCCAAGTCCCCGAAAATCTTTTGCATATTTCCAGGTAATTTCTTTTCCATCAATTTCCTTTGGCAAAACCAGATATCTGGACTCTTTTTGTTCTTCATCTGCCTCCTGGGTCTTCCCTTCCACCATTTTCTGAAACTGTCCCACATCGTCCAGTTTCGGCGGGAAAACCCTGGCAAAAAAGCTGTGCTCTGCTTTTTCTTCCCCATAAGAAAGCAACGCTTTCAGTTCGATCACCGTACCTTCTTCTTTCAGCTTTTTCGGCTGAATCTCTCCCAGAATATTCATCACATTATAGTCACTGAGCTCCCAGGTCACTTCAATTCCGGTATCCGGTATGGTTTTCACCAGATTCAGATCATTTCTCACTTCATCCAGACTCTGGTTCTCACCCAAAACCAGCGTTTCCAACTGTTTTCCGGACGCTTCAAATACATTCTGTAACTCTTCTCCGGTATACATTTCCTCCTGTATCTTTACGGTGACTTTTGCCTCCTGATCCTTTGTCCCAGCAATCAGTTCCTGATTTTTTTCTCCTTTTCCATGCGCATTTCTCTCCACCATACTGTTTCCGGCTTTATTTTCCGGAAGTTTTTTAAAATTGTCTGATACATACAATGCCATGGACAAAACCGCAGATACGATCACGACGAGAATTGCTTTGTGATATACACTTTTTTCTGTTTTCATTCCATTCACCCTATACTTCTATCTGTGTCATCTTTCTCCCCAGCTGATACGCTGTCAGATATATCATCAGACAGATCGTCATAAAAATAC
>OFLZ01001237.1_pt1 | contig 15384 bp, 10 predicted proteins | sample 1541321 | NCBI WGS metagenome assembly OFLZ01 (sample SAMN04209223, study PRJEB22552) | human gut metagenome | biome: gut; material: feces | host: Homo sapiens | place: USA: Oklahoma | reverse complement strand
GCCTTGCGTAAGCGAGGCTCAGACTCTCCCTAGTCCCTTTGGTTCTTTCCCTCGTTAATATTGACAAGTGCATTGATTCGAATAGCGAACCCGAGAAGTGCTATCCGACAAAAAGAACTATCGGTAGCCTTACTATCGCAATCAGAACTGAACGATATAACAGAAGCACATTAAACAAAAGACTTTTATATAAAAAGCGGAACGTGAAATCCACGTTCCGCTTTTCTTCATATTCTGTTAAAATCAAAGTATCGTAAACACCGTACCTGCGACAATAAGCACAAGCCCCGCAGAAGACATCGCCGTGAGCTTTTCCTTAAGGAATATCCTCGAGAACAGCACGACAGCGAGTATGCTCAGCTTGTCTATCGGCACAACTACCGATGCGTCACCGATTTTCAGCGCGTAATAGTAGCATAGCCACGATGCCGCAGTAGATACGGCACTGAGTGCGATAAACACAAATGCCTTACCGCCAAGCCCCGAAAAAACATTCTTCTTGCCCTTTGCCGCAACAACTATCCACGCCATTACAAGAACAACAGCCGTTCTTATGGCAGTGCCGAGATTTGAATTGACATTCTGTACGCCTATCTTTGCAAGAATCGAGGTCAGTGCGGCGAATATTGCGGACATCCACGCAAATATCATCCACCTGCCCGCCTTTGACCCTCTTTTTCCGGTATGTACGCTCATCATCAGCGTTCCGATGCCGATAAGCACCATTGCAATGATCTTATAAGCCGTTAGCTGTTCGCCGAGAAAAATAAACGACATCAGCATAGCGAGTACGGTCGAGGATTTGTCGATAGGTGCGACCCTGTTCACATCGCCCGTTTTCAGAGCCTTGAAATAGCACAGCCACGAGCCGCCCGTCGCACAGCCCGAAAGTATCAGAAACAACAGCGTCATTCCCGTTACATTAGTAAGATCGTGCCATTCCCCCGTTATCCACACGACCGCTATCGACAGCACAAGCACTATCGTTGTACGCAGTGCCGTTGCCGCATCGGAGTCAGCGTCACGCAGTCCGCACTTGCACAGTATCGTTGTTATGGCCGCAAAGAATGCGGAAAGCAACGCTATAAGTATATACATCATAGATCAGAAGCTTCTCCTGCAATAATCTCTCGGTGTTACGCCCTTCATACTCTTGAACACCTTTATAAAATAGCTGTAATCGTTGAATCCGCACTTCATCGCAATATCTATCAGCTTCTCATCGGTACTTGCGATAAGTTCACAGGCAGATTCGATACGGAAATAATTGAGATATTCAACAGGTGTCTTGCCCGTATATTCCTTGAACGCACGGCAGAAATAATTCCTGTTCATTCCGCACTCGTTCGCAAGTTCCTCAAGCGTTATGTTCTTACGGTAATTCTGCTCGATATAGCTTATAACATTCTTGAAACGGCGTACCTTCTTTATATCGCTCGCCGCTGTTTCTCCGCTCTGATAATGCTCCTGCCTTGCCACAATGTGACCGAGCATACACAAAAGCCGTCCGGGTACGATAAATTCATATCCAGGTTCTTTTTCAAGCATTGCGTCTATAACCGCCTTTGCGTCCTTTGCAGGCTCGCTGTCAGCGGAAAAGAAGGTGATAAACCGTCTTTCGTGGTTGATTATCGGCTGAAGATGCAATGTGCATATCTGACTTGATTTAAGCAAAGCCGCCATATCAAACACAAGACAGTCATATCTGCAGTTGTCCTTCGGCGTACCGCCGTGCATACTTCCGCCTATTATCAGCGAACAGCAGCCTGCGTCTATCCTGTGTGTATGACCGTCAAGAAAAAGCTCGAAATATCCGCTCCTGACATAGATAATCTCGCACTCGTTATGCCAATGCGGTATCATATTATAACGGGGAAAATTCTCTGTCACTCTGTAGCAGGCATACGGAAATTCCCTTGTGCCATGCTCACGTTTTTCTCGGTATTCAATGTATTTCATATTACGTCCTTTGGCTAAGTTGTCAAAATCGTCATATCAAAAATCGGGATAAAGTTAAAATAATCATTAAAATCCTCCCGATAATACAAATATTATATCATTTTTCCACCATATTGTAAAGCAACTCCAAAACAAAATATCAATATAGTGCAACTAATCGTCACAATGCACTAACACAGCCCGTTTTTTTGTGCAGATTGCGGATTTTTACTTTTCACAAAAATTTTTATTTTTAAAACGATTACAGCCCTTGCTAAAAAAATTCATTTAAGATATAATTATCATAGACGTTTCTGTAACGTTGTAATTTTTTCGCTACAGGAACAAAAACATTAGGAGGATTCTATGAAATTCGGTTATTTTGACGATAAGAACAGAGAGTATGTCATTACATCTCCCAAGACCCCTTATCCGTGGATAAACTATCTCGGCACACAGGGCTTTTTCTCGCTGATCTCTAACACAGCAGGCGGTTACTGCTTCTACAAGGACGCAAGACTGAGAAGAATTACACGTTACCGCTATAACAATGTTCCCGTTGATATGGGCGGACGTTACTTCTACATAAACGACGGCGGTCATGTATGGAACCCCGGCTGGTCGCCCGTTAAGACAACACTTGACAGCTATGAGTGCCGTCACGGTATGGGCTACACAATCATAAAAGGCTCATCAAACGGCGTTACAGCCACAGTTACATTCTTCGTTCCCCAGAACTTCAACGGAGAAATCCAGAAGGTTACAATCAAAAACGACAGCGATAAGGAAAAGAACTTAAAGCTGTTCAGCTTCCTTGAATGGTGCCTCTGGGATGCAAACGACGATACAACAAACTTCCAGAGAAACTTCAACACAGGCGAAGTTGAAATTGACGGTTCTGTTATCTACCACAAGACCGAATATAAGGAAAGACGTGACCACTACGCATTCTACTCTGTAAATGCCGATATAAACGGTTACGATACCGACAGAGAGAGCTTCCTCGGCTTATACAACGGCTTTGACGCTCCTCAGACAGTATTCGCAGGCGCACCCAATATGTCCGTTGCAGACGGCTGGTCACCCGTTGCTTCACACTATATCGAAATCAAGCTCCAGCCCGGCGAAAGCAAGGATCTTGTATTCTGCCTGGGCTATGTTGAGAACAAGTTTGAAGAAAAGTTTGCTCCCGACCTTGACGAGAACAGCACGATTATAACAAGCGGCGACAGAAAGAAGAACATCGTAAACAAGGCTAAAGCTCAGGCTATGATGGCTATGTGCGATACAGCCGAAAAGGCTGACAAGCTCCTCGCAGAGCTGAAGGAACACTGGAACAGCCTGCTCGGTCAGTACAGCGTTAATTCTCCCGATGAAAAGCTCAACAGAATGGTTAACATCTGGAACCAGTATCAGTGCATGGTTACATTCAATATGTCACGTTCCGCATCTTACTTTGAGAGCGGTATCGGCAGAGGTATGGGCTTCCGTGACTCCAACCAGGACTTACTCGGCTTCGTACACCAGATTCCCGCAAGAGCAAGAGAAAGACTTATCGACCTTGCCGCTACAATGCTTGAGGACGGCGGTGCTTACCACCAGTATCAGCCCCTTACAAAGATGGGCAACCACGAGCTTGGCTCCAACTTCAACGATGACCCGCTGTGGATGATTCTCGCAGTTGCGGCTTACATAAAGGAAACAGGCGATGTTTCTATCCTTGACGAGAAGGTTCCTTACGAGAACCGTGACGAGCTTGCAGACACAATGCTCGACCATATGAAGAGAGCGTTCTACCACGTTGTTAAGAAGGTAGGTCCTCACGGACTTCCTCTCAGCGGACGTGCCGACTGGAATGACTGCCTTAACCTCTCCTGCTTCTCAGACAAGCCCGGCGAGTCATTCCAGACATACAACAACAAGGAAATGTTCAAGGAGCCTCCTTACTACAGCAATGTTGCAGAATCTGTAATGATTGCAGGTATGTTCTGTGCAATAGCTCCCGAGTACGTTGAAATGTGCAAGATGAAGGGTGACACAGCAGAAGCTGAAAAGGCTCAGGCTGAGATCGAAAAGATGAGAAAGAACACCCTTGAATACGGCTATGACGGCGAATGGTTCCTCCGTGCTTACGACCACTACGGCAAGAAGGTCGGCTCACACGAGTGCGAGGAAGGCAAGATATTCATCGAGCCTCAGGGCTGGTGCGTTCTCGCAGGTCTTGGCAAGGACAAGGGCTACGATATTCAGACTCTTGACAGCGTAGACAAGTACCTTAACTCAAAGCACGGTCTTGTTCTTAACAACCCTGCGTTCACACACTACTACATCCAGTACGGCGAAATCTCCACATATCCCGGCGGTTACAAGGAAAACGCAGGTATCTTCTGCCACAACAACGCTTGGATAATCTGTGCTGAAGCCGCAGTAGGCAGAGGTGACAAGGCATTTGAGTATTATTCAAAGATTGCTCCCGCATTCAGAGAGGATATTTCCGATCTGCACCGCACAGAGCCTTATGTATACGCTCAGATGATTGCAGGTAAGGACGCTAAGCGTCACGGCGAAGCTAAGAACAGCTGGCTCACAGGTACAGCCGCTTGGAACTTCGTTGCAGTATCTCAGTACATCTTAGGTATCAAGCCCGAATACAACGGTCTGAAGATTGATCCTTCAATTCCTCACGAGTGGGACGGCTTCACAGCTTCAAGACTGTTCAGAGGTGCAACCTACGAGATTACTGTAAAGAACCCCGATCACGTTTGCCACGGCGTTAAGTCCGTTACAGTTGACGGCAAGGCTGTTGACAGCAATGTTATCCCCGTATTTGAAAACGGCACTCACAAGGTTGAGGTTGTTTTAGGCTAAGGGTTACAAGGTAATATAATAAATGTGAAACTCCCCGCCGTGTTGGCGGGGAGTTTTTGTGTTCTTATGCGAATAAATACAGCAAAAACCGTATGAGCGTTTGGTCGCCATACGGTTTTAATACTATCCGTCAGATACCCAGAACCTACTTTTTCTTCTCTGTAAATTCTTCTTCGGTGATTACACCTTTATCGTAAAGCTCTTTCAGCTTTTCAAGGTCATTATAACCGTTATCAACAGGTTTAGCTGCATATTGCATTGCTGTTGCCACAGCAGGAGAAACACTGTCAGCCATTATTACGCTATTCAGCTTGCTCTGCATAAGTATAGGCGGTAATATAGGAACGAACAGCGACAATATAAGACTCAGCGTTGCAGTTTCACCCTGTATGCCTTTTTCATATCCGAGCATATCTATACGGTGTGCGCTTTTATATGTCCAGTATATCGAATAGAACGGAACAAACATACACAGTAACAGCTTGTTTATAGGAGTACGATATTCCTCATTTTTGCAGGCGTTAAGGCTGTCGGTGGTGCGATATATCCACACGAGATAATAAATACCGCAGGTGAAAAGCAAAAGCAGAACGTGAGGTACAAGGGATTTGTAGCTCTTACCGTAAGCCGTACTGCTTGCAGGAAATGTAATTTCTTTTTGAGAAGTCATGAAAGAAATTAGCAAAATAATTATACCGCCAAAATATGAAAATTCTGAATAATTATATATAAAATACATAACATTTTCTGCAAACGAAGATGAAGCGTATGATATCATGTAATCAATAAAATCAATGATTACATGTATTGCCATTAAGGCAACGCATATTATCAGAATTATTCCGATGTATTTGAACACTTTTTTTGCTTTTTCTGATTTTATTAATGTAAATACACAAAACAGAGAAATTCCTAGAAAAACTATGATCAATCCAACTTGAGTAAGTATGGCTGAAACAATATTAGCTAAGTTATAGGTTTCGGGGTATTGCACTACTTCTTCTATCAATGAAATCATGAATTGGCAATATACTATTGCTTGTGAAAGCATACCTACTATCATAATGTAATAGTTATTCATGAAACACGAAACTGCTATAACCGCTATTGAAACATACCTGATAATGTGCCAAATATCGATATACGATAGGCCCAAATAGATTAATTGAAGTGAAATAGAGATAATGAACAATCCACCGGCTATTACTCTAAGCAACTTTGAATTGTTATAATTATAAGTAAATTTTGTTTCTTCTGTTTGTAGGTTATCCATAATATTGCCTCATTAAATTTTAAATTTACATGTATTTTGTAGAAATACATCATTTTTCCTAGTATAACACAGAATTTTCTATCTGTCAACAAGAATTTATATCTGACGGGCGGCTTTATTCTCCCTATTCAATTATCATTTATCCGTCAGCCACTCGACAACATTCTTCACCTCAATGCCGTCATAATTTCCAACAGTGAATTTGTCAAGTGTCAGAACTCTCTTGCGGTAGTTATCCTTTACTGCTGTAAGCGGAGCCATTTCCCTGTCGAAGGTTTCCTTAGCGGTCATATCGGCAGTTACCTGAATATACTCAAGTTCTCCGTTTCTCTCTGCGACAAAATCTATCTCGGTGTTTCCGTACTTGCCCACGCTCACCTTGTACCCACGTCTGAGCAGTTCAAAATACACTACATTCTCAACCGAAAAGCCGAGGTCATAGCTTTTCTTAGGCAGTATAAGATTTCGTATGCCGAGGTCAACCATATAATACTTCGTGTTGGTTTTAAGCAATTGCTTTCCCACAATGTCAAAGCGTTCCGCCGGGTAGAATATGAATGATTCGGTCAGTGCATTAACATAATCGCTCACCGTATTCGGAGAAATTTTCCGTCCCGATGAAACAAGATAATTTGCAATGCTCCTTACCGTCACAAGACTTCCGATAACGCTTGAAAGGTACTTTGCGATAGTTTTAAGAAGCGATATATCCGTTATCCTGCCTGTATCGCTGTTATCCCATTCCTTACGCTTCTGCCTGTCCTCAATATCCTTTACGATAACCGTATTGTAGATACCCTCAAGATAGGTGGTTATCTTTTCTTCCGTCTTTTCTGCCGTAGCAATAAAAGGCATACCGCCGTATCTCATATAATCAGCAAATGCACTGTCCTTGTCCTTGCTGTTTACCTGCAAATACTCTGCAAACGACAGCGGAAGCATTGATATTTCCACATAACGACCGCTGAGAAGTGTAGCAAGGTCGCCCGACAGCATATATGCGTTTGAGCCGGTGATATAAATATCAGTTCCCTGTTTTACATAAAGACTGTCTACCACCTTTTCAAAATACGGCACTTTCTGTATCTCGTCAAGAAAAATGTAAGTCGTTTTATCACTGCTGAGCCGAGCCTTTATATACTCATACAGCTTTTTATAGTCGCACAGTTCTTCGTATTCCAGCTCTTCAAAGTTTATCGCAATTATTCTGTCAGCGTCAACTCCGCTTTGTTTAAGATAGTCCTGATACTGCATAAGCAATGTTGATTTTCCACACCTGCGTATTCCCGTCACTACCTTTATGACCTGTTCATCCTTCCAGAGCTTCAGCTTTTCAAGATATTCTTTTCTTTCAACCAAAAAAATCACCCTCTTATCGTTCTGTACTATCATATTATATGCTTATATTAGCACAAAATGCTCAGAATGTCAAGAAAAATTCTCATTTCAGCACTTTTTCCGAATTTCTCAAAATAAATTCTCATTTCAGAATTTTTCTTTTCCGCTCTGAAATCTCTTATTTCTCCCAATTTCCGCATATTTAAGTTTACCGCTTTTGTCAGAATGTCAATAGACAAACCGCTTTTTTAATAGTATAATCATATTATAACATAAAACAAGTCGGTAAAAGCCGACACGGCTGTACGCCGTCTTTTGCCTGTTGGCAAAAGTTTTTATGTTAAAACGTTCTCAGCCATTGCGTAGCAAAGCCGCATTTTTATGCGGCGAAATCGTTTTATGACGATTTCAGGCTGAGGTTGTTATAACATAAAACAAGTCGGTGTCAACCGACACGGCGGTACGCCGTCTTTTGCCTGTTGGCAAAAGTTTTTATGTTAAAATGTTCTCGGACAAGCGGTGAGCCGCAAGCCGTGCTTTTGCACGGCAAAATCCGCTATTGGCAGATTTTATGTCCGAGGTTATTATCGCAAGAAAAAATACACTTAAAAAGTGGGGTGTCGGTTTGAAGAATAAAGATAAAAAAGGAAAAGAGCAGATAAAGAAAACGAAGTTTTCCGATATTGACCTTTTTAATGAGGAATCACACGAGGAAGAGCCGGACGAGCTTGATCTTATAGACGGGCTTATAAAAGATCCTGCCACAACGCAGGACAAGGAGCATAACGCATATCTGCGCCTTATGCGCGAATATAAGGCAGAATACGCAAAACGTGAAAAATGTATCAAGGTCGGGATACTGCTCATTATCATCAGTGCAGTTGTATTTCTCGCCCTGATGTTCAGCCTTGACAGCAAAACATTCTTCTTGACGCTGTGGATAATCTTCATTATTTCGGGTATTGCGGTAATGACACGGATAGATTACCGCTGCTACAAGTACGAAAAGATACTCGGCATTAAAAACACCGACAAGGAAGACGACCTTGAAAAGATGAAGAACGATATCGACAAGACGATAAGCAACGCAAAAACTGAGCTTGAAAACGCAAAGGCTAACATAGAAACCACGATAGAATCGGCTAAAAAGGACATCAGCCGTCTTTCCAGAATGAAAACGAGGGAGCAGGAAAACAAATGAAGACAATATTCAGGATATTTTTAAGCGATATAAAAAAGATACGCACAAATCTTATGGCATTTGCGGTAATGATAGGTATTTGTATACTGCCGGCGCTGTATGCGTGGTTCAACATTGCGGCAAACTGGGATCCGTACTCAAACACAGGCAATATCAAGATTGCGGTTGCAAACTGCGATAAAGGCACTAAGCTTGCTTCAAAGGAAATCAACATCGGCAATCAGATAGTGGATAATCTTAAAAAGAACACGCAGATGTGCTGGACGTTCGTAGATAAACAGCAGGCGGAAAACGGAGTAGTAACAGGCGAATATTATGCCAGCGTTGTTATCCCCGAAAATTTCAGCGAGAGCTTCACAAGCATACTTTCGGGCAAGCTGACACGTCCGCAGATAACCTACACGCTCAACGAAAAGAAAAACGCTATCGCTCCGAAAATCACCGACAAAGGCGCAGAGGCGATAAAAAATCAGGTAAACGAGAGCTTTATTGACACGATTACCACCGAGCTTGCAGGAATATTGAACTACACCTCCGAGCAGGGCAACAAGAAATTCACCGAGATAACAGACAATATAAAATCAGCCATAGGCGACGTTATCGACAATCTTTCCGCTTTCCAAAGCTCAATTTCGCTGATAAGCACAACACTTGACAGTGCAGATACAATGATTGCAAACACCAAAAAGTCTATCCCGGATCTTGAGCAGCTTCTTGCGCAGTCGGGTACTATGACATCTTCCGCCAAGGACAGCATTACGGCTGTACAGGCGGTATCAACACAGATAACCGCCGCTACAGATACCGTCCTTAATTCAATCGACACGCTTTACAGCAATACGGAAAGCAGTATTTCGGGCATCACGGGTGAGATAGCCGCCGATGCCGACAAAGCCGCCGAAAAGATAAGAGCAACAGCAAAGATAAACAGAAAAACAATTGATGCACTGAATAATATCCGCACCCATGTTGTAACAGTCGGCGAAAAGCTCGGAATTGATGTCAGCATTATGGCCGATGCAATCGACAGGAATATAGAAAAGCAGAACGCAATCATCGACATATTAAATAACGGTGCAGACACTGTCAACGCAACAGGTCACGCCCCCGATAATTTTGAAAGTGATGTAAACAAGCTGATAACCGATTCAAAGAAAGATTTTGACGACATAAAAACCACTTGGAACACTTCTGTCAAAACTGCTATGGATACCGCCGTAAATGAAGTGTTCAAGACGCTTGACGGAATTTCCGCACTGCTTTCTGACGCAGGAACATCTGTTCCGAATATCGAAACGGCTCTTACCGATGCTCAGAACTCGCTTGCAAGCCTTAAATCCTGCCTTACCGACCTCGATAAAATAATCGGCAACGCAAAGGATAAGCTCACCGATATGCAGAAAAAGGTCGATGATATAAGCAACGATCAGGCGCTTATAGCTTTTATCGAAGAGGTTTCAAGTGACCCGTCATCTCTCGGCGAATTTATGAGCTCACCCGTTGAAATTAACACCGTCAAGGTTTATCCTGTAGAAAATTACGGCTCAGCCATGACGCCGTTCTACACAATACTCGCTATCTGGGTAGGCTCGATCGTACTTGTCGCCGTACTGAAAGCAGAGATCAGCCGCCGTGACATCGAAAAGCTCGGCAGTAATGTAAGACCGATACAGGCTTATTTCGGCAGATATATGATTTACCTTATGGTATCAATAATTCAGGCGATAATAATCGCACTCGGCGACCTTTTATTCCTGAAAATACAGTGTGAAGACCCGCTGTTGTTCATCATCGCCGCCGTTGTATCTTCTATTGTATTCTCACTGCTCATCTACTCGCTGACGATCACATTCAGCGTAATAGGAAAGGCTCTTGCGGTAATTATTCTTGTACTTCAGGTTGCCGGCTCGGGCGGTACATTCCCTCCCGAAGTTCTCCCCGAATTTTTCCGCAGCATTCTTCCCTATCTGCCCTTCAGATACAGCATAAACGCAATGCGTGAAGCGGTCGCAGGCGTATATGCGCAAAGCTATATAGAAGACCTGCTCTACCTGCTGATTTATGTTGCAATAGCCCTCTTTATCGGCATAGTGCTGAGAAAACCGTGTATAAGGATAATGAAGTTCTTCAATAAACGCCTTGAAGATACCGATCTGATCATATAGCAATGCAATCCCCGACGAACTTTTCAAATCGTCGGGGATTGCATTTTTGGCTATATTATGCTAAAATATTTGCTGAGGGAAACCTTGGACGATAGGCGGTCAAATTCATCTCCCGAAGTGCGAAAGCACTTTGAAAGGAGGTGAAGCTGTGTACATAACTCTGGACAACTTAATTCAGATTGGTATTTTCCTAACGGGATTTACCGTTATGATATTCAGTATCATTTCTTTTGTTATAAATTTTACAAATAAAAAGAAATAACCGCCCAAGCTACCAACTTAACGGTTATTTCATGCCTTAATTTTGGGAGCGACCGTCTGTCGTTTCCCTCTTTTTGTATCTATAATATAACACAAAATCAAGTCTGTGTCAAGTGCATCGCCCTGCATAATCCGAAGAACCGCCTTGTTTAAAAGACGGTTTTCCGTTTATCCGGTTTTCCTCACAGGCCTTATATACTTCCAGTATCTCCTGCAGTCGTGATAGAAGTAAAATATCCTGCCCTGCGTTTTGTCAAGCTCGTAGCCCGACTTTTCATAGTCAAAGTCCTTCATAGCCTGTTCTATCTTTGCTTCAACCGCACTGTTTTCGGTCTGAAAGTCAAACGGTCCGTGTTCAAATACGATATACTCGCCCTCAGGCACGTCCATAATCTGCATCTGCCTTGGTATCTCTCCGCTGTAGTCGGCAGGAAGCCTTACACCGTAAGCCTCAGCCAGCGGAATGCCCCAGCTGCATATTCTTCCCTCAGGCTCGTTTATGTACGCCATCACCTGACCGCTTCCGCTGTTCGCCTCATTACCGCCCATATCGTCGAGCTTACCCTTGATACTGTCAAGCAGTCCGCATAAGTTTCGCAGTCCTGTCCGGGAATACGTCTCTGCTTTTCCCAAAAGTCGTAATACCCTATACTTTCATAGTTTCTGATATGCAGGAATTTATGAGCCGGTATCGTTACGAAATACACCTTAATATCACTGTTTGTCTGTGCCATACCTGTTCCTCCTATGCCTAAAAGATAGCAGTCGAAAGGTCTTATAGCCGTGCGGAGAATTACCGGTACAGGGTGTGAGCGGTAAGCGCTCGGAGTAATTCCGTATGCCGCTTTGAATGCCCTTGTGAACGCCTCGTGAGATGTAAAGCCGTAGTCAAGTGCTATGTCAAGTATGCCCTTGTCGGTATCTCTCAGTTCCCTCAGCGCAAAAGCAAGCCTGCGGTATCTCATATAATCCCTGAGCTTCATTCCCGATATCTCGCTGAATTTCCTTGAAACATAGTATTCCGAGTAGCCAAGCGTCTGCGACAGCCTGCCGAGTGTCAGCCTTTCGTCCTCGCCGCTTCTGATACACCTGTCTATGTCGTCAACAATATTCTGAATATTCATATACCATTCGTTTATCCCGTTCATCTGTTTTTCTCCCGTACAGCTTTCTTCCATCTTTTCGACTGTATTCATTTTATCACAAACGAGAAAGCCGAAACTTGATACGGCTTGCTGTTTTTACTGAAGGCAGCACAGTATTTTCATATCAGATCAAGATAAGTCTTGAGATCGCCGACAAACTGATTTCCGCACCGTGCAAGCTCACCGAGCACTCGATCGGTTCCTTTTTCGGTCGTATACCAGTTTTCTTTGGTGATGTTATAGCAATGTACGGGGCAGACCGTCATATCAACATTCGGGAAAGCCATTTGATACAGCATTAAGCATCGGCGAGCATGAAAGGCTTTACAAACAATTATACCGCTTTTTATCACTATGCCCTTTTCATCAACGGCTTTACGAGAGAGAAATGCGTTATCACGGGTATGCCCCGACTTGCTTTCTTCAATGATCGCAGTCTGCGGAACGCCGTTTTTTACGAGTACATCTGTAAAAAACTCGCAGTCTGACCGGTAATCGCCACTATAAATTTCCGCTTTTGAGCGGACGCCGTGCCATTTTTCCTCTTTAACGCTTACTCCTCCTGACGGGACTATCCAATCAGTCAAACCTTGTCGGTATAATTCTGCGGCATATTCGGGCTGTTCGGGGTGTGAGCCGCCCGGCAGAAAAATCGCATCGACCTTTTGAGGTTCTCCTGACACAAAGATATAATCTGAAATATCTGTGATGATCCGGTTTGGCATAGGGGTTCTCCTCTTAGTTTTTTTTGTAAAAGAAAAATGCGTGATCGATACAGCTTGCTGTTTTTACTACTCTTCCGGCGTAAAGAACACATTCCCGTCATCGTCTGTCGTAAATACCGTGAAGCCGGTATAGCACACATTTCCGTAAATGTCGTTTATAACAAAGCTGTATCTGTAGTCGCCTGCAGGCAGATTGACAAACTCTATCATATTGTCGCCGCTGTAGGTGCATTCATCGCCCTCGGCTTTGCCTGCAAAGTTACCCTCGCTGTCGTAAGTATTGAATATCGGCACTATGACATCGCCCTCTTTAAGCGGAACAACACTCCTTGCCGACTCGCCGTTTTCGTTTACGCCGTCCCATGTTCCAAGCGCCGTTATGTCATACGCATTGCCGTCCTGCGTCATAGCTATACGCAGATTCGTTTCCTTGCCGTTGAGCTTTATAGGTGATGTGTAAACCGAGCTGTTTCCGTTCTTCTCCACTATGAACATAGGGATAAGATTATTCTCAATCATATACCACTGCCCGCTGAAATTATCCTCGACAAGTCCTGATGAGAAATCAACCTTCGTGCTCTGGTCAACGCCGAATTCGATAAGCTCACCCGTTTCTTCGTCAACACGGTAAACCGAGCAGTTTACGCTCGCAAGGTTGTTTATAGTATCGTCCGTAACATTGAAGTAGAACGTTCCCTCATCGTCAAGCACAGGGCCGACATCTATCTGCACACTGCTCTTATCACCGCAGAAGCCCATGTTGTCGGTCTTGTTGTTGTAATGCTCCCAGTTGCTCTCGTAGTCGGAATAATCCCCGTCGCTCCAGTACACCGCACCGTCCGCAAGCCATGTTTTTTCACCGCTGTACCCGTCCGTACTGCCGTTTTGTGCGCCGTATGCGATTCTGTCAACAAACGTCATATAGTACGGACTTACGCACACCTTGCCGAATGTGGCAAGCTCGGCAGAGCCTGAAACGCCGAACGGATAGTAGGTCGAAAGCCCCGTTGAGCCGTCCTTGTCCTCGCCGCAGATGTTATACACTACCGCCTTTTCAAGTGCCGACATGACCTTGTCCGCCTTGTCACCCGATACCGTAGCCGCTATCATAGAGCCGAGATCCACCATGTTGGTATATCCCTCTGTATCGTTGTTACTGCCGTATGCTCTTACGGTATAGATGCTTCTTACCGCATTTGCAAGCAGTGCAGGGTCGGAAGAAATATCGTTCATTTCCTCGGCGGCGTCATTCACTGCCTTTACAAGTTCGTCTATTCGGCTGAGATCCGTTATCGAAAGCGTAGCCTCGCCGCCTGCGCCGATAGCCTCGCACGATGCCATAAAGCTGTCAGCGACCGTCTTTCCGAGTTCGGCTGTATCCGCTGTAGGATTACTTTCCATAAAGCCTGCTATCTCGGTATAATCCCAGCCGTATCCCGGCTCTGTTTCTTCCGATGCAAACATATAGTCTGCGTGCGGAACAAGCATATTCGCCGTTTCGACCGTTGCCATAAGGCAAGCGTCAAAGCCGATGAACGCAAACTTATCCGTCATCTTATCATATATCGAGGTAAGCGCAGTGTCTATCTCCTCAAGCGACAGCGAATCGTTCTCGTTAAGCTCGTCGAAGCACACGCCGCTTATACTTCCTCCGCCGTGGTTCCAGAAGATAAGCCCCATTTTAGCCGCCGCATAGTTTTCTATACCCCAGCTGAGAAAATCGACAAGCACATCCTCCTTGCCCATATTGACAGATTCTTTTTCTTCGATAAGGCTTATTTCTCCGCCCGTTACAACATAACGCTGTGTCTTTTCGGCAGAGATGCCGTATGTATCAGCCCACGCTCCCGCACCGCCCGTCTGAATGACGAACTTCACGTTCTCGCTTTTTGACCCTGCAATCATTTCCTCAATGTCGCCGCTCGCAAGCCCGTTCTCGCTTTCAAGGTCGCTTCCGCACATATATACAAAGACCGTCTGTGTGCCGTCCTCGCCCATAGGCTTTTCGGCTTCACGCTGTTTTCTCGTAATGCTTATCCCGTCCGAACCGCTGAACGTCAGCTTTGACGCACGACTGCCCGTAACATTCCCGTCATATTTATTATCACTGCCTTCACTGCTTTCCGCATTGCCGCCGTCGCTCGTCTGCCTGTTGTCGCTTGCCGTGCTGTCGGAAATCTCCTCCTCATCGTCAAGGCAGCCGCTCGATAGCACAGCCGTTGTAAGCACCGATACCGCAAGCAGTGCCCGTAATATCTTTTCACTTGTTTTTCTCATAAGCTCTCCTTTTCTCTTAGCCGTAATTATAACCATATTCTCACATATTAATTATAATCGTTTTTCTCGGCAATTGCAATAAAAAGGCACAAAAGGCATTTATTCGGCTGAAAACGGTAATCCCCCTCGCCGCCCTAAACTTCCAAAACCGCACTATCCCACCCACTTTTCGTAGGGCGAGGGGCTTGCCCCT
>OFLZ01001177.1_pt1 | contig 15957 bp, 16 predicted proteins | sample 1541321 | NCBI WGS metagenome assembly OFLZ01 (sample SAMN04209223, study PRJEB22552) | human gut metagenome | biome: gut; material: feces | host: Homo sapiens | place: USA: Oklahoma | reverse complement strand
CACCCCACTTGTTATTCAGTATATCATACTGTCTAACAAATGGGGTGCAGTTCAATATGTGGAATGTCAGCAGTTTTTTTTATTTTGAAGATTTGTGGCTGGGAGAAGAATCAAAGAGGAAGGAAGCCTGAAAAGTCCGTCATGTTTGTGTAAATAATGGAAAAATGCATAATAAATATTGATATTTTTCGGAAAGTTTGTGCAAAAAGTTTTGTTAGCACTCTTTACAAGTGAGTGCTAACAATGTATAATAATATCGTATTCAAAAGGAAATAACCTAAATTTTGAATAGATTCTAAATGGAGAAAGGTGGAATGGTTATGAACTTACAAAAATTTACACAGAAATCTCTGGAGGCCATTCAGAACGCCCAATCTATGGCAGTGGAATACGGTAACCCCCAGATGGATCAACAGCATCTGCTGGTTACATTGCTGACGCAGGATGAAGGTTTGATCCCCCAGCTGATGCAGAAAATGAATGTGAATGTAAACGGTTTGCTGCAGGCAGCAGAAAACGAAGTCAAAAAACTGCCTCGTGCAACAGGCGGACAGACATATGTTTCTTCTGACTTGGAAAAAACACTGACAGCAGCAGAAAAACTGGCAGAAAACATGACAGACGAATATGTATCCGTAGAACATATTTTCATGGCAATGGTGAACAGCCCCAATGCGGCGCTGAAAGAAATTTTCCGTCAGTACAACATCACAAAAGAAGGCTTTATGAAAATTCTGGCAACCGTACGTGGCAACACCCGTGTAACCAGTGATTCTCCTGAAGCAACTTATGATGCTTTGAAGAAATACGGTACTGACCTGGTGGAAAAAGCAAGAAGCAAAAAACTGGACCCTGTGATCGGTCGTGACGATGAAATCCGTAACGTTATCCGTATTCTGTCCAGAAAAACAAAAAACAACCCTGTGCTGATTGGTGAACCCGGTGTTGGTAAAACCGCCATCGCAGAAGGTCTGGCACAGCGTATTGTGAAAGAAGATGTTCCCAACAGCCTGAAAGACAAAACCATTTTCTCTCTGGATATGGGTGCCCTCATTGCAGGTGCAAAATTCAGAGGCGAATTTGAAGAACGTCTGAAAGCTGTTTTGAATGAAGTCAAAAAGAGTGAAGGTAAAATCATTCTGTTCATCGATGAACTGCATACCATTGTTGGTGCAGGGAAATCCGATGGCGCCATGGATGCAGGTAACCTGCTGAAACCTATGCTGGCAAGAGGGGAACTGCATTGTATCGGTGCAACTACACTGAATGAATATAAACAGTATATCGAAAAAGATCCTGCTCTGGAACGTCGTTTCCAGCCTGTTATGGTAAACGAACCTACCGTAGAAGATACTATCGCAATTCTGCGTGGTCTGAAAGAACGGTACGAAGTATATCATGGTGTTAAAATTCAGGACCAGGCAATGATCGCGGCTGCAACATTGTCTAATCGTTATATCTCTGACAGATTCTTGCCTGATAAAGCCATCGACCTGGTGGATGAAGCTTGTGCTATGATTCGTACAGAAATGGATTCTATGCCTACAGAACTGGATGTTATCCAGAGAAAAATTATTCAGCATGAAATCGAAGAAGCAGCACTGAAAAAAGAGGATGATAAACTGTCCAAAGAACATCTGGAAGAAATCCAGAAAGAATTGGCAGAAATGCGTGACCAGTTTGCAACTTTGAAAGCAAAATGGGAAAACGAAAAGGATGCCATTGGTGTTGTTCAGAAACTGCGTGAACAGATCGAAGATGTCAATGCGGAAATCGAAGCTGCGGAACGGAAATACGATCTGAATAAAGCCGCAGAACTGAAATACGGCAAACTGCCTCAGCTGCAGAAAGAACTGGAAGAAAAAGAACGGGAAGCTGAAGAAAACGGCAATAAGAATACATTGCTGCGTGATAAAGTAACCGAGGAAGAAATCGCTCGTATCATCGAACGTTGGACAGGTATTCCTGTAGCCAAACTGATGGAAGGCGAACGTGAAAAACTGCTGCATCTGGAAGATATCCTCCACGAAAGAGTGGTAGGGCAGGATGAAGCCGTTCAGAAAGTTGCGGAAGCAATCCTGAGAAGCCGTGCTGGTATCCAGAGCCCGAACAGACCTATTGGTTCCTTCATGTTCTTGGGTCCCACAGGTGTTGGTAAAACAGAATTGGCAAAAACATTGGCAGAATGCCTGTTTGATGATGAAAAGAATATGGTCAGAATCGATATGACTGAATATATGGAAAAATTCAGTGTGTCTCGTCTGATTGGTGCGCCTCCTGGATATGTAGGTTATGAAGAAGGCGGTCAGCTGACAGAAGCCGTTCGGAGAAAACCTTATTCCGTTATCCTGTTCGATGAAGTGGAAAAAGCACATCCCGATGTGTTCAATATTCTGCTGCAGGTATTAGATGATGGTCGAATCACAGACTCTCAGGGCAGAACTGTTGACTTCAAGAATACCGTTATCATCCTGACAAGCAACCTGGGCTCTAATTATCTGCTGGAAGGCATTGATGCCAACGGCGAAATCACACAGGAAGCAAGAAATCAGGTCGAAGAATTGCTGCATCATTCCTTCCGTCCTGAATTCCTGAACAGACTGGATGAAATCGTATTCTACAAACCTTTGACAAAGGATAACATCACCCATATCATTGACCTGATTATGAAAGATCTGAACAAACGTCTGGCAGATAAACAGCTGAAATGTGAACTGACAGAACGTGCGAAAGATTATATCGTAGAAACTGGTTATGACCCTGCCTTTGGTGCAAGACCGCTGAAACGTCTGGTACAGCGTGACATCGAAACACTGCTGGCACGGAAGATCATTGCTGGTGATATTGATCAGGGCACAACTTTGGTTGTAGATGTAGAAAACGGTGAATACAGCATTACAGCAAAATAATATCTGTTCTTTGCAATGACCTCCAAAGAATAGAGAAACCCCATGGAATGACAGAAAACTGTTGTTCCATGGGGTTATTGTTTTGTAGGGAAAACTTATTTCTTTTTCTGTTCTACGGTACTTACAAAATTCCGCAGGTCTTCCATGGAGCAGATGGAACTGCTGTTGTTGGATAATGCGATTTGCGTAGTGTCAGGTAAGCCTTTGTAAAAATGTTTTGCCCGTTCGTTGTGCAGCAGTAAATCTGCGAGATCCTGATATTTTTGTCCAGCCATGTTTGTATACCTCCTTTTCGTTTGTCAGCATTATTCTGCGCAAAAAATATGGCTTTTATGCGGTTTCTTTCTTGAGTGGATTGCAGCTTTTTGGTATACTAAAGCAAGGTGATTGCTTATGTTGAAAAAATATAAAACCATTCTGGCACAGGCGGAAGCGGAAATTGTGGAAAAGAAATCCCGTTTTATTGCGACTGTTCGCCCAGTCAAAACAGAGGAAGAAGCCAGAAGTTTTATCGATGAATTGAAAAAGAAATATTGGGATGCAACCCATAATGTTTTTGCCTATCAGATTGGTGAAAGAAATGAAATCCAGCGTTTTAGTGACGATGGTGAACCACAGGGCACAGCGGGTATGCCGGTGTTGAATGTTCTGAAAGGGGAAGACGTGAAAGATACTGCCATTGTGGTAACCAGATATTTTGGCGGTACTCTTCTTGGAACCGGCGGTCTGGTGCGTGCTTATGGCAAAGCTGCAAAAGAAGGATTGTTGGCAGCTGGTATTGCGGAATTGGTGCTGTATAGCCGTTATTTTGTGACGGTGGATTACACAGATTCTGGAAAAGTACAGTATGAAATTTTGCAGGATGGTCATGTGCTTCATGATACCCAGTATACCGATCAGGTGCAGTTTTGCGTGCTGGTAGAATCGGAACAGTCTGAAGCTTTTGAAAAGAAGATGCTGGATATCATGAAAGGCAAACAGGTTGCGGAAAAGATGGATGAAGTCTTTGGTGTTTGGCAGAATGAAACATTGCAGCTTATGGAACAATGACAGAGCAGATGGTATGAATCTATTTTTGCAGTGTAAAGTCAATAAGAAGTCAGCATGAAAAAAGCAGGCTTCCCTTAAAGATAACATTCTTCAGAAGAAACATATCTGATAAAGTCATTGTAAAAATAAGAAAGCTGGAATCCTTTGTAGCATAAGGATTTCAGCTTTCTTTGTTTTCATGTGGAGATTCTGACTTTTTCGTAATGTCAAAAGCCCTTTATGGGGAGTATAAAGGGCTTTTCAGAGAGAGAATTTCGGATATGTAATCCGAATATGGGAAGTTATGTGCTATTTCGTTTTATTTGTTATGATGCAGTAGGATTTTTCCGCCGTGTTGCCCTGTGAGGCTGCCGTTTTCGTAAACCACTACCCCATTGACAATGACGGTTTCCATACCTTTGCATACTTGATTAGAATGTACATAGTTTGGAGTATCTTCTAATTGTTCCGGATCAAAAATATTGATGTCGGCATCATAGCCTTCTGCCAGAATACCTTTGTTGGAAAGCATTGCACGGCTGGCAGGCAGAGAAGTCATTTTGCGGATAACATCTTCCAGAGCCATGAGATTTTTTTCCTTATGGAAGTGACAAATAGCGCGGACAAACGTACCGAAAGAGCGGGGATGCGCTTTTTCTTCCATAGCACAGCAAATGCCGTCAGTTCCTACAACAGTATGGGGAAAGGTGAATATCCGGTTCAGGTCTTCTTCAGACATACAATGGTAAATGGCTGTTCCCACACCGCCATTCATGACCAGAAGGTCACAAAGGGCGTCAAAAGGATCAATGCCTTTTTGTGCCGCATAATCGCTCAGGAACATGCCTTCTGCTTCATGGGTTACAGGGCAGGAGGAAATAAAAACACCTGCGTATCCACCACAATTTTGAACATAGTTGTCAAAAGGCGTTTTTGGATCTTCAATTTCAGCTTTTAATTTTTTTCGAATATCTGGGTCTTTCAGCTTTTCTGCCATTGCTGGAATGCCTTCGGTGAAATACCAAGGGGGGATACAGGCATTCAAATGGGTCATGGAAGCGGTATATGGATATTGATCCAAAGTGATGCGAATGCCTTCTGCAATAGCATCTTCTACCAGTTTCAGTGTTTCTTGGGACAATCCCCAATTTGGCTTACCACAGACTTTGTGGTGAGAAATGCTGACGCGTACACCACTTTGTCTGCCAATTTCAATGGCTTCTTTTACAGAATTGACTACATCATAAGATTCATTGCGCATATGTGTAGCATACAGTCCATCATATTCTGCAACCACTTTCGCAAGTTCAATGAGTTCTTCTGTTTCTGCATAAGCACTGGGTGTATAGATCAGGCCGGAACTCATGCCAAGGGCACCATTTTCCATACATTCTCGCAGTAATGTTTTCATTTGCTCCAGTTCTTCCTTTGTAGGCTTTCTGCATGCATATCCCATAACTGCAAGGCGCAGAGAACCGTGACCTACCAAAAATTTAATGTTTGCTGCAAGAGGAACTTGTTTGGCATATTCTAAATAGCGAGCAAAGGTTGTCCAGTTTGGCATGTCATCAGGATATGTGGCTGTTCCAACAGAGAGCAGTGTTTGATATAAATCTAATTTTTCTGGTCTTACAGGAAACATGGAAGAACCGCACTGACCAGCGATTTCTGTTGTGATCCCTTGAGAAACTTTGCATAATTTTGCGAAATCCTGACCAAGCACCATGTCGCCATGGGAATGAAAATCAATGAAGCCAGGACAGACAATTTTACCGGAAGCATTGATTATGCGAGCGGCAGATTCTTTGTCTGTATGAAATGTAATCTTTCCGCCTGAAACACCAATATCACCTATATATGCTTTTTTTCCTGTTCCATCAATGATAGAACCGTTTTGAATCAGAATATCTAACATGTTGAAACCTCTTTTCTTTCATTGTTTAAGCGCCGAAAATATTTCCGATAAGCACGCCGATATAATTACCGATGATGTAGCCGTAAAGACCTACCAGTACACCGGGAACGACCATTTTTTTCTAACCCATGCTGATGGAAAGGGCAGCAGCAGTAGGAGGACCGCCAATGGCGGCAATAATGCCAACCATCATTTCTTCCAAGTCAAATTTAAAGATTTTGCCGATGGAGAATACCAACAGACACATGACAGAGAATACGATGCAGAATGCGCAGATAATCAGACCGCCGTATTGAATGATCTGTACAAGGTTTGCAGAACAGCCAATGGTTACAAACCACATAAGCAGCATGATGTTCCCCAGTTCATCAGAACCTTTTACATTGGACATGAATTTGGGGAATACCGTTGCAACGATGGTAGTCAGCAATGTCATGACCAGATAAACGCTGCCAAAGAGCTGCTTGATGATAAAATTGCTGCTGTTTGCATTGATGGCACCAGAAATCAGTTGACTGACACTGACAATAACAAATGTGATTGCCATTGCCTGAGCGATGTCTTTCAAAGAAATGTCTTTACTTTTCCAGTACATGGCTGCTTCTGTTGTTCCGTCAGGATTGCCGCCTTTTGCCAATTCTGGTTCATATTCATCAATATGAGGATGGTTGAATTTTGTACGGAAGAAGCGCGTGCGGCAAAATTGTCCGAAAAAGAATACAATCATAGCAACTGTGAAATTACCAACCAATCCAAGACCATTCAGCATGTCTGTAGGTACGTCAAAAATCTGTGTAACTGCAACAGCATTAACGGTACCGCCTACGGCTGCAGCACTGTACATAGCAGAGAATTTTGCGATATTGTCTACATTTCTGAAAATCAAAAGCAGCAGGCAAGATGCCAGAAAAGCACTGACTGCACAGATATTAAAGATCAAAAATGTGGTACCGCTGGATTTGTAGATTTTTCGAATATCTGATTTGAAGAGCAGCAGAGGAATAGCAAGTAATAATAATATATTTCCGATGCTGTCATAAACAGGGGAAGTAAATGGTATGATTTTTAAATTTGCCAGAATCATACCGCCTGCAATACACATGACGCAGCTGCTGATACGTGCGCCCCATTTCCATTTCTGCTCAATGGTGATGGCTATGGCTGTTACCAGAACAACGACCATCCAAAGGTATAAAGTATCGTCTGCCTGAATCCAAGATGTCATAATCACACACCCTTTCTGAAATAATCCTTCATTGCCACCAACCGATTGGATAAGTTTATTATATGTGAAACAAGGGTAAAAAAGGTAATATGTAAAACTGGCACGGGTTATAAAAATATGTTATAATATAACGGGAGGTGGAGTGATGAAGATTGAACAGATACGGCAGGTATTAAGCATTTATCAGTCAGGTTCCATTAACAAAGCGGCGCAAAATTTATTCCTATCACAGCCATATATTAGTAATTCTTTGAAGTCGCTGGAACGTGAGCTGCAGCAGAAAATATTTATCAGATCTTATAATGGAATCCAACTGACCGAGTTTGGAAAAATATTTATCCAAAATGCGCAGGGATTGTTGAAATATGCTGATCAGATAGAGTATGCTGCGAAAGATTTTTCCGCAGCACAAATTCCGTTGTCATTTTCTGTATCAGTTTCTTATCTTCTGTTTGCCCAAGTGGTTTTTCGGGATCTCATGGAACGCTACGAAAATTCAGCTGTCAATTTTCGTTATAACCAGACATCTGTGTCTGAAATTCTCATGGATGTGTATGACCGTTCTGTGGAACTAGGATTGATTTCAATACCTACCATTGATAAAAGAAAATGGCTTGCCAAAATGGAAATTGATGATATTATTTATGAACCGATTTACAGCAGTAAACCAGCAGCGATGTTTTCTGTTCATCATCAGGTTGAAAGAGATCAAAAGGAAATAAGCATCAAAGAATTGCATGAATTCCCTTTAACGATTATTGCTGAAAAATTTCCTATTTTGGATGTTGTGAATAAAAAAATGCGCACAGTTATGGGAGCAAAAACATTGATTGAGGTAAATGACAGAACAACTGCTCATGAGTTTATCCAAAATAAAAATGCTTATGCCTGTGTTGTAAATTGTACACCAGCTTACAAAAATGTTCCATTCTTTTCGTATGCACAGGTTTTGCCTATTAAAGATGCGCCATTTGATTTTGAAATTGGTTGGGTCTATCGAAAGGATACGTATCATTCAGCACTGGCAGTTGAATTCATGCAGAAAATCGAATCATTATTTTTAGATGAAAAAGAAAATAATGAAAAACATAAGGGAAAAAAACTTGATAACGATAGATGATGACATTTTTGTATGTTATTTAGGGGTTTTTCTTGTTTTTTCCTGAAAAAAATGATAAAATATTTTAGTGAAATTTATTCAAGGAGGGTTATGAATGTCTGGACATTCTAAGTTTGCGAATATTAAACATAAAAAGGAAAAAAATGACGCTGCAAAAGGTAAAGTATTTACCATGTTGGGTAGAGAAATTCAGGTTGCAGTAAAAGCTGGCGGTCCTGATCCCGCAGTCAATGGCAAACTGCGTGATGTAATCGCAAAATGTAAATCTAACAATATGCCTAATGATACGATTGAAAGAAGTATCAAAAAAGCAGCTGGTAACGAAGAAGGCGTAGAATACGAATTGGTAACATATGAAGGCTATGGTCCCAGCGGTGTAGCAGTTATCGTAGAAGCGCTGACAGATAACAGAAACCGTGCAGCTGCTAATGTTAGAAATGCCTTTACAAAAGGTGGCGGCAACATGGGTACCAATGGCTGCGTATCTTTCATGTTTGATCAGAAAGGTCTGATCGTCATTGATAAAGAAGAAGTAGAAATGGATGAAGAGGAACTGATGATGGCTGCTCTGGATGCAGGCGCAGAAGACTTTGCTGCAGAAGAAGACAGCTATGAAATTACAACTTCTCCCGATGACTTCTCTGCAGTTCGTGAAGCACTGGAAGCAGCGGGCATTCCTATGGCAAGTGCAGAAGTAACAATGATTCCTCAGACATACACAGAATTGAAATCTGATGAAGATATTAAGAAAATGAACAAATTACTGGATATGCTGGATGATGACGATGATGTACAGAATGTATATCATAACTGGGATGAGTGATCAAAATAGATGACATAGCTGCGAAGTCAGTAAAATCAAGGCTTCCAGCGGTTTTTGAGGGCGATTTTCAAAGCCACCAAAAATCCAATTTTATAGATGACATAGCGTTTTTGGAGTCAAAAAAACGATTTTGAGGCAGTGAGATGGAAAAAATCTCACTGCCTTTTTTCGTTTCTGAAAATCGACAAAAAGTGGTTTCAAAAAAAATAACCATTTTTTGAAAGAAATTTGAAGTTTGTGAAAAAGAAATAAATTTTATTTTGAAAGAAACTGTATCTTTGTTGATATAGTTCGAAATATATTTTTTAAAAGAGAGGAGGAATTCAGATGTAATAAAAAAATAAATTTATTTTGTGAAAACCAACTAAATTAAGTAACCTTCAAAAAATGAAAAGAGGAATGAGAATGAAGGAAAAAGAAATCAAAGTGCTAAAAGTAAAGCCACATGAACATCCTGAAGTCTATATGCTGAAAAATACATTGGAAGCTATGCAAGAAGCAGTGGGAGGATACATTGACATCGTAGGATTAGATGACAGTGTATGCATCCTATTAAATGATGAGGGAAAATTGATAGGCTTGGAAGGCAACAGGAGAATCGGCAGCGATATCATCGTTGGCGATTTTTTTGTTTGCGGCAGTGATGAGGAAGGAAACCTGACATCATTAAAAGAGGATGACCTGATTGCTTACACAATGCTTTTTTATGAGCCACAGGAGTTTACAAAAGAAGAAATTGAAGAAACAGCAGTGATCGAATTTTACACATTTGAATAAAAAGGAGGATTTTATTATGAAAAGAACAAACACCACATCCGAAATCAGAGAGTACACCACAAATGTAGATGAACCTATCGTAATCTCCAGAAGTCTTCTGGAAGAAGCAGGTATCAATCCTTATGCGGACATCAATATTCATCTGCAGAACGGCTCCATCCTGATTCAGCCGAAAAGCATTCTGGGAAGACTTCCAGAGGAACTGCTTTTGTTCTATGAGGAAATGGGCTTTTCCAGACAAACGGTAGAAATTGTTTTGAACAAATATGCCGAAGAAGCCGGAGGTTTTGATGAATTGCAAAGAAAATTGCAGGAAGAAGTCAAACAGGAATGATAAAGGTGAGAAAATGCGAAAAATAACAGATTTAAGAGGAATCAAAGATACCGCCAAAGTATTCCTGCACATGAATATAGAAGAAACAAAGTTTTCGCCGTTGGTCATCAAGCATCCGTTTACAGATTCAGCGATGGTTTGTCTGTCACAGACTGGCGGCGAAATTGCCTTTGCCAATATTATGGAAGACACAAAGGTATTTACCCTATGGAAAGAACAAGTGGAAAAGCAGATTGATACTGCGGAAGATGTGTTTGGGATATACCGCCTCATGACAAAATCTTATCTACTTGCTTTTTTAAAATATGCGGAACCATACTTGTCCAGAGAGGATTTTTCTAAAATGCTTGCAGACATCTGGATTCGGACAGAAGCACCTAATCTTAATCCCAACTTCAAGCAGAAAGAACTGCTGGATCTGTTCCGTAAATCAAAACAGGAGGAGATGATGACAGAAGATGAAATAGAAGCACTGCGAAGCCTGCCGGAAACAGTATTGGTTTATCGAGGTGTGACCTCATATAATGCAGGTAAGGTCAAAGCCTTGTCCTGGACACTGGATCGAAAGGTTGCCCAATGGTTTGCCAATCGATTTGGAGAAAACGGTACTGTTTATGAGGCGGAAATTTCAAAGCAACATATTTTATCGTTATTTAAAGGAAGAAATGAGTGGGAGGTGATTGTGGAACCAGATCACTTGCTTCAGTTATCAGAAGCTTTGGAAGATAATATGGAAGAACCACAGTTATAAAAACGTGATGGCAGGAACATGAACATTCATGTTCTTTTTTATGCCGGAAAGGAGCAGAAATGAAAAGAAAGTATCCGCAGAAGAATAAACAGCGACCAGCGAAAAAGCTTCCGCCGGAGAGCAGAGTTCAGCCTCATAAAAAGGTAAAGTATCACAGACGATCTGATCAGATTTACGGGAGGTAATCCATATGGAAAAAGCATCCCATAAAGCCAATGCACAGTGTGTCGAAGACATCGGAAAAGCCATCAACAATCATTTCGATGGTTTTCATTACCATACAGGCTTTGAGGAAGAACTTATCGAAACCTATGGCATGGAGCGAGTCCAATATGTTGTTGCTTATAACATCCAGCAAAAGCTTAACGATGGAAGGATCAGCAAAGAGAATAAGACCTGGGCATTGCAGAGCCAAATGAACCAAGGCGAAGGCAACCCCAAACCGGAATATACGATCCATACTCACAGCGGTTTGTTGGATTTATTTGCCAACAGTATTCGAGAACAACAGCTTACCCATGAAGCAGAAGAAAGTATGAAAGAGGGTGATGCCAATGAAATAGAAGAAACAGATATGGATATACAGTTATAAGCAAAGAAACAAGGCAGAGCAATCCGCCTTGTTTCTGTTTTAAGATTCTGAAAGCAAGTCCGGTACCGGAAAGAAGTCCGGCGGCAAAGCCGTTTTTGCGAAGCAAAAATACTGACCATTAAGACAAACCGAATCGGAGCAGAAAGCCCTTTTTTCGCTGCCGTCTTACAGGTTGTTGTATGTTACCTCAGAAAAAAGGAAACGTCAACAGCATGAAAAGAAAAGACAGCGAAAGGAGAAATGTGTATGTATTTTTTGGATTTTTTTGCTGGGATCGGGCTGTTCCGTTTGGGACTGGAGCAGGCAGGCTGGACCTGCAAAGGGCATTGTGAGATAGACAAATATGCCAATATGAGCTATCGGGCGATGCACCGCATAAAGGAGGGAGAGTGGTTTGAAGAAGACATCACCAAAGTCAGTGCCAAAAGCCTACCAGATGTCGATCTTTGGACAGGCGGATTCCCTTGCCAGGATGTCTCAATGGCGGGGGAAAGGAGAGGATTATACGGAGAACGAACTGGCTTGTTTTTTGAGTTTGTTCGACTCCTCCGAGAACGAGGTGACCATAAACCCAGATGGCTTATCCTTGAAAATGTTAAGGGAATCTTTTCCTCTGGCGGAGGCTGGGATTTTGCCATTGTTCTATGTGAACTGGCCGCATTGGGGTACGGTGTGGAATACGCGCTTGTCAATTCCAAAGACTACGGTGTACCCCAAAGCAGAGAGCGTGTGTACATTATCGGAGATCTTACAGGAAGAAGTACCGGAAAAATATTTCCTCTCAGAAGTCCAGGCAAGACAGCTCCTGCACAGATTATTGGAGGTCCGCAGGGAAGCAGGATCTATGACACAGGAGGCGTTTCACCAACTATCACTTCTGGAACAGGAGGATTAGGCGCAAAAACAGGTTTGTACTTTGTTGCAAAGGATGAGCAAAGCGGTCTTGTGACAAAACCATACAGCGGCACCATTGACGCAAGCTATGGAAAGGGCTTGGGATGCCGACAGCATAGGACAGGCATTTTGGAAAGCAGACTGCCAAGAGCTTTGCTGAATCCAGGAAAAGAAAAAACAAGACAAAACGGAAGGAGAATCAAAGAAGAAGACGAGGAAATGTTTACACTTACGGCATCTGATATTCATGGAATCCTTTTGGATTCCCGTATCCGAAGACTGACACCATTGGAAACATTTCGTCTGCAAGGGGTACCGGATGCATATTTTGAAAGAGCAGCCAGCGTATGTTCAGACGCACAGCTGTATAAGCAGATCGGAAACGCAGTCACAGTGCCTGTGGTACGAGCCATAGGCGAAAAAATAGCGGAATATTGGAAAGGAGAAAAATATGATTCAAGTGACTTTTTGCAGTAAACAACTTTTTGAAGAGAAAAATGAGGTGGATGTTTCTCTTAGACTTCCTGCAGATGCAGAAACCATGAAACGATATTTGGAAGCAGCTGGCGTCAGAGATATGGATGATCTTCTGATCAGTGATTTCAGAATCCATGAGCTTTACGCATGGAGCTGTGGAGAGTATCAGGAATGGGGTAAAGCTGATCTTAACGAGCTGAACTATCTGGCAGCAAGACTTGAGGAATTGCTTGAGGAAGAACAGGATGAGATGTATGATGCTTTATTGTGTATGCATCATCCGAAAAGTGCTGCTGATATGATCAATCTATCCTATGGTTTTGATAAAGTGTCTTATGATCCATCTATTCGAAACGAACAGGAATTGGGAGAACACCTTGTAAAGAACAATCTTTTTGCGGTTCCAGAAGATATGAAATCATTTGTGAACTATAAAAAGGTGGGGCAGATTTATCTTTATACCATGAATCTTTCAAAAGATGCGGGCATGATGCAAGTCGATGAGAGTGGTTGTATCTGTGATAGCCACAAGGAGCAGGAAAGATATGGTTATTATGACGGAGTGAATGTTCCAGAGGAATATATGATTCTGACAGAAGAAGTTTTTGAAGATCAAGCACAGCAGCATATTCAAAGCTGAGAACAGACAGATGGTCTGTTTTTTTTATTACTTATTTTAAGGAGGAATATTATATGATTCGTTTGTATGTGGCAAGTGAAAAGTTGGTAAAAGAGGAAAAAGACATCTGTGTCAGATTGGTGCTTCCGGTAGAAGAAAATGAAATCTGGATTGCTCTTCAGAAGGCAGAAATGGAATCATTGGATGACTGCGAGATTTCAGATGTGGAGTGTGATGTGGAAGAAGCACAGGAGTTTTTGTGTTCTTTGGAGATCAGCAAAGCAAATATCTTTGAGTTGAACGTTTTTGCCGGTCTTCTTTCCGCATTGCCGGAAGATGAATTGATGCTTTATCGCAAGAAGCTAAAAGATCAGCAGCCCAAAAGCCTTGAAGAAGCCATTTATGAGATTTGACAAAGACAGAAAAAATTGCAAAGGAGGTGTAGCCGTTGAATGAAGTGATAAAGCAAATGCAGAAAAGAATTGTGGAAGGCATACAGCTTCCAGATAAGAAACAGCAAAATCAGTTAAGAAAAGATGTGGAACAAGCACTGCAGGAAAGCATCAAGGATTTAGCAGAGCATGGCGGCGGACCACAAGCAGAAGACAGGTTTTGGAAACGTTTGGAGAAGATCATTGCGGATGATCCAAGAAATCGTATTTTATACCTACAGTCCCATGATTTTCATTCTTTCTGGCAGTATACGGAAAACTGGTACAGCTGCTATCCGCCGAACTTAAGCGAGGAAGAAAGAGATAAAGCTCTTGGTTACGCGGAATTTAAAAGAAAAAACGTGGAAAACAGAGAAAGGTATATGACCGTCTATTTCCCATGCGGCAGAATTGGTTTGAAGGGTTTTTTTGTAGACAATAAATTACCTGAAAGCTGTGGGCATACGGTTTATGGAGTTTATTGCGAAAATGAAAAAACATATACCATAGGAGAAATACTTGAAAAACTGCCAAAAGAAGAAATGGATGTATTTCAGCTCAACGAGCTATTTTGCAGGTTTGATAAACTGCCAGAGGAAATGCAGCGTGTATATGGCTTGACGCTTCCATTAAAAGAGCCGAGAACAGTAAAAGAAATGATCGATCTGATGGACCATCTTTCGGAAGTCTGTGTGGTAAACGGCATCCAAAATGAAAGGCAGTTAGGCGAGTTTTTGGTGGAAAATGAACTTTTTGATGTTTCATTTCCCGATGAAGTTTTGCCATATCTGGATTACGCAAAAATCGGCAGGGAACATATGCAGACACATCAGGGGAAACTTATTCAAGGTGCGTATGTGGAAGATACTTCTACTGATAATGTAAATCAATTCAGCCAAGAATCAAACGAAGAAAATGACCAAAGCGATGATTATGAAATGAAGTTGTGAAAGGAAGGGATAAAAATGGATAAAGGCTCATAGAAGTGAGGCGATGAAATATGGTAAACAGTATGATTCCATGGATCGGTGGAAAACGACTGATGCGTGAATTCCTCATTGCACGTTTCCCACCGCATTATGATAAATATGTAGAAGTATTCGGTGGTGCTGGTTGGGTGCTTTTCGCCAAAAAGCCGGAAAGGTTCGAGGTGTATAACGATGCCAATTCCAATCTGACCAATATGTTCCATGTGGTAAAACATAAGCCCATGAGCTTTGTAAAAGAGCTTGGTTTTTTGCCGCTGAACAGCAGAGCAGAGTTTGATCTGATGCTGGACTGGCATAGAAAGCAAGATTTTTCACTGCCATATCAGACAGAAGAAATGGCACTGGCAAAGATTTATCTTTCCCCTATAGATTTTCGGGAGTATAAAGAACTGATCACAACACAGGCTGAACTGGGCGATGTCAGGCGAGCAGCTACATTTTATAAGCTGATCCGATATAGCTATGCGGCAGGCGGAACCAGTTTCAATGGTCAGCCGGTGAATATCGCCCAGACATACCGCACCATATGGCTTGCCAACCGCAGGCTGAATGAAAACGGCGTGAAGAGTGACAGTGAGATTTTGATGGCTGGCGGAAATCCGGGCAAAGGCGTGATCATACAGAATAAAAGTTTTGAGGTCATCATCGCTTTGTATGACAGTTCAACGACATTCTTTTATCTTGATCCACCATACTTTGGGACAGAAAAGCAGTACGAGGAATTGTTTACGTTGGAACTGCATTATCTGCTCCGTGAAGTGCTGGGGAAGATAGAAGGATTTTTTATGCTTTCCTATAATGACTGTGAATTTATTCGTGAGCTGTATAAGGATTTTTATATCACGCCTTTTGAACGGCTCAACAGCATGGCACAGAAATACACACCAGGCGGTATGTTCAAAGAACTTGTGATAACAAACTACGATCCAAATCTGAGGTTAAACAGTCAGCCAAAACAGCTGACTTTATTATAAAAAGTCCAGCGGTGATATGTCAAGATAAAAACAATATTGAAATATATACTTTCAGCTATGTTTCAAAAAGACAAAAACACCCACCTAAGCCCTGCAAA
>OFLZ01001158.1_pt1 | contig 16176 bp, 9 predicted proteins | sample 1541321 | NCBI WGS metagenome assembly OFLZ01 (sample SAMN04209223, study PRJEB22552) | human gut metagenome | biome: gut; material: feces | host: Homo sapiens | place: USA: Oklahoma | reverse complement strand
GCCACCGTGATAACAGCGGGCTTCCATTGCCATCGCCAGATCATTCGCTCTTCGGAACGCAGACACGAAAAGCGGAACAAGGATCGGAATCATTGCCTTTGCTCTCTGGATAATATTTCCTGATTCAAAATCAGCTCCTCTTGCGATCTGCGCCTTCATGATCTTGTCTGTCTCTTCCAGCAGAATCGGAATAAAACGCAGTGCAATAGACATCATCATCGAAATTTCGTGTACCGGTACATGGATTCGGTTCAGTGGATGAAGCAGCTTCTCCAATCCATCCGTCAGTCCGTTCGGAGTCGTTGTAAATGTCATCAAAGAAGATCCTGCAACAAGCAGTACAAGACGAACTGCCATGAACACAGAAGTACGAAGTCCTGTCTCTGTGATCGTAATGATTCCCCAATGGAATAACACTGCACCGCCTCTTGTAAGGAACAAGTTCATAGCCACTGTAAACAATAACAAGATCACAATCGGCTTAAGTCCTTTTCCGATAAACTTTGCCGGGACTTTAGAAACGTGAATCATGCACGCAAGAAATACAAATGCCAATGCATATCCAAGCACACTGTTCTGCACAAATAAAGAAATCAAAAAGATCAGTGTGCAGACAATCTTCACACGCGGATCCAGTCTGTGAATCGGACTCTGCGCCGGATAATACTGTCCTATCGTAATATCTCTGATCATGACTGCACCTCCTGTCTCTTCTTCAGGAAGTTGTAGATCTCGTCCGCAGCCTCTTCCACAGTTGTCGCATCTGCTGATACATCAAATCCTTTTTCTTTCAGGTCATGCATTACATATGTTACCTGTGGTGCTGCCAGTCCAACAGCCTCAAGCTCTTTATAATGGCGGAACACTTCTTCCGGTGTACCGTCAAGCATCTTTTCTCCATCATTCATCACGATCAGGCGCTCCACGTATTTCGCAACATCTTCCATGCTATGGGAAACAAGAATTACTGTCATTCCGGTCTTCTCATGAAGCAATTTTACCTGATCTAAAATCTCATCTCGTCCCTTCGGATCCAATCCGGCAGTCGGCTCATCCAGAACAAGTACCTTCGGATGCATTGCAAGAATTCCCGCGATTGCCACACGACGCTTCTGACCTCCGGATAATTCAAATGGGGACTGCTTATAATATTTCTCCGGAAATCCTACAAGCTTCAAGGCTTCTCTTGCCTGCTTCTCGCACTCTTCCTTGGAAAGTCCCTGGTTCTTCGGTCCAAAACACACATCGCTTAACACATCAACTTCAAACAACTGATACTCTGGATACTGGAACACAAGTCCTACCTGTGTACGCAGTTTCTTCATATCATATCCGTCCTCGTAAATGTTCTGTCCCTCATAAAGTAATTTCCCTGAGGTTGCTTTCATCAGACCGTTCAAATGCTGGATCAAGGTTGATTTTCCCGAACCCGTGTGTCCAATGATTCCGACGAACTGTCCCTGCGGGATCTCAAGACTGACATCCTTCAGCGCATGATGCTCATATGCAGTTCCCGGGCTATATACATAACTGATATTTTCTAACTTAATTGACATAAGGCATCCACCAATTCTTCCCTTCTAAGAATTCCTTTCGGCAGCGGAACTCCTTTTTGAATCAATGCGTCTGCCAGCATTGTCACCTGTGGTACATCCATACGGTACTTCTTGAGTTCATCCACCCGGCTGAAGATTTCTTTCGGTGTACCATGCATCACCACATGCCCTTCATCCATTACAAATACCTGATCCGCATCGATCACTTCTTCCATATAATGTGTGATCAGGATCACCGTAACATTCTTCTCTTTTCGAAGCTGCTCTACCGCTTCAATCACTTCTTTTCGTCCATTCGGATCAAGCATCGCGGTCGGCTCATCAAGCACGATACATTTTGGCTCCATCGCGATCACTCCTGCGATTGCCACCCTCTGCTTCTGGCCGCCGGACAGTTTATTCGGAGAATCCTTTCTGCGCTCCAACATACCGACTGCGCGCAGACTGTTCTCTACGCGTTTCCAGATCTCATCCGTAGGAACTCCTAAGTTCTCCGGACCGAATCCTACTTCCTCTTCCACAACAGTTCCGATAATCTGGTTATCCGGATTCTGAAATACCATACCGGCGCTCTGTCTGATGTTCCAAAGCTCATTCGGATCTTTCGTATCTCTTCCGTCCACCCACATCGTTCCACCTGTCGGGACAAGAATCGCATTCATATGCTTCGCCAGGGTAGACTTTCCTGAACCGTTGTGTCCAAGAATCGCCACAAAAGACCCCTGCGGGACATCAATGTCAACTCCGTCAATGGCGCGATGGGATCCGATCACATTACCTTCTTCGTCTCGTTTATCATATTCAAATACAAGCTTTTCAGCACGTATCATTCCCATGGAATATACCGCCTTTCTTATTATAAAAATGCATAAGAAAATAAAACTTTCTAATGTCTCTGTATCGTTATTAGTTGCATAAGGCGAACTGCTGAAAAGCAATTCAAAATTTATTTTACGGTATCACAAAAAGATTTGCAAGCATGCATACAGTAAAATACAGTAAAATGCGAAAATTTAGTTATTACAGCACCTTTCGTCCATTGAACCTCCATTCCGATTATGATATTCTTATCTTATTAGAATATAGAACAGAACGAACCTCGATTATCACATTTCTGGTTACTGTTCACACGATGTGCGACCAGCAACGCATCTCGCCATTTTAAATCGCCTTTGGCGATGGGGCGAGATGCATTCAAGCCAAAGTAACCATTTCTGTTCTGAGTAATACTAGAATGAGGAGGCACATATTATGTCAAAATACGTTATGGCATTAGATGCCGGAACCACAAGTAACCGCTGCATTTTATTTAATAAAAAAGGGGAAATCTGCAGCGTCACACAGAGAGAATTCACACAGCATTTTCCGAAACCGGGCTGGGTTGAGCACGATGCGGATGAAATCTGGGCAAGCATGCTCGGAGTTGCTGTGGAGGCTATGAACATCATCGGCGCAGAACCTTCTGATATCGCGGCAATCGGTATCACGAACCAGCGCGAGACAACGATCGTGTGGGATAAAAATACCGGCGATCCTATCTGCCACGCAATCGTCTGGCAGTGTCGTCGTACTGCTGAATTCTGCGATTCTTTGAAGGAAAAAGGACTGACAGAAAAGTTCCGTCAGAAAACCGGCCTTGTACTTGATGCTTATTTCTCCGGAACAAAGATCCGCTGGATTCTCGACAACGTTCCGAAAGCAAGAGAACGTGCCGAGCGCGGAGAACTGCTCTTTGGTACAGTAGAGACCTGGCTGATCTGGAAACTGACGAAAGGCGCAGTACATGTTACAGACTACTCCAACGCATCACGAACCATGCTTTTCAATATCAATACATTAGACTGGGATGACGAGATTCTCGAAGAACTTCAGATCCCACGCTGTATGCTTCCGACACCGAAGCCTTCCAGCTGCATTTACGGAGAGACAGATCCATCCGTCCTCGGCGGAGCGATCCCGATTGCCGGTGCTGCCGGAGATCAGCAGTCTGCACTTTTCGGTCAGACCTGCTTTAAACCGGGAGATGCGAAGAATACTTACGGAACCGGATGCTTCCTTCTGATGAACACCGGAGAGAAACCTGTCTTTTCCAACAATGGGCTGGTCACCACGATTGCCTGGGGACTTGACGGAAAGGTTACATATGCTCTGGAAGGTTCTATCTTTGTCGCCGGTGCAGCGATCCAGTGGCTGCGTGATGAACTACGCCTGATTGACTCCGCTGACGACTGCGAATATATGGCAAAGAAAGTGAAAAATACAAACGGCTGTTATGTTGTACCTGCTTTCACCGGACTTGGTGCTCCATATTGGGATCAGTATGCCCGCGGAACGATCGTCGGTCTGACACGTGGGGTAAATAAATACCACATCATCCGTGCAACCCTCGAATCTCTCGCTTATCAGGCATATGACGTCCTGACTGCCATGAAGGCAGACTCCGACATTAATCTTGCCTCCCTGAAAGTAGACGGCGGCGCAAGCGCAAATAACTTCCTGATGCAGACACAGGCTGATCTGATCAACGCACCTGTCCACCGTCCGGTCTGCGTTGAGACGACTGCTATGGGAGCTGCTTATCTGGCTGGTCTTGCAGTCGGCTACTGGAACAGTCTTGAAGAAATCAAAGAGAACTGGGCGATCGATCAGATCTTTGAACCTTCGATTGATCCGGAAGTCCGCGAAAAGAAACTGAAAGGCTGGCACAAGGCTGTCAAATATTCCTTCGACTGGGCGAAAGAAGATTAATATTTTTATATCTTTGAAAACAAATCTATGCATAAAGAGCATATAGAAAAACTGCTGTCCGTCTGTTGTTCACGAGTCCCGCAAGCAACAGTTCAGACAGCAGCTTTTTCTATTTCATATTCTTCTCTTTTATTTACAACTCATCAAGACTTTCCTTGAATCCCTCTCCAAGCACCTCACTCGTCTCAGTGAACATTACAAACGCAGAGTCATCTACCTGGTAAACTGCATTTTTCACAAGATACGCTTCTGACTTGGAACATGCACAGAGCAGAACATTTCTCTTACTCTTTGTATAAGTACCCATTCCTTCCAAAGATGTCACACCACGGTCGGTGATTCTTCCAATCTCTTCCGCTGTTTCCTCTCCCTTCGATGTAACAATGATTGCAAGTGTTCCTGCACCGATTCCGTAAAGAATCTTGTCGATCACCATAGAACAGACAAATACTGCGATCAATCCATAAAGAACTGAGTCAACATCACCGAATACCGGCCATCCAATTAAAATAATGATCAAGTCGATCAACAACGTCAGTCGACCAAGAGACATATGCGGTCTCTTCTTTTTGATCGTCATAGTCAGGAAATCCGCTCCACCCGAAGAAGAACCTCTCATATAGAAAAGAACCATTCCAAGTCCAAGCAATGCTCCCGAGTAAATTGCTGCAAGCAGACGCTGCCCTGTATAGTATGGGAACATCGGAAATACAAGATCGACAAAGATCGTCGAGATAATCATTGTTCTCGCAGTCTTTATCAAAAACCGCTTTCCTACTGTCTTGTAACTGATGATGACCAGTGGAATATTCAGTATCAATGTCATTGTACCGACCGGAAGATTCCATAACTTGTTCATAATCAATGCAATACCTGAAATTCCTCCAGGCGCAAAATTTCCCCCTTCTGCAAATGTATAGATTCCGGCAGCAAACAAAATACTTCCTATAATATCATACAAAATATCCACTGCAAGCTCTTTCTTCGGATGCTCTGCCCGCATCTTTTTATTCTCCATCATACCATTTCCCTCTCGTTTACATCTTATTTTCTATTCTGTCGCTTTTGCATTCGGATAAATCTTCTCCATCTTCGCATCATCATAATGCTCATCTGCCCATTTCTGAATGCTGTTTTCCGCTACAACGCCCTTTCCACGTTCGTCATAACGAACAAGTGCCATACATGACACAGCCACATTGCAGACCATAAAAATGATCAAAAACCAGGTGAGCACCTTCCCTGTCAGCATCGGGATTTTCTCAATCCATGCGGAAATGTACGGATAGATCTTCTTAAACCAGACAACTGCTGCAATTCCCCAGAAGAAGCAGTATAATAAGTTGATTCGGCCTCCTAAGTTAAATGGAATCTCGCTATAGTCCCAAAATACTTTCCCGAATACAATTTCGGTAAACACACTACAAAGATATTCATACGCTCCACCGAGCAATGTACCGATGATAAATAAGAAGCTGTCACTCTTATCTTTATATTTGTAAAGCATTGCTGTCACAAGTGCGATCGCCAGTCCCCAGACAATACTGAATGGTCCCCAAACCACACTGGAGCGACTCATCCACACACCTGCCGTAATCCTGCAGAAAATCGTCTCTGTAATGTCTCCAAGAAATGCTCCTACAAAAAACAACAGCACAATCTTATAGAACCCACAGCCTGCGGCAAATACTTTTCCCTTCTCCGCTTCCTCTTCCTTGCGGATCAGTTCCATCGCTTTTGGATACGCTTTTTGGATACGTTTCCCAACCCATCTGGAAATCGCACTTCCAAGCTTATTGCTGACTTTATCCAGACCTTCATTCGTAGCTTCCCACCGCGCGAGGTTCTTTCCTTTTCCACGAAGCAGCAGATAAGATCCGAGGATATCCACAACTAACACTCCAAGAAGAACCAAGACAAGGATCTTCATCAGGAACAGAGGCAACATTTTAAATACTATGATCGCAAATCTGTTTCCCCAGCGGATTCCGAGATATCCAAGAGCACCCCAGATAAGAGAAGCCGGGATACAGATATATCCATCCAGATTCCATTTAATTTTGGAGTAATCCCACCATCTTACCTTAAACGCCTTCTCGATCAAATGGCCTGCAACCCATTCGATCACTGTCGCATAAATCGCCGCAAATAAAAAAAGCCAGACTCCTCTTAGCTCCTGTAATCCAAATGTCATGAACAGAGCGGCGATACCGTAGATCACACAGAACGGTCCATTCACCAAACCTCTGTTCGCAAACTTCTTCTGTTTTACTGTTGCGGCCGCTGTCTCCAACACCCATCCTAAGAAAGAATAGATGAAAAACAGCCAAAGCAGTTCATACCATGTAAAACGAATCATTGCTCCATCTCCTTTGTACCATGTTTTCATTCACATCTTTCTTAGTATAACGCATCTCAATGCTTTTTCCTAGGGATAAATCCAAAAATAATCAATACTCCGATCAGACCGATTCCAGCATAACCGGCTTTCCTCCATAACGTATCTCTCTCGATCAGACGCTGATCTTCCTCTATCGCTTCCGTTCTGTTCTGCTCGGAAGTGGTGATAATCTCTTGCCGGCTGCTGTCCGCCTCTTCTGCTGCATCAACTGCTGCCTCCGGCTGTGTTCCAACCTCATCACAATACACAACATATCTTCTGGAATTCTGCGTATAAGGATGACATGTCATCAAAGTCACCATATTCCGCCCCGGCTGAATCATGATCTTGTCACTCTCATCCGGCAGGATGATTTCAATCTCCGACACACGATACGTCAATGTTTCCTGACAGTTTTGTACCGTCAGTTCATCTCCGATCTCCAACCGCTCAATCTCGCGGAACATCGGAATCCCCTTCCATCCTCTATGCGCTGCGATCACACAATTACTGTCCGTACCCTGCACCGGAAATGAAGTCTGTCCAAGCATGACCGCACCTTTCGCCATCTTCTCCTGCGTTGCGCCGAGATATAACGGCAATGTCACATCCATCTTCGGAATATCAAGAATCCCGATCATCCCGTCATCAATCCCATACTTGGACAGATCCAATGTCTCCTGCTCGTAAGACCATGGATCAGTCAGTCCTGACTGACCATCAGAAAAGATCTGCTGATTATATGCCTGCATCTCCTGGTAGAGCTGGGCGTTCTTTGGGATCTGATTAGAATCGGCAGAGGTAGGATCTGTCTCTTCACTACTTTTATCCTGCTGGCTTCCTTCCACCTCTTCTTTAAAATGTTCCACTGCTTTCTCGTTTTCCTTCTGCAATACAATCTTTTGTAAATCTGGGATTGCATACACAAACAAACCTCCAAGATACAGAATTATCAGCATAATCGCCATCAGCGTTCTGTTCTTTTGCTTTTTCTTCTCCTTCTTTTTCCTGCTTTTTTGCATGGTTTCTTTTCCTTCTTCTCTTTTTCATCATAAATCGCAACTTCTGATTTATTCTTTTTCCCAAACTTGCGCACAATCACATTGATCAGAACAACCAGAATCACTGCAAAAAGAATGCCTTCTATAATGGCTTTTTCGTACATTGCTTTCCAGCCACCGCCATCCGGACCTTCCTCTGCCTGTCCTGCTGCCTCATCACTCACATCCTGCGTATATTCTGTTCGAATGCCTCTTACCAAAAGACGATGTGAATTAATCCCATAAGGTGTACATGTCACCAATGTTGCATAATCATACCCCGGAACGATTTTCAAATCATCTGTTTCCGATGGCTCAACAACCTTAATCTGATCCACCTTATATGCCAATGTCTCATTCAGCACATGAATAAGAAAAATATCCCCTTCTTTTACAGATTCCAGCTTCGTAAATATTTCCGCTTCTGGAAGTCCTGTATGCCCGGAAAGTACTGTATGTGTACTCTCTCCACCAATTGGAAGAGATGTCCCCTCCAGGTGACCAACACCTTTTGCTAACACTTCTTCTGATGTGCCATGGTACACAGGTTCATACACATCAATCCTTGGAATCTCAATATACGCCATAATTCCATTTTTCTCAAGATTCAATGCTGAAATATAATCTGCAGACATATCATCTGCCGCATCCGGATCAAATGGATCCGATATAACAACTGTATTGCTCAAACTGTCATTGTACTGCTTTGCTTTTTCTTTCGCATCCTCAATCTCTGCATCTGACAGCTTCTCCATCTCTTCATTATATTCTGTAAGAATCTGATCCTGCTTTCTATCCTGTAATATATTACTGATAAACGGATAACTCAAAACGCCGATTCCACAAAGCAGAATCAGCACAAGAAAGATATTAATTATTTTATTTTTCATTTTCCTACTCCTTCCCTGTATTTGAAAACAAGAAATGTGCTTTCTCACTTTCAAATACAGGGAAACAGTCATTTCTGTTTCCCTGTGTAGTATTAATTATGTATATGAGAGCATCTAATTAATTATTTGGATCTTTTTCTCATGAATAAGAGTGATCCTGCAGCTGCAACGATTGCGATACCTGCGATTGTGAAGAGTGCAATACCTCTTCCACCTGTAGCCGGCAGGTTGAATCCCTTGCTGTTGACTACTGTGAGTGGTACTTCGGCTGTAGCGCTGGTTTTATTAATCTGATCTGCCTGCATTGTAACAGGTTTATTGCCTACATCTGCTGTTGCATCTCCTGTTGCATTATCATCTTTAATCTCAATCACTACTGGATCTTTCAGAAGTACATAACCTGCGTTTGTTTTTGTCTCTGTCAGTTTGTATGTACCTGGTTTTAAACCTCTGATGTAGATTTTTTCGTTGGCGTCTGTTGTTACTTCATTTGAAGATCCGCCCGGTGTATAGAACTCATTCGTTCCATTTTTCTGAACTTTAACAGGCTGATTTTCACTATCTGTTAATTCAAATTTTACTCCTTCAAGTACATCTGTACCTTCACCTTTTTTAGTAAGGTCAATTCCGTATGTGAATACTGTAGTGTCTTTATCTGTTGTTTTTTTTGGCTCTTTTTCACCATAATTTTGATATTCTAAATAAACTTTATTTTTGTTTCCTGTCTGTCCAAGAACTGCATTTTCATTTAATTTAACTGTGTAAGTAATTGTAAATGTTTCTGTTGAATTCTTCTGCAATGAATTTAAATACTTTGCAAAATCAATAGTTACTGTATTTTTTGCTTCATCTAAAGACACTGTATACTCTGTATTATAAGTAAGTTTTTTTTCTGAACCCTCTGCTCCTTTATCATTTATTACAGTAATATTACTTGCTTCATTTTTAAACGTAAGTCCCTTATCCATTGTATCAACGATTTTCAGCTCTGTTAAACCATTTTCTGGAACTGGAACAGAATATGTAACTTCATAATTAATAGTATCTCCGATATTAGCAACTGTAGTCTTTTTTTTCGTATTATTCTCAATAATATTTTTATCAATACTTTCTGTACCTGTTGAGTTCTTTGGATATACCTTTAAATTTGTCACTGTTGTTCCATCACTTCCAGTAAATGGTAAAGAAACGAGGAATGGAACAGAAACTTTTGTTACGTTAACTTTGCTTCCATCACTTGCTAGCGCTGCATTTGTAGCGTCTGTTTCTGCAAATACATATAATGCATTAAGATCTAGCTCCGTAAAAGATGCTGTACCATTTTCACCTGTAGATTTTTTATTAGCTCCTTTATATGTATTTACAAAATTTATCACCTTAGTTTTATTAGCACTACTACTTACTTTTTCATTTAATGTTTTTTGTGTAAAATTTTTATTTACCTCTGCTTTTTCAATCCCTATTGCATCCAAAAAATTTTCATCTGTCACCGTATACTGTATCTCTGTTTGTGAAGAATCCGATGTAGCAGTATCAACCTGCACTCTCTCACCAACTTTTACATAAGCAAACTCAACATTTTTTAATAATTTATACTCTTCTCCTGTTGGTGCAGCACCTGTATAATTCTCTGTTGACAATGTATCCCCAGTTCCTGAAGTACTCATATACTTCGTAATCGTAACACTACCTTTTTCTTCTGTGGTGCCTGTTTCCGCATCTGCCGCAAACGCCATCACTGACATGCTACTCATTACTGTTGCCGCCGCAAGTGCTGCCGCCGCAAATTTTTTCAAAACATTTTTCTTCATTGCTCTCTTCTCCTTCTTTTTTTCTAAATCTATTCAAAGGGACTCCCTATTCCCTACGAATACTGGTTCATTGATTCTTTTAGCCTCTCCTTGAAACTCTCTTCTTTCTGCTTTTCTTTCTTGCTGTTAACAAGTAACCACCCACCAGAACTGCTGTAATTCCGATTACGATAAATTTGAAAATTCCTTTATTTCCACTTGCCGGAAGATCGAATGCTTTATCATTAATGATAGTGTAAGTAAGGTTCCATGTCACGCCACTTTCCTTTACTTTCGTTCCATTCACTATATCTCCCACCTTATACTTATATGGAAGTGTTATCTTAATCGGCTCTTTCAAGAGTACATAACCGGCTTTCGTCTTTACTTCTTTCAGATAATATGTAATCGGCTTTTCTTCCGTTCCAGCTTTAATGTTATTGAAGACTAACTCTCCGTTATCTCCAGTAATACCCGTCAACTCTATTCCTGTGCAATCCGTTGCAACCTGCGTTGCTTCAGCATCTTTATATAAAGTGAACTTTGCACCCGCTAAAGACTCATTTTTTCCGGTTTTCTTTATTATCTTTAGACTACCTGTTTTTCTATTTGTAATATTGTAACTGCTGCCATCGGTTGCTGTAGTATATTCTGGATAATATCCTGCTATTTGCTTTATATGATCTAGATTCTGTGGGTCTGGTGTCCTACCTTTAAGTTCATTCAAACTTTTTAAAGTTCCCAATTCTACAACCCTGTACTTATACTCTTGTTGAGTACTAGCTTGATAATTCACATATTTCAATAATCCTGTAAATGTATACTTCCACCAGCCACTATTAATATCAACAACTTGATTTGGAATCAGTTCTCCTGACTTATCTTTTGCTTGTTCATATTTATTAGTATCTGGATTAAACCGCTGAATCTGAACAACAATGTTATCCGGTGTATCTGCTGTCTCTCCACCTTCCCAAGTCTTCGTTCCAGAAATGGAAATCAATGGTGTAACTGTATTCACAAATGTAACATCTGTGCTAGTTGGATTGACACCATCATCTGCAACTACAATTCCTGTAACTACATTGTTCTCTGCTTTGACATTCTTGTCATTTCCAGCATTTGTAACATTAACTTTTTCCAGACTATAATCGGCACCATTAGGTATTACTTCGTAAATTGTATAATCGGTTCCTGCAGGAATACCCTCAATCGTTTTATTTTGTCCCGCTTCCAATTCAATTGGCTGCGTAATAACAGCTTCTCCCATATTTGCTTCCAGTTTCATTCCTGCAACATTTCGGTATTCGATTATAAACTGATACTTTCTTCCAGATTTAGATTCTTCCTCTCCTTTACTTAACTCTTTTTTCAAAGAAATGGATCCTGTCCGCAACTTATTTACATATTTTGCTTTCAGATCAATCACTGCAGTAACACTATCAGGATTTGCATAACTTCGGAATACAATCGTTGATTCATTAGGTTTTCCTACTATCTCATTCTGCTCTGTTCTTCCATCATTTACCGCATATCCTGATTGATTTTCAACAGATTTTTGTCCGTTACCGGTTACTGTAGTAGAACCTGTAGGATTCAAATAACCTGGATTTACAATCGCTCCATTTTCATACAACGACCATGTTGTAGTAAATACATCAGATGAAACATTTTTCTCGGCAATGGAAAGATAACTTCCTCTTCGGAACTGATCGCTGAATACCGCTTTCTCTTTATTTCCAATACTAAGAAGTCCATCACTGTAGATGATTGTATCTCCATTTGTATTCTGATAATATGCGCCATTCACCAGTTCCAGCTTCTCTGATTCAATTGACCCATAATCTGGAATATCTTCCTGTTCTGTTGTGAATCCTGTTTTCTCGACACTCGCTGGCTTTACAAATGCAAACTTGTCAAGATAAACTGTCACATCATCCCAGTAAGCAAATTGGATTTCTTTCACTTTACTGAAGTTAAATCCACGTGTTGTTTCCTCGTCTAATGTTTTTTCCTTTAATTTATTAAGATCGATTCGTATTGTCTTCCAAATTTTATTATCAATATTATTATTTCGACCATTATAAGTAAGGGAACTTGCCCACGCTCCTATCCTTGTTCCATCTTCATCTACCAGTGCAACAAAAGGATCTGTCCCTGACGCATTTTCATCCTTATTATACACATCAAATTGCAAATACTTGTAACCTTTTGAATCTGATGCGTCAAATGTACCTCCACCACTTGCCTGAATCTTTACTAATCTCGAATCTGTTTTTTCTTGCGTATCCGTTGATTTCTTCTCTCCCGGATAATAGCTGCTTATAAGCTTTCCTTTTCCGTTACCCGTAGAATCATTAACCACTTCAACACTTGAATTCTTCACTCCTGTTCCAGAAATACTACTCTGATCTGTATAATCATTGAATACTTGCCTTTCCTCCGGGCTGCTAGGCTTTGACACTTCTTTAGATGTGCCACTTGTGGCAAGATTCTTTATTTCAAAGTCAAATGTTCCGACATCTGCTAAGGCATCTTTGAAAATCTCATTTGCTCCTGAGGTATCAACTTCCTTCTCTACAGTGAGCTTATTCTCCTGTGGGAAATTGAAAGTGATCTGCATATTTGATTCCCAAAGTCCACGTTCCATATAAAACATGGTGAGTGTATGTTCCTTTGTGAAATAATTTTCTGTGTTTAATTCTTTAGGAAAATCTTTCTCTACTTCTCCGTTAGAGATGCCTCCTGAACTGGAGTTCTTTGCACTACTAACCGTAGCCTTTTTATTTGCGAAATCTATTCTTCCTGTTACCACAGCATGATCTCCACCAATATCAAGAACCAGTTGACCATCGATGAATACCCATACATCATCATCACCGGAAAAGTTAAATTCAATTGGCACTTCGTTATTAGCAGAATCAAGAACTTTTCCATCCGATGTAAGCCGGAACTTCAAATCAAACTTTTGACCGAATCCGTAGTTCAATTGTGAAGCCTTACCTGATTGCTTACTTGAATTTAGTGGAAAATAATTTCCATTCGTTGTACTTCCCTTTACCTCTTCATTATTTGATTGCAAGAAATATTCATCTGTAGCATCATATTTTAATTGAAGATTTTTGTTAGTTGTAGTTGCCGCTTGATCAGCACTATTAAAATACCAGTAATCTAGCTTTCCTGTTGACTTTGTACTTGATGAACTCATTGCCTTTTTTACAAATGGAAATGTTACATTTTCATATACTTTTCCAAGTACTGTATTTTTCGAGTTATTTCCATTTAAAAAATCTTTGTCAAAAAATGGAGCTAATGCTGTTCCATTTTTTGTTTTTAATTGTAGATCATTATTAGATAACTGATCTGCAACCAATCCCTGGGTTGCATTATTTCCATTTGATAACTTTTCTCCATCACTTCCCCACATGGAGTTATTTTCGTAAAAGAATTTTTTAAATAACTCGGTTTTTTTTTCACTATTGTAACCAAACAATTTCATTGTTTCAGCAATTCCATTAAAGTGTGAATCGTCATAGTTCTGGAAGTTTCCCCAATATAATGGTGACGTTGCATTATTTACATCATAATAATCACTCAACGCCATGTTAAACTGACGGAATGGCTGATAAATTCTGTGAGTATTCACTGCAATATCAGATGGATAGTCGTCTCTATTTGAACCATTCAATTCATAATCTGAGTAATAATCGTAAATCGTTGTATTTACATATAATTCATCTTCATTTCTTTTTTCTTCTGCATTCAGTACATCTACAACCTTTGCATTCTTTCCCTTTTCCGCATCTCTTACTGTATATACCTCTCCCCAGTAACCGCCACGGTTGCCACCATCGTAGATAACATCATCACTTGAATCACCGTAATAACATGGATTTTTCAAACGTAAAGGAATATCCAATAGCGCAGTTGCTTCACCATTACTTGCATCATTCTCATTAGATACCTGATTTGCTCCAAATCGAATTTTCATATATCCTTTTGGAAGAGTGACTTTATATACATCGTTATAATCATATCCATTTATTTTATTTTCTTCTTTGGTCATTGTTCCTATAGTAGATACAGCACCATTTGTAGCATAATAATAAATAGTAGTACTACCTGGATTTGGAATTCCTTTTTTATTATCCTCATAAGACAATTTTGATAATGTGGCATCGTAATATACTGTTATTCCATCTGCATCAAGTGGTGTTTCTTTGTACGCAAACGGAGTATCTACTTTCTTTTTACTATCCGATGCAGCTTCACCTGCCAATTTATAACATGGTGAATTCAGGCTCCAATTAATCTGTATATCCTCTGTTTGGTTAGAATCACCAGCCCAGTTGTTACCTGTTAAAAAGATTACCTGTGTCCATTTCTTATCAAACATGATTTTCCAAATATTCTTTGAATCTGATTCAGATACTTTATACATCTGCAGAACGCCCGTGTTGTCCGTGTTGTCATCATTTCTATTAAATGCATATACAGAGATTTGTTTTGCATTATCCCAACCAGTATTACCTATTGTACTTTGCTCAAAATACAGTGTATATACTCCTGTTTCTGACACCGTATTAATATTATTTTCTCCGTCCGTATTCTCATCCGCAGCTTCGCTTTCTGATTGACTTACTGCCTGGCCTTCCCAGACAACTGTCGCTTCATTCTCTTTGCTCTCGTCTGCTCTCTTAGCTGCTTCTGTGATATCCTGCTCCTCTTCGAATGCCTTCGCCTCAACCAGCACTTTCTTAGTATAGCTTGCTTCATCTGTACGATACTGAAGCTGCATATCAAAGTTTATTGCTGTTGCATCTGCCGGCATTGTAATCTGCAGATATTTAGAAGTAACTGTTCCCTTATCGTCCTTGTCGTTCTTCCACTCTGCTGTTGGACTTGCCTTTGTTCCATTATTAAGAGTCACTGAATCTTTCAATGTCTCATCGATTGTTTTCTGTGTGTTTTTATCTGTAAGCTGATTGCTTGTCAGAAGATTGACTGCATCTATATCTGTTGCCGCAGATCCGTCCTCGTTTTTTAGATATACATTCAGACAGACTGATTGCGAGCACTGCCCCTGCGCAGTCACATGAATTGTCTGTGCAACATTCTGTTCCACAGATTGCTCAGAATCTTTAGAAATATTAATTTTTATCCGATCTTGTTCGTCACTGCTCTCTCCTGTTGCAAATACAGTATTTCCTGTTAATACTGTTCCAAGTACCATTGTCACTACAAGTATCAGACTAACTCTCTGTTTTGCCTTTCCTCTCATTTTTCGAACTCCATCCCTTTTCTATAAACCGATATATAATTTTGTCTCCTCTCTGCTGTCTATCGGTATTCGCTTTTATTTGTTTCATGCCATTATCTTAACAAAACTTTCCACGTTAATGAATATTAAATTTTCAAGATTTATAACACTATTTCAAGAAGTTACATGTTTTATCAAAAAATAATCCAGAATTAACTGATAAATTTTCTCTTTTATCAATTAATTCTGGATTATTTCATAGTAATAGTGTAAACTATTCACCGTTTACGTAATAGTAAAGCCTGTTGAGCGTTTGTATTTTACACTGCTTCTCATTCCTGTCTATATTCCATGTACCTTCAAAACTACATACAGTCAAAACCAACATCATCATCCAAACCTATCACTGCTTTGGTTATGCCCTCGACCTATTAGTAACAGTCAGCTCCATGTGTTACCACACTTCCACCTCTGCCCTATCTACCTCGTCGTCTTCAAGGGGTCTTACTAAC
>OFLZ01001154.1_pt1 | contig 16262 bp, 14 predicted proteins | sample 1541321 | NCBI WGS metagenome assembly OFLZ01 (sample SAMN04209223, study PRJEB22552) | human gut metagenome | biome: gut; material: feces | host: Homo sapiens | place: USA: Oklahoma | reverse complement strand
GGGGTGGACGACCTTTATGACAAGGCCCCCGATCTGGAAAAGAAGCGGGAGCTGATCATCATCCCCACCACCTGCGGCACGGGCAGCGAGGTGACCAATATCTCCATCATGGCCCGCACCCGCATAGGAACCAAGCTTGGCCTGGTCAGCCCCGCCATGTACGCCGACTACGCGGTGCTGATCCCCCAGCTGCTGGAGGGCCTGCCGTTCAAGGTGTTCGCCGCCAGCTCCATCGACGCCCTGGTCCACGCGGTGGAGTCCGCCCTGTCCCCCAAGGCCACCCCCTACACCAAGCTCTTTGGCTATAAGGCCATTGAGATGATCATCCGGGGCTATCAGACCATCGCCAAGAAGGGGCCGGAGAGCCGCTTCTCTCTGCTCAACGACTTCCTGCTGGCCTCCAACTATGCGGGCCTGGCCTTTGGCACCGCCGGCTGCGCCGCCGTCCACGCCACCAGCTATCCCCTGGGCGGCAAGTATCATGTGGCCCACGGCGAGAGCAACTACGCCATGTTTACAGGGGTGCTCAAGAACTACATGGAGCTCCGCCGGGACGGGGAGATTGCAGTCCTCAACCAGTATTTGGCCGACTTGTTGGGCTGTATGACCAATGTGGTCTATGACGAGCTGGAGAAGCTGCTGGACCAGATCCTGCCCAAGCGGCCCCTCCGCGAGTACGGCGTGACCAGGGAGGATCTGCCCGTCTTCGCCCACAGCGTGGTCACCGAGCAGGGCCGCCTGATGGCCAACAACTTCGTCCCTCTGGACGAGGCGCGGGTGCTGAAGATCTATCAGGAGCTGTTTTAAGACCGCTCCAGTCCCGGTTGCCTGTCCCCGCCTTAGAGGGCGGGGATCGCCGGGGGAATCCCTCTGGCCGGGGGAGCGGGACTGGGCGCAATGATAAAAGAAGGAGATTCTCATGGCGCTTATGAGCAAGGCAGCGATCGTGACCGGGGCAGCCCAGGGCATCGGCAAGGCCATCGCCGCACGGCTGGTGAAGGATGGAATGCGGGTGGCCATCGTGGACATCAACCAGGAGGCCGCCGTCGCAGCCGCCGAGGAGCTGGCCGGGCAGTATGGCGCGGACACCATGGCCGTGCAGTGCGACGTCTCTCAGGAGGAACAGGTCAACATCGCCGTGCAAAAGGTGCTGGAACGGTTCGGTACGGTGGACGTGCTGGTCAACAACGCCGGCATCCTGTCCCTGAAAAAGCCCTTTGTGGAGTACACCAAGGCCGACTGGGACAAAATCTTCGGCATCAACTTCATGGGCGATGTGTTTTTCTGCAAGGCGTTGATCCCCACCATGAAAGAAAAAAAGTCCGGGCGGATCATCAATATGGCCTCCCAGTCCGCCGAGACGGGCGGTCTGGCCGCCTCGCCGATTTACGCCGCCAGCAAAGCTGCAGTCTGGTGCATGACAAAGTCCCTGGCCGGGGAGATGGGGCCCTATCAGGTGACCGTCAATGCGGTGGCCCCCGGCTACATCATGACCGAGATGACCCGCAACGCCGGTTATCGGGACGACATGGTCCCCATGAAGCGCCTGGGTACCCCTGAAGACGTGGCCGACGTGGTGGGCTTCCTGGCGAGCGAGGACAGCCGCTATGTCACTGGCATGATCGTGGATATCAACGGCGGCACGGTGATGCGCTGACTTTGTCTGAACGAGTGCGGGTCATCAACTGACATTGGGAGGTAAAATATATGAGCACGAAAAAGGAACCAAAGGAGCTGGCAAAGCAGTTCTATACCGTAATGTACCGGATGCGCCGCTTCGAGGAGGAGGTCTTTGAGTTCTATAAGCGGGGCCTGATGCCAGGCCTGGCGCACCTGTATCTGGGGGAGGAGGCGGTGGCCGCCGGGGCGTGTGTCGCTCTGCGTGAGGACGACTACATCGGCTCCACCCACCGCGGCCACGGCCACCTGGTGGCCAGAGGCGCCGATCTGGACCGGATGATGGCCGAGATCCTGGGAAAAAAGACCGGCTACTCCAAGGGCAAGGGCGGCTCCATGCACATCATGGCCATGGACAAGGGCATCCTGGGCGCCAACGGCATTGTGGGCGGCGAAATCCCCATCGCCACTGGCGCGGCCTACTCCGCCAAGCTCCGGGGCACCGAGCAGGTCACCCTGGCCTTTTTCGGCGACTCCGCGTCCAACGAGGGGACCTTCCATGAGTCCATCAACATGGCTGCCGCCTGGAACCTGCCCATCGTCTATATCATTGAGAACAATCTCTTCGGCATTTCGGTGGATATCCGCCGGGTGACCAAGGAGCACGACCTCTATAAGCGGGCCGAGGGCTATGGCATTCCGGGCGAGGCTGTGGACGGCAACGACGTCTATGCGGTGTACGAGGCCGTCTCCAGGGCGGTTGAGCGGGCCCGCAAGGGCGAGGGGCCCACCCTCATCGAGTGCAAGACCTACCGCTGGCAGGGCCACCACGTGGGCGACCCCGGCGAGTACCGCGCCCCCGAAGAGCTGGCCGCATGGAAGGCCCGCGAGCCCTTGGTGGTGCTGCAGGAGAAGGGACTGCTGAGCGACGGCGAGATTGAAGAGATCCGCGCCTCTGTGGAGAAGGAGATCGCCCAGGCCTGTAAGTTCGCCGAGGAGAGCGATTATCCCGACGTGTCCGAGGCCTACAAGGATGTGTTTGTAGATATCGCCGCATCTGTTTGATAATAAGGGAGGTTCAGATCATGAGAGAATTGATGGTGAGAGACGCCATCCGGGAGGCCCTGGACGAGGAGATGGCGCGGGATAATACCGTATTCCAGATGGGCGAGGACATCGGCGTCATCGGCGGCAACTTCAAGTGCACCGTGGGTTTGCGGGACAAGTATGGTGATCTGCGTGTAAAGGATACCCCCATCTCTGAGCAGGGGTTCGTGGGCATGGGCGTTGGCGCGGCCCTGACCGGCCTGCGCCCGGTGGTGGAGCTGATGTTCGCCGACTTCATGATGGTCTGCGGAGACCAGCTCTTCAACCAGATGGCCAAGATCACTTACATGTCCGGCGGCCAGTGCAACGTGCCCATGGTGGTGCGCCTGCCCCTGGGTGGCGGACGCTCCTCCGCGGCTCAGCACTCCCAGTCCATCCATGCCTGGGCCGCCCACATCCCCGGCGTCAAGGTGGTGGTCCCCTCCACCGCCGGCGAGTGCAAGGGGCTGCTCAAGACCGCCATCCGGGACAACGACCCCGTTATGTTCTTTGAGCACAAGATGCTCTATACCACCAAGTTCAACGATGTCCCGGAGGTGGAGGAGGATGTGTGCATCCCCTTCGGCAGGGCCCGCATCGTCGCGGAGGGCGCCGATATCACCGTGGTCACCAACTCCATGATGACCATCAAGGCGGAGAAGGCGGTCCGGCAGCTACAGAAGGAGGGCATCAGCGCCGAGCTGATCGACCTGCGCACCATCGTGCCCCTGGACACCGAGACAATCATCAGGTCGGTGAAAAAGACGGGCAAGCTGCTGATCGTAGACGAGGGCCACCTCAGCTTCGGCATCACCGGCGAGATCGCCTCCCGGATCATGCCCGACGTGTTCTATGATCTGGACGCCCCCATCCAGCGGATGGGCACCGCCGACGTGCCCCTGCCCTTCAGCCCCGCGCTGGAGTTCCCGCTGATTCCCGACGAGAAGAAGATCGCGGCCAAGATCCGCGAGATGGTGTAAGGAGGCATCGCAATGGCTGAAGTCGTCATCATGCCTAAGCTGGGCTTCAACATGGACGAGGGCCAGCTGGTCAAGTGGCACAAGCAGGTGGGCGAGACGGTAAAGAAGGGCGAGGTGCTCTTTGAGATCAACACCGACAAGACCACCATGCCCGTGGAGGCCACCGAGGACGGCACCCTCCTGAAGATCATTCTGGAGGAGGGTGCCTTCGCCGAGGTGTTTACCCCCATCGCCGTGACCGGCGCACCGGGGGAGGATCCGGATGCCGCCCTGGCTTCCGCCGGACAGGGGCAGGCCGGTGGAAGCGCGCCCGCCGCCGCTCCTTCGGCCCCTGCCGCGCCGGTGGACATGAAGTCTCTGAAACTGACACCCAAGGCCCGAAAGCTGGTCCAGGACGAGGGCATCGACCCGGCCTCCCTGACCCAGATCAAGGGCACCGGCTTCCAGGGCGGGATCACCTATAAGGACCTCAAGGCATCCCCGCTGGCCCGCAGGGTGGCCCGGCAAATGGGCGTGGATCTGGCCGCTGTCCAGGGTACCGGCGCCGCCGGCAAGATCATGAAGGCCGACGTGGAGGCCGCGGCCGCCAAGGCCGCGCCTGCCTCCGCCGGGTCGGACACCCGACAGGTGGCCTCCGCCGTTCCCTACAAGGGTGTGCGCAGGATCATCGGCGAGAAGCTGGCCCAGTCCAAATTCACTGCGCCCCACCTGTACTTTACCGACGCGGTGGACACCACCGAGCTGGCCGCCTCCGCAAGCGGCTCAACGAGACCAGCGAGGTAAAGATCGCCGTCTCCGACCTGCTGACCATGGCGGCCTGCAAGGCCCTGAAGAAATTCCCCGGCATCAATGTCACCCTGAAGGACGACCAGGTCGTCACCTACAAGTCCATCAACGTGGGCACTGCCGTGGCTGGTGACAACGGCTTGGTCGTCCCGGTGATTAAGAATGTGCAGAACAAGACTCTCACCGACGTGGCACGGGAGAGCAAGGATCTGGTGGCCAGAGCCAGGGAAGGCCGGCTGGCCCCGGAGGAGTACAGCGAGGGTACCTTCTCCATTTCCAATCTGGGGATGTTCGGCATCGGCAACTTCACCGCGATCATCAACGCGCCCGAATCGGCGATCCTGTCGGTCAGTTCCGTGCGCAAGACCCCCGTTGTGGTCACCGGCGAGAACGGAGAGGACGCCATCGCCATCCGGCCCATGATGAACATACAGCTGTCTGTGGATCACCGGGTCATTGACGGTCTGCTGGCCTCCCAGTTCGTGGAGTATATGAAGCAGCTGCTGGAGCATCCTATCCAGATTCTGATGTGAGTGGAGGAGTGTCATGGCAGAGATCATCATCATGCCCAAGCTGGGCTTCAATATGGACGAGGGCCAGTTGGTCAAGTGGCACAGGCGGGTGGGTGAAACGGTAAAGAAGGGCGAGGTGCTCTTTGAGATTAACACCGACAAGACCACCATGCCCGTAGAGGCTACAGCGGACGGCACCGTCCTCCAGCTCATGCTGGAGGAGGGGGCTTTCGCCGAGGTGTTCACCCCCATCGCCGTGATCGGCGCTCCGGGGGAGGACCCCAATGCCGTCCTCAACGGCCCCGCCAACCCCCAGGCCGCGCCCGCGGAGCCGGCCGGATACGACTACGACGTGGTCGTGATCGGTGCCGGCCCCGGCGGCTATGAGACGGCGATCAAGGCGGCCCAGTGCGGGAAAAAAACCTGCATCATCGAGGGGGCCGGTTTCGGAGGCACCTGCCTGAACGTGGGCTGCATCCCAACCAAGGCGCTGATTCAGACCGCCGACGTGTACCACAAGGTGAAGGATGCCGCCCGCTTCGCGGTGACGGGCGTGGAGGCGGACAAGATCGCGGTGGATATGGCCGCCTTGCAGGCCAGAAAGAAAGCCGTGGTCAAAACCCTGGTCAACGGCGTCAAGGGTCTGCTCCGGGGCAATAAGGTAACGGTGGTGGAGGGAATGGCCTCGTTTGCCGATACCCATACCCTGTCTGTGGACGGCAGGAGCATCACCGGGGCCAACATCATCATCGCCACCGGCTCCAGCGTATTCATGCCCCCCTTCCTCGCGCTGGAGGGGGAAAACCACCTGCTGACCAGCACCGAGGCCCTGGACCTGGATCAGGTGCCCGCCTCGGTCACCGTGATCGGCGGCGGTGTGATCGGCGTGGAGTTCGCCTATCTCCTGAACCGTCTGGGCAGTAAGGTGACGGTGCTGGAGCTGATGGACCATATCCTGCCCATGGTGGACATCGAGGTCTCCAGGCTGGCGGAGAAGCGGATGACCAAGGACGGGATCCTGTTCCGGCTGGGCGCAAAGGTCAGCCGGGTGAAGGACGACACGGTGTACTACGAGTTCGGGGGGCAGAACTGCCAGGTAAAGTCGGATATGGTGCTCATGGCGGTGGGGCGTGTTCCAAACACTCAAGGCCTCAACGCAGAGGGGATCGGCATCGAGTTCGACCGGAAGGCGATCCGGACGGACGCCCATATGCGCACCAACATCCCCCATATCTATGCCATTGGGGACGTGAACGGGAAGGTTATGCTGGCCCACACCGCCTCCCACGAGGGTATGGTGGCAGTGGCGGACATCTGCGGCCAAGGGGAGGAGATGCGCTATGACCGGATCCCATCCTGTGTCTATCTGGAGCCTGAGATCGCCTGCATCGGCCTCACCGAGGCCCAGGCCAGGGAGAAGTACGGCGACGGACTGAAGATCGGGCGGTTCAACATGGCGGCCAACGGCAAGTCCCTGATCGCGGGGGACACGGACGGCCTGTTCAAGGTGATCGTGGCGGCGGACACCGGCGAAATCCTGGGCGCTCACCTCTATGGTCAGCACGTCACCGACATGATCGGTGAGATCTCGGCGGCCATGGCCGCCGAGGGCACCGCTGAGGAGCTGATCCATGCGATCCACCCCCATCCCACGGTCAACGAGGCCCTGGGCGAGGCTTTTATGGCCGCCTGGAACGGACGGGCCATCAATTCCCTGTGACAGGGAGGATCCTCTGCCTGGGTGACAGCCTGACCTATGGCTTCGGCCTCCCGCGGGGACTGGTCTGGACGGCGCTGTGCGCCGCCCAGACCGGGGCGGAGCTGCTGGGCGGGGGCGTCAACGGCAACACCACCGGCGGTATGCTGGCCGTCCTGCCCGATCTGCTGGTCCGGGAGCACCCGGACGCGGTCCTCCTGATGGGCGGGACCAACGATATCGCCTACGGCGGGGATCTGGCGGGCGCCAGGGCCAACATGGGGGCCATGGCCCACCTGATCATCGCCGGAGGAGGCCTCCCGCTGATCGGGATCCCGCCGGGGCTCCGGCGGCCCATTCGGCGGGAGTGGGCGGAGCTGATGCCGGAGCGGGCGGCAGAGCTGCTGGCCGAGTACCAGAGCTGGCTGCGCCGCTTTGCCGCTGCCTTCCGTCTGCCGGTCCTGGACTTCGACCGGGCCTTCACCCGATGGGGAGAGGAGGGGCTCTTTCAGCCGGATGGCCTCCACCCCAACGCCGCCGGCCACTGCCTGATGGCGGAGACGGCCGCGGCGCTCATTCGATCCCTGTGAGAGAAAGGAGCCTGTGCCACGATGCGTGCCATCCAAAGCCCCAGCACCGACCCCCGCTTCAATCTGGCGCTGGAGCAGTATATTTTTGACCAGATGCCTCGGAACCGGTCCTATCTCATGCTCTGGCGCAACGACCAGACGATCGTGGTGGGCAAGCACCAGGATACCTTCGCCGAGATCAACGCCGACTATGTGCGGGCCAACCAGATTCAAGTGGTCCGCCGGCTGTCCGGGGGCGGGGCGGTCTATCACGACCTGGGGAACGTGAACTTCACCTTCATCGCCGACCACACGGGCAGCGACTTTGACTTCTCCACCTTCTGCCGCCCGGTGATCTGGGCGCTGGAGAGCCTGGGGGTGCCTGCGGAGCTGAACGGCCGAAATGACATGACCATCCGGGGCAGAAAGTTTTCGGGCAACTCCCAGTATGTGAAGGAGGGCCGGGTGATGCACCACGGCACGCTCCTGTATGACTCTGACCTGAGCGTGGTGTCCTCAGCGCTGGCTCCCAGCCGGGACAAGCTGACCTCCAAGGGTCTGCCCTCGGTGCGCAGCCGGGTCACCAACATCAAGCCCTATATGCATCAGCCGATGCCCACAGAATCCTTCATGGAGCGGCTGTGGTCCTGCCTGGGAGAGGTATGTGACCTAGTCCCCTATGAGCTGGATCGGGGGGATCTGAACCAGGTGGAGCGTATCCGGCAGGCGGTGTACGACCGCTGGGAGTGGAACTATGGAAGTTCCCCCCGGTGTCAGATCGACAAGCGCCGCAGGGTAGAGGGCTGCGGCGAGATCCGGGTCTGCCTGGATTTGAAGGAGGGTGCAATCCAGGCGCTGTCCTTCTATGGGGACTTCTTCTCCCGAAAGGAACCCGACCAGCTGGCCCGGCGGTTGATCGGCTGTCCTCTGCGGGAGGAAGCTCTGCGGGCAACGGTGCCGGCGGGGGAAATCGGGCAGTATTTTCAGAACATGGACCTGGATGAATTTTGCGGGCTGATGCTCTGCTGAGGCCTCATCAAAAACAGGGCGCGGCCCGGAAGGCCGCGTCTAACAGCAAGGAGTGGATGATATGAGTATTGACCGTCTGCCGCCCGTGGGCCATGTGGGTGTCGTCGTGGCCGATATGGACCGGGCGCTGGAGGAGATCCGTCAGATCTTCGGGATCGACGGCGCAGGGAAGGTGTACGACTTCACACCCATGAATGTATGGGCCTGGGGGGAGAAAATTCCCGGCTGCCAGATTCGGATCGCCATGCTGGATTGGACCGACAGCCTGAAGCTGGAGGTGCTCCAGCCCGTCTTTGGCGAGATTGAACATAAGCGCTTCGTAGATGAGGTGGGAGGCGGGATGCACCACACCGCCTACTACGTCAAGGACTACCCGGCTTATCGGGATTTCATCGTGGGCCAGGGGGGCGAGATCATTTTTGAGTCGGAGACCGAGGATGAAAAGGGGTACCGTCGATGCTGCTACGCCCGTATGCCTGGGACGCAGATGATTGTAGAAGTATTGGAGAAGGCGTGGTTGCGCAATTGAGGTGCTCCTGTCTTTTGAGAAAATAAGTTCATAGATTAAGTATGGGCAACACCCCTCCTGTGGTTCGGCAGACGGGGTGTTGCTTATATTCTGGACATAAGGATGCCCTCCTGAAGCACTCTTATTGAGAAAAATGCTCCATCTAAGTTTAGATGAAGTTATAGGGTCAAGCGTCAAACAGCAATTATTAGGTATGAAAAAAATCATGCTTAATTGTATAAATGACTATAATTAGACTAAAAAGTAAAAATAGAACTTTGGAAAATATTACAACGTACAGTCAAAGCAGCGGCTGGGAGGAGAGGGCTTTCGTGCTTGTACCGTAAATTTAAAGATAATTAAGCTACCAAAAAAGAGATGTTCCAGAGGTCACTATACCTTTGGAACATCTCTTTCTGTTTAGATTTCAAAGCGGAATCGGTAAGAAGACGGCGTATGAGCTTTTGAAGGATGGCGCAATCCACTAAATGAAGATTGGGAAATCGTTTAAGATACCTAAAATCTATATCATTGAATATCTGATCGGTATATATTAAAAAGTTTCGGTGTGTGGAAATAAGGCAGTACGGAATATTGGAGGAGAGAACTTTACATGGAATAATATTTTACATCCTCTTCGATTGAGCATCCCAATATACTTTCATGCCAACGATTGTAATAGATTTCTTGTTAACGGGAAGCTTTTCCATAGCGGCCTTGGTCTATTTGGAATGACCGGTTGAGAAGGAAAGTCCTTTTGCAAAGAGCATATTAACAATCTTTCCTAAGCTGGCTCCAGCAAGATAGTATTTAAATATACCGCGGACAGCATCTGTTTTTTCTTCATGCGCAGTGATTTCCTTGCCAGCTAAAACGTAGCCATACGGAAGTTTCACAGGTACCTCACTTTCCAAAACATAAATAAAGGCAGGTTTAAGAGAGATACCATCTCTTTAAATCTGCTTGCTGACACTTGCAATATGTAATGGTAGCCAGTTCTATGCTGTGGTTTTAATACACTTTTACAAAGTATAGACAAAACCTGCATATAACTATCGTTATACGCAGGTTTTGTCTACGATGTCATGTGTTGACAAAAAAGATGCAGGCGCAAAGAGATGAATTCAGGGACTATGCAGCCCAACATTGTGCAAGTAGAGGTTGAAGGAATAGAGGCCCCAGATGTTCTTGCGCTGTATAGATTTCAGGCGCAAATTATCTTCTGCGTGAACGATGGGATGCATCATGATTTTAACGTAAGAGCCAAGACCTTCGGGCGAGCGCCTTTCTCATACTTGAATCCCAATGCATGACGGATGATCTCGGGCAAGTAGAATTTGTCTCCGTCTCGCTTCAGGTATCCCTCCCGAATCATATACAGTTCGTCTTCGCTACTCAAGCCCGCATATTCAGGCAACAGCGGCAGCACTTTGTGTTCTAGCGGCAGCTTCTTCAGTTTTTCCAGGATCGGTTTGAGCGTCGTATATTCTTGTTCCACTTCTTCTACCTTTTCTGTGGAGCACGTGGAAACCGCCGTTCTGATTTCAGGTGGCATCATAATACGATCTTCATAATTGGTTTTTTTAGTAGGAGGCTCAGATGCATACTTCAAAAATCGAATGATGTCTCTTGCTTGTAGTTGTCCGTTAAAATCTGACAGCGCCGCCAAAATCCATCTGGAAGAATACGCCTCGTTTGACGATGTCTTTCCGAGTTTTTTCCCCCACAATTTTTCGAGTGCATCCTCGATTACGTTTTGCGATGCCTGGTCGATTTCGTGTATATCCTCATAAAATTTAGGATCTGCTTTGGATACCAACCATACCACCAGTCGCAGTGCTTCATTAGAAGACCACTTCAACTCTGCCTGTCCATTGGCTTGGTGAAATTGCTTGAAGTTTACGTCAACGGCGGAAAGCGCCATATCCCGCCGTATAAAGACAATGATACCAAGATGGGGATATTTTGCAATCATCTGTGCAACGACGTCTTGGCACAGGGCCCTGATTGCGGATTGCTCATTTTCATCCATGGAAATATGGGTCAGGATATCCTCCAGACCGTCAATAAGAAAAATAATTTTCTGGTTCTTTACTTCCAGCACCTGGTTGACCTCTTGCAAAGTAGTGAACTGCGGATCAACGGAGCTGGCGAGCAGGTGCTCCCAAAAAGATAGCCAATCTGTGATCTGGTTCTTTTCTCGCTCAATTTTAATAGAATTATCTGAAAAAATCCCTTTTCCAACCTTACACCCGGAGATTTTTTCATTTACGTTATCTATACATTTCTGCAATATTTTTGTGAGCTGACCTATATTTCTGGAAGCAATTACTGGTAAAAAGAGCCCGGTGGCAGAGGTATCAATCGGCTCCCCAATGCTTTTGCAAAAGGCAGTCCACTCCATGGCATCGCACATTTTTCGATACAGGAAAGTCTTTCCCGACCCCTTTGCGCCCATCACCACAGTTGTGGGGATCACGTCGTTGTACGTCCGGGAGAGGTATTTCAGCGAGGTGGTCATCAGAATATCGAAATCCGCATTGCTTTCGGCTGTTAGTTGTGCGCTGGCCATCCGATTGATTTTGGTCAGTGTTTCCTCACGACTCTCCTTCGTGATGACCGAAGTTACTGACTGCTCCGCATCTTTATAATTCTGCTGAATCAGCTCCTTCAGCTTCAGGTAGAGCCCTCGCCCGGTCAGGCTCTGGAAAATCTGCTGTAAGGAGGTCAGATGAATCAACTCGCTGGCAAAGGGCAGCTCCGTGACCACGTTGCTGGTGAACCGAGGGAGCTCGTTGACTTCTTCCTCCGTTTCATAGCACTGAAATAGTTCTGCAAAGATATCATTTTTTTCCTCCCTGGACAGTGTGTCCGGGATCATATTCAGAAAAATTTCAGGCAACACAGCGTCCGCCGTAATGTTGAGACCCTTGAGCAGGTACCTCAACAGGAATTGGGTTCCTTTGATTGACTGGGTAGAGGTGGAGCTAACAAAATATTTTTTTACCCTGGGATCCAACAGAAGTGTAGACGAATATTCACTGATTCCGGCACGGAGATCCACCAGAGCGGCGCATAGACCCATCTGCACACAGATCCTTGAGAGGACTTCAGCAAGCATATATTCTTTACCCTTGCTGTTTGCGATGCTCTCCGGAGTGGCGTACAAATCAACCAGCTGTTCCTCATAGCGATAGGTGGGGAGGAAGATATGCTCGATCTTTCTGGAGGTGGTTTCGATGGTGATCGTGGAGCGTTTTAGTTTGGAGCAGGCCAGATTGACGATTTCGTCTATATCCCTGTTGTCCTGAATCAGGGTCAGCAGATCCAGGTAACTGAACGTATCCTTCATCGTGTCTTGCTGGAGCCAGGTCATACCGGGGGCCTCAATATCCGCATCTACAATCAACAAGCGGTTAGGGCTCCGATTTTCCATCACATCTGACCACGCCTTGGCAAATGCCAGCAGAGACAGCGTCCGCCCAACGCCACCCTTATAGGAGTGAAAGGCAATGACTGGATGAGACAGATTTACCGGCGTCTGCTCCGGATAAGATGACGAGTGATACAGGACATTGGAAAATAGCGGTAATATTTTTCCTCCTTTGGAACCCCCATCATCCTCTTGAATCTCCACGGGGAGTTCCCGATCTCCAATATCCAACTTGATTTTGTGCTCTGAAACATCATAATTGGATCGAAACATGGCCCGGAGGATTTCTTCCACTTGATCACAGGCATCCGGCTTTGCATATACCGTAATATCCGTGGGGTATACATCAACGGCGGCAATCGCGCTCTCCCAAGAGGCGCGATGCAGCAAAAAATACCGTTCGACATCCTTCCAAGTATAGAACTTCATGCTATATACCCTCCCCGATCCATTGGGCAATTTCCTCGAGTGTATGATCAAATTTCGAGACAGCGGATATGTATTGCTCATCTGGTGGAATGCAATATCTGCACATTTGGTGGTATTCTTCTGGGTGAACTGAATCCCCACATCTCGTTTTTATGGCCGGAAATTTATACATTCCTGCTTTCTTTAAGCATTTCAATAATTTGCGCAAATCATGCTGGCCAAGTGCTGTTTTAACTTCACCCTGTGCATCTGTCGTTTGAATCAAGCACTCCTGCTTCATGACTTCATATTTCAGTCCGCATTCCACGCAGTATGCCAAAATGAGCCGTCGGCTCAGGTTGCTGCCAGTGCCCTGCCAGTTGGAATATGCATGATAATGCTTCTTGAAGGCGTTTTTATAATCACGCTGATCAGCTCGAAGAGACATATAGCACTCCACTTCAAAATGATAAAAAGAAATTCTTGAAGAAACAGTCGGAATTTGTATATGAAAATTATATCTGTTTATTCTGTGAAAAACAATCCCTATTTGTGGCCTGGAACTGAGTCTGTAGACCAAGCCGAGAGGATCAGCTGAAGAGGAACTCCTTCTGCCTCCGTCAAATAACACAGGATAGTCGTATGATCCTGCACCGTGCTGGCAAGGTTCAAACTCCGCTATTTACACGTTTTGTACCCTGATTTTCTCCCGTTTACAAAGCTCTGATAACACAGCTCGTAAAAATCTCTCAACCTAGTCTGAACCTGTTCAAATTGGGTGGGGCCATTTAGGTCTTCCGAGTTACAAATACTGAATTTTTTCTTGAGTGTACTCCTTTGAACTGTACAGATATATTTATATTAGTATAGTTTTTTACTGATGATTTCCAACCGCTCCTTCGGATCGAGCCACAGCCGGAAATCCGCTGCAATTTCCGGGTAAGCGCGCACGCCTCCACCTTTGCCCTGTTTAACATGGAGTCCCACAGCATGAGTCCTTCGGACCCACAAAGTCGGCGTAATGGTCAGCGAAGTGGTATGCCCTTGACGGATCAGTTCCGCGCAGACCTGGTCATCGAACTCCGCATTCTGCTCCAGTTCCCACTGGCGGAGAAACTCCAATATATTCCGGCTGCGCATCCAGCTTTGGATCACATATCCCGGAGATTCATCAGAATACTGCCGTGCCAGTTCTGTCAGCGAGACCATTCCATCGTGGGCAAGCATTCTCATATACAGGCTGATGGTCTCGTGATAGTCCCTGACCTTTTGAGTGGTCCGCAGCTTTTCCTCATTCAGCGTATCGTAGAATCTCTCTTTGGCTGCGTCGGCCGCTTCCTCATCGACCAAGCCTCTGGCCAGAAGGGCATCGATGGCGGATTCGTATTGAAACGCCAGGCGTATGTACCGTTCGTGAAGTTCATTCTCGTTCATGCCTCACCCTCCTTTTGACCAGTATAGCAGGAAGGACGGGCTATGTATAGTCTCATCAGGCTACAAAGGGAGGGGTCTGATATCTAATTGTCTTTCTAGAATGCCCAGCTTTTTCGTAGTCTATGTTACAGCGCCGAGCCCTCTCAAACTGAGCGTCCATGTATACCTCAATCCCAACCACGGGGATATACTTTTTGTTTGCCAGAAGCTTATCCACAGCCGCTCTTGTCCACTTGGCTTTTCCCGTCGGAGAGACTATCTCTCTTTGAGCGAGCAGATCCACGATCTTGCCCAGGCTGGCTCCGGCGAGATAAGCACCGAAGATGCTGCGGACCACATCCGCCTTTTCTTCTTGCACTGTGATTTCTCCATCAATCAAAACATAGCCATACGGAAGTTTCATAAGCTGCCTCACTTTCTTAAATATCAATAAAAGCAGGTTTGAGAAGTCATCTAGTTCCTCAAATCTGCTTGCTTTTCTCATCGATATGTAATTACGCCCAATAATCAGGATTGATTTTTATATGATTTATACAACAAAAGACAAAACCTGCGTATAACGATAGTTATACGCAGGTTTTGTCTCAGTCTGTCAAAGGACCTCGCCAGCGGCGGGGTTCTTCTGGTATAATAAAGAAAAGGGGGATTGAATATGGAGAACTGGAAAAAGGATTCCCGAAAAGATATAGTGATGGTGGATGTGGATGCATTAGTCCCCCCAGACCATCTGCTCCGAAAAGTAGAAAGAGTCATGGATTATGACTGGCTATATGAGCGGTTAAGTCCATATTATTGCGCAGACAACGGGCGTCCAGGAACGGATCCTGTAGTGTTGATCAAGATGGTTCTAATTCAGCATTTGTTTGGGATCGCGTCCTTACGTCAGACGTACCGGGATATACAAGTAAACGTAGCATACCGTTGGTTTCTCGGATATAGCTTGCTGGAAGAGATTCCTCACTTTGCAACGGTAAGTTATGCCTTTTGCAAACGCTTTTCCCCGGAGCTGAGTGAAGAAATTTTTGCACATATTTTGAACAAAGCACTGAACAACCGGATGGTAGACCCAAGCATGATTTTTATCGACGGAACACATATTAAAGCATCCGCGAATAAAAAGAAGTTCCAGAAGGAACAGGTCGCCAAAGCCGCGAAGGTGTACGAGGAACAACTTCGCAAAGAGGTATCCGAGGAACGAGAAAAACTGGGTAAGAAGGTCAACGATGACGATGATGACGAAAATAAGGGAAGTTCCGGAGGAGGAACGGTTGAGAAAACGGTGTCCAAAACCGACCCGGACTGCGGAATGTTTGTAAAGGGGGCACATGAGCGGCAGTTTGCGTACGAAGCACATACAGCCTGCGACAAACACGGGATTGTATTGGGCGTGGAAGTAACCGCCGGAAATGTCAGTGACAGTGTGGCATGGGATGCGGTATACGACCAAGTAACAGAAAAATTTTCCGAAGTCGAATTCGTGACGATGGATGCCGGATACAAAACACCTTGGATTGCAAAGAAAGTTCTGGAACACAGCAGAATTCCCATCCTTCCCTATACCCGATACAAGGGAAAGAAAGATAAATTTAAGCCTTGGGATTTTACTTATGATGCAGCAACAGACAGTTTTACCTGTCCCAGAGGACATGAACTGCGGCATACGACCACAAGCAAAGAAGGGAAACGGACTTACCGCAGTTCACCCAAAATCTGCAAAGACTGTCCCTGCAGAACTGTTTGTGGCGCAAATGAAAGCGGACAGCGGATACTCACAACTCATATCTGGCAGGAATATCTCGATTTGGTCGAACATTTGAGAAAAACCGAACGTGGCAAGGAACTCTATGCCATGAGAAAAGAGACCATAGAGCGTGTTTTTGCTGATGCAAAAGAAAAGCACGCCATGCGTTATACGCACCACCGAGGTCTGGCCCGGGTTTCTGCTTGGGTGAGGCTTAAATATGCTGCCATGAATCTCAAAAAGATTGCTATTTGGAAGTGGAATGCTTCTGATTTTGCTTCCTATATCATGATTTTTGCTCCGTTTAATGATAAAACGCCAGTCCTCGTGTTTTGAGAACTGGCGTTCTTTGACAAGCTGAGACAAAACCTGCGTATAACGATAGTTATACGCAGGTTTTGTCTACTTTGGTGACCCGTCGGGGATTCGAACCCCGGACCCACTGCTTAAAAGGCAGTTGCTC
>OFLZ01001121.1_pt1 | contig 16620 bp, 15 predicted proteins | sample 1541321 | NCBI WGS metagenome assembly OFLZ01 (sample SAMN04209223, study PRJEB22552) | human gut metagenome | biome: gut; material: feces | host: Homo sapiens | place: USA: Oklahoma | reverse complement strand
GTTCCTGCTGTTCCTTGCGTCCACTGGCTCTGTCCGCTTTGGTTTGAGAAATACTACTGGTTAAATCACGGACATTCTCTTTTACTTTGGATTTTCCTTGATATACTGCATATCTTGCATTGGTCGGCAAATCTTTAACCTGTTCTTTCAAACCACTAGCAGTGTCTACCATTCTGTCTTTGGTATCAGCTACTGTACCGATGGTTTGACCGATACGTTTTCCAAGTGTTGATTTTTCCTTTCCGTCTGGTCGGGAGTGATCTGCTTGTGTCCTTGCAGAACTCCCCGAACCCGACTGTCCTTTTTTACCTGTAACAATGGCAGACCCAGCCCCTAGAGTAGTCATGGAACGTCCAAGTTTCCGCTGTAGACGGTGCATGTGAGCGTGCATAAGCATACGAGGTTTTCTCATCACACGACTTCCCACACTTTGAGAATCGTTACTCTGTAGAGAAAACATACTCATTAAATCGCCCAGCTTGAAGTAGATTCCTGCAAAGGTCACAATCTGTAGAAAAGCAATCAAAAAGAACGGATAACCAGCCGATAAGGTATAGAGCATGGTTGAAATACTAAATGCTGTCGTAATAATCAATGTGATTCCAGCTCGTGTCAAAATGGTATTAAAGAGCTTTGTTATGGCTCGTTTTGACATACCATCAAATGATGGAATCATGCTTAAAATAAAGCTCACAGGCAGAAACATAGCATAGATGATAAAAAGTACCTGCGAGAAAATCATGATTCCTGTTAATAGGAATACAAATATGGAAATCCCAATATTGAAGACAAATAGGAAGAAGACTGTACCTAAACGGTTAATGGTCTTTGTAATGGTTAGATTGGTATTGCTTCTGTCTTCAATTTCTTCCGCAACAATTTTTTCTCTGTCTTCGCCATTGTTGGAATCTGGGCTGGTGGAGAGCAGGCTTTCCACACGGTCAATACCGATACTTTCAATGTCTGAACTGTTGTATTGAAGCAGTAGCCACGGTTGCTGAACCTGTATGGAAAACAGGCTATCTCTGATTAAGTCCACGCTGTCCTTGCCTTGACTATCGGAATGGGGCATGACAATCTTCGTGCCAAGTGATAAACTGGCATTACTGATGTCTGATGAAAAGTCATTGATTTTTTTAATGTAGTCGGGAGCGTAGGCAATAAAGGAAGCCGATAGGATAAACACCAGCACAAAATTCATAATGGCATGAATTGCCTTTGTGGTTTCTCTCTTTATCAGTCCCGTATAGGCAACATAAACCCCAAGAACCAAAATCAAGAGTAAGAGGAATCCAACATAGAAACCCTCTGTTGAAAATCCGTTTGCACTCACACCAGCTAAGGTCTGCATATTCTTACCAATGGAATCTGCTGTAGCGGAAATGAAGTCTAAGGAATAGGCTTCCTGTACTAAGTAACCTGTCGCATTGGAAACATACAAACTGATTGTCCAAATAAAATTGGTAATGGCATATAGTCCATACATGACCTGTTTTCCAATCCCGTCCGACCAGTTCCACGGAAGCCAGCCCCAGCTATTATCCACATAAAAATCCAGTTGATAGTTTTCAAGTGGGTATCGGCTGTATTCATTTGCCACATTGACCGTATCATCTACCAAGCCCGCAGCTTGAACCACCGTTCCCAGCATGGCTAAAAGAAAAATGGCAATCACAAGTGTGAAAGCCACTGTCATTGCCACTTTACCTAGACGTTTCAGCGTCCAGTTTGATTTTATTCTGTTTACTATTGATGGTTTCACATTTACACCTCTTTTCGCACAGGTGGTCTGGTATCAAAGGCATGGAGCAGTTCTTCAAATACAGGGTGGAACTGTATCACACCGACACGACCATATAAATCACTGATAAGGCATTGCCCGTTTTCCAAATCACGCAATCGCTTCTGATTGTTTTCGTCCTCTGGGTCTACACCAAAAAAGGCTAAGGTCTTTTTAATCTCGTTAAGGTCAGTGGAACGAAATGCAAATTTTAAGCCGAGGTTATTTTTCAGTTTTTCATCTAAGAGGTCGTCTGTATTTTGGGTCACGAAATATACCCCAGCGTTCATAGCACGACCAGCCCGAACCAGCTTCATAGATAGTGTTTTTCCTTGTGCTACCTGTAAAAAGCTCCATGCTTCGTCTAAATCTACAATCTTGAAAATGCTTCGGTCTGTATGGATAAAGTCTAAAGCAAAGGTACTAATGACAATCAGCATAGCAACGGATAAAAGCTCCATAGTGGTATATTCCTCAAAGGAAGTTTCCTTGTCGGGAAGTACCAAGTCCGCAACCTGTATAATGTTCAGTTGTTTTTCTAAGCTGATAGACTGCTCCACATAACCATTACTGAATAATAAATGTGCAAAGTCATAGTCTGTAAAACTTTCGATATGGTCGGCTATACTGGTACTTAGTGGCGTATTCTCAACCCGTAATTCCTCAATCACTTTCATCAACCCTCGTACTTCACTATTGGTTACTGCACGAATGGCTTTTCTAAGGATTGGGAAGCGTTCCCCATCACGAGAGGAAATCCCCGTAAGGAATGTCAGAATATCAATAGCCAGTGATTCAGAATCTTTGGGATTTTTCATAATCACATAAGGGTCAAGTAAGCCTTTGTTTTTCTCATCAGAAGTCAGAGTGACGATATTGATTTCATGGGAAATCTCTGGCAAGGTTTCTTTCCATCTGCCACGTTATAGCGATAGGTAACTTTTTGATGTTATCTCCAAGTTTTCCCCCGCTTCACACCGTACATGAAACTTTCGCTTCATACGGCGTTCCATCATATTCAAATAGATTCATAAGTTCTGGTTATTTTATTGCTTGGTATCCATAGTTCGCTCGTATTTTGTTCAGCTTTCTCTTTTGTTGACTGCTCAAGCCATAGTTCATCAACCACATTTTTGCCTGTTGTACTGATTCAGTCAGTATCGCTTTTGATATTGGTATTTCAACAAATACAAGATTTTGGTATTTATCTCTATCTGTTTCGGTAATATTCTTGTAGATACAAACCATATCAGTCGGGCTATGCCTTCGATTAGTGATATAGCAATTGCCTTGTTGGGCTATAAATACCGAAATTCGATTATCATTAAATTCAACACTCTTTGTGGTGTCTTTATACTCTAAAAGAATCCGTATCTCTCCTTTCGTTACCAATGCTATTTCCTCATGTATTCTGCTTCTTCCGTGTTCTGTAAAGTTGCATATATCCTGTGAGAAATTCAGCGGATTTTTGTGTTTTACTCCGTTGATTGGCAATAGAGGAGTATCGGCAATCATAATAATTTTTGTTTGTGGTCGTATTCCAGTTGTTTTCATCTGGAAATCTTGACTTGTAGTTTCAAAAGGTATTAGCTTTGCAATCTTTTTAAAACGAACTCTGGTGGTCGGTAAGAGAGCGTAACTTACTTCTGTTAAATTGTTGTATATATTCGTAGCCACACAATAATAATTCTGCATTCCCATAACCGCCAGATTATAACGTGCAATCTGGAAAGTAGTTGTGTGCCTGACTATATCCTTGACTTTTAACTTTAGATTTGTTTTTGCTTTCTTTAGTGCTTTCTGGTTCATATCTGTTTTGGCAACATATCCATGTTTTGTCTTCCCTTTTGGAATCACTTTAATTTTGAATCCCAGAAAATCTGATGAATTTTTCTTCAGATTTACTACCTTTGATTTTTCTGGACTGATTTCTAATTTCAGCCTTTTATTAAGAAAATCTACGGTACTGTGATAGAATCGCTGTGCTTCTTCATAGGTCGAACACATAATTTTAAAATCGTCAGCATAACGCACAATAAAGCCACTTTTTAACCTCGTATGTTTCTTTGCATATTGAAACCAACCGTTTTTATTACGGTGCTTTGGCTGGAAAGTTTCCCATTGACTGCTTACCCACCAATCCAATTCATTAAGGACTATGAGCGAGAGCAGGGGACTTAACAGACCGCCTTGCGGAGTTCCTTTTTCTGGAACACCCTCGCCGTCAATTTCAGCTTTCAGCATTTTACTAATAATGCAAATCAGTCTTTTATCCCGAATGCCAAGTGTCCAAATCTGTTTTAACAATTTCCCGTGGTTGACATTATCAAAGAATCCTTTAATATCTACATCAACGCAGTAATGATACTTTGATATGTTTATCAAACTGGTTACTCTGCCAAGTGCATGGTGGGCACTTCGATTCGCACGGAATCCATAGGAATGATTATGGAACTTAGGTTCGCATATCGGTTCTAGGACTTGTAAGATACATTGTTGTACAAGTCTGTCCCAGATACAGGGGATTCCGAGAGGTCGCATTTTATCGCTTCCAGATTTAGGAATAAAAACCCGTCTGACTGATTTTGGTTGGTAATTATCCAGGCTGCTTCGGACTTTCATAATAATATCTTCATCACACAAATGTTTAATATCATCAATCGTTAGCCCATCTGTACCAGCGGTTTTGCTTCCGCTGTTTGTTTTTAAATTTCGGTATGCCAAGCAGATATTTTGTTCTGAACCAATAATTTCCAGTAACTTATAAAAGTTATTACCATTTTTGCTCTGTGCGTATAACTCATCATAAATATGTTGCATATCATAATATTCGTTATAGCGGAGCTTGTCTTTCTTTAGCATGGTCTGTACCCTCCTTAATCACAGGGGCAAGTACATCTCTTAGTCTTACTCGAACCCATACCATTCTTAGTAATTTGTTACAACGCATTTTATTTGATGCCATAATTTGCAGAATTCGGAAAATTAAAATATCCCATTTTTAGCCTTGTTATAACGGTAATAATTTTTTCTATTACTGTTATAACAAGGATTCCAGGGGTTCGGGGATGGAAGATCCCCGTATTATTTCTGCACTATTTATTTCTCTGAAAATGGCATATTATAATGTGCTGATCAACATTATACCTCTAATGCACGAATTAGATTTACCATTTCAATAGCTCCCTGTGCACATTCAGAGCCTTTATTTCCTGCTTTGCTACCAGCTCGTTCTATCGCCTGTTCAATCGTATCTGTCGTAAGAACACCAAACATAACTGGTGTTTCGGTATTTAAACTGATTTGAGCAATTCCTTTTGATACCTCACTACACACATAATCATAATGGCTTGTACTACCTCGAATAACTGCTCCCAAGCAGATAATTGCATCATATTTTTTACTTTTTACCATTTTAGACGCTATCATAGGTATTTCAAATGCTCCCGGAACCCAAGCTACCTCTATGTCCTTTTCATCAACATTTTCTCTTTTCAAATTATCTAATGCACCTGCTAATAGCTTAGAAGTTATAAATTCATTAAACCTTGCTACAACAATACCAATTTTTATATTTTCTGCTACTAAATTTCCTTCAAAAGTGTTCATCTATTTTTCCTCCATATTCAAAATGTGTCCCATTCGGTCTTTCTTTGTCTTTAAATAAAAACTATCATAAGGATTTGCTTTTATTTCAATCGGTACTCTGCTTGAAATTTGCATTCCATAATCTTCTAACTGATAAACTTTATCAGGATTATTTGTAAGTAAATGCAATGATTTTATTCCCAAATCTCTTAAAATCTGTGCTCCAATATAATATTCTCTTAAATCGCCTTGAAATCCTAGTGCAAGGTTGGCGTCAAGTGTGTCCATACCCTTATCCTGTAAATGATAGGCTTTTAGTTTATTGACAAGCCCGATACCTCGTCCCTCTTGTCGCATATAAAGCAATACGCCAGAACCATTTTCTGCAATCATTTTCATTGCTTTATCTAACTGCTGTCCACAATCACAGCGTAAAGAGCCAAAGGCATCTCCTGTTAAGCACTCTGAGTGGACACGACATAGCACATCGTTTCCATTATTCAAATCTCCCATAACCAATGCAACATGATGTTCTCCATTCAATTTATTGATATAACAATGTGCTTTGAAATTCCCATATTTTGTAGGCATTTCTACAACCGAAACACATTCTACAAGCAAATCATATACTTTTCTGTATTCCTGTAATTCTTTAATTGTGAGGGTTGGTATATGGTGTATTTGGGAAAATTGAATTAAATCAGATGTTCTCATCATTTTCCCGTTTTCATTCATAATTTCGCAACATAAGCCACATTCTTTTAATCCTGCCAACCTCAATAAGTCAATCGTTGCTTCCGTATGTCCGTTTCTTTCTAAAACACCTCCGTTCTTTGCAATCAGAGGAAACATGTGCCCCGGTCTACGGAAATCAAAGGGATTTATATCCTCAACCACACACATACGAGCTGTCAATCCTCTTTCCTCGGCAGAAATACCTGTTGTGGTATCCTTATAATCAATAGAAACTGTAAAAGCAGTTTCATGGTTATCTGTATTATTTTCAACCATAGGGGAAAGCATAAGCCTGTTAGCCAGACTTTCACTCATAGGCATACAGATTAAACCTTTTGCATAAGTCGCCATAAAATTTACATTTTCTGTTGTAGCAAATTGTGCCGAGCAAATTAAATCCCCCTCATTTTCTCTCTCTTTATCGTCCATAACCAAAACAAGTTTTCCCTCTTGTAACGCCTGCAATGCCTCTTTTATTTTTTGATATTTCATAATTCCTTTATCCTTTCTGCTAAAATCCGTATCGGCATAACAACTCTTTCGACAACTCTGTTTCATTGCTGTTTCCTATGAGTTTCTTCACATATTTCCCTAATATATCATTTTCAAGGTTTACCATATCCCCGACTTGTTTATTCTTGAGAATTGTTTGTTCCAAAGTATGAGGGATAACGGATACTGAAAAATCTGCTTTCGATACTTTTGCAACAGTAAGACTAATACCATCAATAGTAACCGAACCTTTTTCAACAATTAGATTTAAGATTTCTCTTTGCGTATTGATTTGATACCACACCGCATTTTTGTCTCTACGCACAGACGATATTCTGCCTGTCCCGTCAATATGCCCCGTAACAATGTGACCGCCCAACCTGCCATTCATAGGCATAGCTCTTTCTAAATTCACAAGGCTTCCATGTCTTAACAGGCTAAGAGCCGTTCTGTTCCATGTTTCATTCATCACATCAACTATAAAAGATTGTCGTGTGAAACAAGTAACTGTAAGGCAGATACCATTGACTGCTATGCTGTCGCCTAAATGTATATCCTCTAATATTTTTGAAGCTTTAATGGATAGTTTACAGTTACAAGTATCTTTCTGTATTCTTTCTACTTTACCGATTTCTTCTATTATTCCTGTAAACATGGATAAATCACTTCGCTTTCTATGAAATAATCATTTCCCACTTGAGAAAAAGCATATGGTTTAAGCATAATGGCGTCATTAGGAAAAGCAACACCTTGACCACTTACAGGGCTTTTTGCACTCCCACCAAATATTTTAGGTGCTATATAAATTTGCACCTCATCAACAATCTGTTGCTCAAGAGCACTCCAATTCAACGCACTTCCACCCTCTAAAAGCAGACTGTCTATCTGCATATTTCCTAAACATTGCATTAAATTCATTAAGTCAATATGATTACCTTTTTTCTTCGTATAAATAATTTCACAACCACATTTTCTGTAAAGAGCAATCTTACTTTCATCAATAGAAGAAGTAGCGATATATGTTTTAATGTCATTCGCTGTTTTGATAATTTTTGATGTAATGGGTGTTCTTAAATCTGTATCACATACGATACGAATAGGATTTTTCCCGTTTTCTAATCGGCATGTCAGTAAAGGGTTATCTTGAATAACGGTATTTACTCCTACCATGATTGCAGTAACCTTATGTCTGAATTGGTGCACTTGTTTTCTCGCTTTTTCGCCACTTATCCATTTTGATTGATTTGTATAAGTTGCTATTTTCCCGTCCATTGTCATTGCATATTTCATAAAAACATACGGAATACGCTTTGTAATATACTTCCTAAATACTTTGATTAACTGTTGACATTCTATTTCTAAAATGCCTACATCAACTTGAATGTTATTTTCCTCAAGTTGCTTTACACCTTTTCCAGACACAATCGGATTACAGTCTAAAGTTCCGACGACTACCCTTGTAATACCACTTTTAATAATTGTTTCTGTGCAAGGTGGTGTCTTACCATAGTGACAGCATGGTTCAAGTGTTACATAAAGCGTTGCTCCTACAGGTGACTCTCTGCAATTTTTTAGTGCATTTCTCTCTGCATGTAATCCACCAAAAACTTCATGGTATCCCTGTCCTATAAGCCGATTATTTTTTACAATTACTGCTCCAACCATAGGATTAGGATTGACATAGCCAGCACCCTTTTTTGCCAGTTCTATTGCTATTTTCATGTATTCTATATCGCTCATTTTTACACCTCCAAAAAAATACATGCCTTGAATAAAATCTATCCAAGACATGCAAAAGAGGATTTATGCGATTAAAGAAAATGCTCTGAAACAATATAAAATCATTCCAGAGCACGCAAAAAAGCATAAACTTACTTTTATCTTCTTTCATCCAGACTATACTGTCGGCTTTGGAATTACACCAAATCATGCCTTTCGGCTCGTGGGCTGTACCACCGGTAGGGAATTACACCCTGCCCTGAAGATAGTTATTCAATTACGGACAATTATAATATTTGATATTATTTCTGTCAATAAAAAGTTTTTCTCTTGCTTATCCAAAATACAATAATTTGCAAGCAGGTAAACACAGGTTATTTCTTAATATCCTTTTGTTTGGGAAACTTCAGTTTCCCAATTTGAAATTGTTTGACGTGTAACTTGAATTTCCTCAGCAACATTTTCTTGTGTCAAACCTGCTTGCAACCTTGCTTCTTTTAACTTTACACCTATTTTCATAACACCATTCCTTTCGCAGTTACTATCCCACTTCTATGCTTTGCTGTCTATCAAAAATGTTTGGAATACACAAAATATCTGTGTCAAAATTTTTTTACATGCATTATCTAGTGTCAAAAGACTGGATTAATACTAAATATTGCTTATTACAAAATTATAAATTTTCAAAAATATTCCTATAGTCCTCTTGAGTATCAAAGATAGAAAAGAAAAAGTCCTGTCGAGTGCCTACCACTTCTTCAGAAGTGGTGCTTTGCACTCTTGATCGGGCTTTTTGTTTACTGTATCTTCTGCAAAGAGGAAAAAGACTACTCATCCGCATTATCTAAATCGTACTTTTTTAATACTTCCTGTAAAAACTCCATATCCTCTTTTGCGTTCGGATTTATCATTTTCACGACTTGATAAGGCATTTTATACTCTTTAATTCATATATTACACATGGCTTTTTTATTATGTCATCTAATTTAATACAAGACAAACAAACGTTATTCAAAGTTGAATACTTAACACAAACTGGATTTTTAGCGTTTATACTCTGCTTTACCTAATTGTATAGGTTCTGTATTCAATAACACCCATTTTACACATAATTCGCTTAATCTACTTAATTCATCATTCCAAGCATGATTTTGTTTGATTTTGTTGATGATATTTATAAATTCATTATTTTCACTTTCTGTCAATTGATTACCTTGACTTAAATACCCCAATAATGCTTGGACCATTTGTAGATACTCTTTATCCCAATTCATCTTACCATTATCAAGTATTTCCTGTGATAATTTACCTGAAATTCTAATCACTTCTCCTTGTAACGTTGAAGCATGTCCACATGATGGAACAAGTAGTTGCCATAGTTCTTCATGCTGATCTTCCCACTTTTTAGCTTTGACCTTAATTTTTGATTTTCCATCATATACGACTCTTTTGGGAATTGGCATCACATTAAAAATTTTATATAATTCTTTTAAACTGCTTTCTATTTCATCGATATAATCTTTATTTATACGATCTCTAAACCATTCAAAATCAGTTCCGATTCTTTCTACTTGTTTTTGCTCTTCGCCGCTTAACTTCGCACCTTTATCTATTAAATACTTTATCATTATAACCAAATCAGGGATATTCGCATTTTTTGCAACAGCCATTGCTTTTAGTAATGGTGTTTGATTCATATCATTTTTAGCATTTATATTCGCTCCTGCTTCAACTAAGGTTTTTAGATGATTGAGACGAAAGTATTGTGTAGCATAAAATAATGGTGTTTCATTTCTTGAATTGACAGCTTCTATATTGGCACCTAATCGAATTAAAAATTCAGGATTTCCGTTTGGATTTATCACTTGGTGGTGGAGCGGTGTATTATGATAAGTGTCTTTATAATCAATATCTGCCCCTTGTTCAACAAGCCATTTCATTATATTTTCAGAAAGTTTAAAAGAAAGGGCATTCGTTTTATCGTACCCACCATATGCATTGATATCGCATTTTTCAAATATTGCTTTTATTTCTTCTTCGTTTCCTCTTTCAAAAATTTCATCAAAATCTTTAACTAAAGTTTTTCTTTTTGTACCACTTTTAATTTTATTTGTTTTTTCTGCTGATTGCTTTTTCTTAACTACATCTTTTTCTGAATTTTTCTTTTTAAACCTATCAAACAACCCCATACAAAACCTCCTCATCAACTTCTAATTTACCTATTTGCCTTGTTATTGGTATTGTTGTATCTTCTTTCATACTTTCTTACATTATAGACTTATTACCTTTAAAAAGTCTATTCTTGAAATATCTTTTTATTTGAGTTACACTAGACAATCCAAAAAAAGCATGACATCGCGTCATACTTCAGATTCGCTTTACAAACTGGAAATTATCGGATATTCAAATTATCTACATTTTTCTATACAAATGCGTTAAGTGTTGTAATTCCAATTTTGCTTGCTAAATATTCCATCATTAGAAATTATTAGCTTTTTCTTCTCAAAATCTCTTCCACCTAAATTTTTAATCGCAGTCTCTAACATTTTATTACTTTCCTTATATAAAAACGGTGATATGTACTTATAAACATTGTCGTTATTGCTAATCTCTGGCAATGCTGCAACATCGTTCATGTCCATTTTTCTTATAATTACTTTATCGTTTTCTATATATGGAAATACATCAAATAATTCTGTCATCATAAACTCCTCAAAATCAAATATGTCTTTCATTGCCTTTATTATGACATCTTATAACGGGAATTATGAAAGTATTTTATAAACCGCGTTTAATGTTTTTTCTTCATCTGCCCCATTGTCTGTGTATAATTGTACTTCATACTTTATATCTTTATGTTGCAAGCATAAATCAAGAAAGTATAAGAAAATTCCAATATCAATTTGATTATAGAAAGACACTTTATCAGCAGGCATTATTCCTCGCTTACCTTGCTTTTTATACCTATAAACATTTAAAAGGGTATCAGTATGTTCTACTAACCAGGGCTGTGTATTGCAAGCACTGGGGGCAAATCTAACAATATCAGATATTCCCCCAAGTGGTTCTCCCAACCAAATTTCATCCATAGACTTTCGTTTGCTCTTGAACATATCTTTGCGGAATTTTCTTTCATCATCTACTTTTGATATTGCAATCATTATGATAAAATCAAGACCATCATATGACGGTTCATTCGTCTTTCCAATTCCAAACCATAGTGTTCCAATGTTTTGTGAAACAAGGTATAAATCTAATTGCTCGCCTAAATACCCAATATTCTGCAAATAATTATCTCTCTTTTCACTGTATAGCAAAATGCAGAACTGTTGACCACGTTTACAAGTAGTTTCATTCGCAGGAACAATTTTAATTGCTGTTTTTATATCGGGACATAGCGGGATAAGTGTCTTATATATTTCTTTGATATTCTCAATGTCATTTGCAGATATAGAATCATTTCCAATATTTCTAAATAAATGAAACGATTTCCTTTTAAAAATTATACTGTATAATTCTTTGTTTAAGTTCATAACCTTGTCCTCACAAATTCTTATTTCGTACTATATAAGTGTAGATGATAGCTATATCTTATTTTAGCATATTATCATTTTTTACACCACATCACAAGAAATCAAACTCATTTTCAAAAAAATGACCAACTATCATTACGATAACTGGTCATTCTCACGACTTTTTCACGACTTTTTACGACTTTTCACGGAAAATCTACGTCTTTTATATGCTTCTATCTATCATGTATATTTTATCTGTATGCAGTTGTATGTAATTATGAGTAATGCAACAAGGAAATAACAGAAGTTAGTCATTAGTGCGTAAAATTATAACTTTATTTACACGTGAAAATCGTTACTGGAATAATAGTATTATTTATTGATCTCTACATAAATATAACCTCGCAAGATACTTATTACTTTTCATTATTTTGTAATTCAAATATTGTTTTCTGTGATTCAATTTCTGCTCTTAATTCTTCATCGGATGGTAAATACAACTTGTATTTGCTTGCAAATAATTGTTCATTACCTTTCAATATTGAATAACGTGCAATATCTTCATCTGTTTCTAAACATAAGATAATGCCAATGGTTGGATTATCACTTTCTGTTCGTTTTAATTCATCATACATTCTTACATACATATCCATTTGCCCTACATCTTGATGCGTTACTTTTTCTGTTTTCAAATCGACTAACACAAAACATTTTAAATAATAATTATAGAAGACCAAATCAATAAAATAATCTTGTTTTTCCGTATGGATATGTTGTTGCCGTGCAACAAAAGCATATCCTTTTCCTAGTTCCATTAAGAATTTTTGCAAGTTACTAATAATACTTGTTTCTAGCTCTGTTTCTGTAAATGAAGTATTAGTTGGTAAAGATAAAAATTCCGCAATCACTGGATTCTTAATAAATTCTAACTTGTCATATTGATATTTTGTTGTTAATTGTTTCATCTCTTCAACTACTGGATCCTTTACTTGCGATTTAAGTAAACGGTAATAGTATTGTGATGCAATATTACGTTGTAAGGTTCTAACATTCCAAGCTTGTTGAGCAGCTTCTTTTTCATACCAGTTACGTGCTTTTTCATCTTTTACTTGTATTAAAGTACGATAATGAGTCCAACTAAGTAATGGAACAGATTTTCCACTCACTGAGTGGAAAATGTTTGGATACATTTTATAAAAAGAATAAAAACTATAAAGATTTGTTTTTGTGTATCCTTTACCATACTCATTTGTAAGTTCTTTTGATAATTTTCTAATAAGTGTTGTCCCATATTCAGCACGATCTTCACCTTTTAGTTCTTCTTCTGCTATTCTATAACCTATCAACCAATTTCTATAAACTAAAGCAGTATTGATCGCTTGGTATGCCTGTTTCTGAGATAATTCAATTATGTTTTTTAAATCTGATACAATATCTTCTGTCTTTTCTGCTTTAATAAGTTGATTAATATCCATTAAATTATTATCCATTTTTCTCATCAACCTTTCTTTAGTTATTTACGTACTCCGAATACATCTCTCAATAGAGTATATCAACACGCTTGTGTTTTAGTTTTATATTAAAAGACACTTTTTCACATGTGTATTCACTCATACTTTTCATTCCTAAAAAATTCGAATTTACCTATATTTCTTATTATAGCACGATGACATTTTTAATACCACAGCACTAGAAATTAATCTTAATTTCAAATAAAAATGACCAATTATACATAATGATAACTGGCCATTCTCACGACTTTTTTACGACTTTTCACGGAAAAATCGTGTTTTTATGCAAAAAATCTTCGCTTTTTATATGCGTTTATATGCTACCTGTATGATGCCAAAAACCCTTTCGTTATCGGCTTTTTAGCGTTGTATGCTATGTGTATGGTAGTTGTACGAACTCTTACTTATTCTTCATATGTGGGAACAACAACACCTCACGGATCGTTGTCTGCCCAGTCAGCAACATCACAAAGCGGTCAATACCCAAACCAACACCGCCTGTAGGAGGCAACCCATATTCCAACGCCTCTACATAATCCGTATCCATTTCATTCGCTTCATCATCCCCAAGATCACGCAGCTTTAACTGATTTTCAAAACGCTCTCTTTGATCAATTGGATCATTCAACTCAGAGAAAGCATTCGCATATTCATGTCCATCAATGAACAATTCATAACGATCCGCAAAACGTGGATCCTGTGCATTCTTCTTTGCTAATGGAGAAATTGATGTTGGATGTCCATAGATGTAAGTAGGCTGAATCAATGTTTCTTCAACATATTTCTCAAAGAATAAGTTGATGATGTGACCAACACTGTTATGCTTCTTTTCTACTTCAATATCATGTTCCTTCGCAATCTCACAAGCTTCCTCAAAGCTCATTTCTTTCCAGAAATCTACACCACAAGCTTCTTTGATTGCATCTACCATATGCAAACGTTTGAAAGGTGCTTTTAAAGAAATAGCTTTTTCATTATAAGTAATCTCGGTTGTGCCTAATACCTCATTTGCGACATAATCAAATAAACCTTCAATCAAATCCATCATACCATTCAAATCAGAGTAAGCAACATAAGCCTCCACTGTTGTAAATTCTGGATTATGTGTTGCGTCCATTCCTTCATTACGGAATAAACGGCCAATTTCATATACACCCTCTAAACCACCGACAATCAATCGCTTTAATGGTAATTCTGTTGCGATACGCAAATAGAAAGGCATATCTAAAGTATTGTGATGTGTAATGAATGGTCTTGCGGCTGCTCCACCTAAAATTGGCTGCAATACCGGTGTTTCCACTTCCATCAACCCTTTACCATCTAAGTAACGCTGAATCGCACGGATGATTCTTGGTCGTGTTACGGCAATGCGCTTGCTTTCCTCATTCATAATCAAGTCAACATAACGTCTTCTGAATCGTTCTTCCTTATCCTGAAGACCGTGGAACTTTTCAGGTAATGGACGCAATGCTTTTGTTAGATGAGTATACACTTCCGCCTTAACAGAAAGCTCGCCATGATTGGTTTTCATGACTTTACCCTCAATACCAACAATATCACCTAAATCTGATTTCTTGAATACTTCGTAAGCTTCTTCGCCAATAACATCCTTACGTACATAAATCTGAATTTGTCCATCAATATCTTGAATGTGCATAAAACCGGCTTTTCCTTGTCTGCGCTTTGTCATGATACGACCGGCAACTTTTACCGTCACATTCTTTTCTTCTAGCTCTTCCTTTGTACAGCCTTCATATTCTGCACGAATCTGTCCACTTTTGTGTGTTCTTTCATACGCTTGTCCAAATGGCTCAATACCCATTTCTTTGAGTTCTTCCATTTTTTGTCGACGAATTTTTTCCTGTTCCGTTAACTTTTCCATTTTTTACGCTCCTTATCCATTAAAAAAACTCTCTTCCGCATAGGGACGAGAGTTAACATCGTGGTACCACCCTAATTTATCAGCCGGTTTCCCTAACTGACCTTAGTGACTTTCTTTAAGTCCATCTTTAACGCAGATGTAACGTCCTGTTGGAAGGCTCCAAGTCTTTATTTCAGCTATTGTATCACTATCCCTTTCCAGCTTAGCGGGACTCTCTGTCAGTTACTCAATAACCTACTCTCTCTTCATCGCCTATTACGTTTATGATTATATAGAGAATGCATTTGTTTGTCAAATGATTTTCGATGAAAAACGCCTAAACAATACCAATCCAAAGCATTTGCAATACGTAATGTGGATGATATTAAATAGACGATGTATATAATCTATCTTTGGAGATAACGTTTCAATTCCATATACCGTTCTTTCGATATTGGTAATTCTGTGGCAGAATATTTCAATTTCGCCCGATATCTTTGAATACTGTCAATTTGCATACAATTTACCAAATAGCTTTTATGAATACGATGGAACACCTCCGGTAATTTCTTTTCAAAATCAGCTAACAATCCCCAAACTTCAAAGCTTTCATTTTTTGTATACACTATAGTACATTGTCCCGCTGCTTTTAAATATAAAATCTCAGAAGGCAATAAATAACGATAATGTTTTTCTCTATCTCGGAAAGAAAGGCGTTTTAGATTGGTATTCATCAATGCCAATTGTTTTAAATAAGCAAAGAATTCTGTATCCTCCGTAAATGGTTCTTCTATTAAACCCGCTTGACTTAAAGGAATATCCTGTGCATGTGAGCTATGGATGTGTACAAGTGATAGTTCCCCTTTTATCAGTTTCCAGATAAACGTGCAACGAACATGTGCATAGATACTGTTATCATCCTCTAATGCCGCCATGATCTTATAGCGACCATAAACAACCCAAACACCGCGTTCATGAAACAAAAGATGATATTCTTCATCGGATACTATGGCAGCTGGTTCATGCAATTCTTTCTCCGTTATTCGTTTGAATTCATCAGATCCTTTGGACCATTGAAAATCATTAGGCCCGATATACATAAAGTCATCACTCATTAGATGCGTTGTTTTTATGATATCTCTATCATAAAAGCCGCGAACGACTTCCTGTGTTTTTTGAATGATCGTTTCTTCTTTATACATTGTTCTTGGCATACGCATCCTCCTTCAAATTATAATGTCATTATAACAGGTACGTCACAAAACAACAAGCAATTCCAAGGGAAAATTTCTTAATTATTATGTGATAATTATATGATATAAAGATGAAAGATCAAATAAAAAGAACTCCTTTTTTGGTGTATTCCAAATTTTAGAGTTCTTATTATTAAACAACTTTACCTTATTATCGAAGTGCCCC
>OFLZ01001115.1_pt1 | contig 16689 bp, 28 predicted proteins | sample 1541321 | NCBI WGS metagenome assembly OFLZ01 (sample SAMN04209223, study PRJEB22552) | human gut metagenome | biome: gut; material: feces | host: Homo sapiens | place: USA: Oklahoma | reverse complement strand
GCTAAGAGGTCCACAAGGTCCTAAAGGAGACACAGGAGCGCAAGGCCCAGAAGGCGCAAATTATACCATAACAACCGCTGACTATGATGCTATTGCTAATGTAGTTTATGGTAAGATGACTAATGCAGAGCAGGTGAGATACTAATGAGTAAAGTTTATTTGGAAGATTCTACATTGACTGCTATTGGTAATGCCATTAGAGGGAAGACTGGGGAGAGCGGTCTCCTTCTTCCTTCTGAAATGGCTGATGCTATTGCTTCTATTGAGAGTGGCGGTTCTGGTGGAGATTTTGATTTAAGCAATATTAAATATTATGTTTATAATAGTTCTAAAGTAGAAAGCTCATATATAATGCCTAATGATTTTTCAGAAAATTCTACAATTCTCTTATGGGCTTCTTCTGAACGGGATGGTACTACTGATAAAGGTGTGCTTGGTGGCTTATGTATGGCTTCTATGTTCTTTGACGTTTATCCAACCGTTCAATAGAGGGGCGGATTTTTTACTAAAGAATATAAATCTCCAATTAGAGTTAGTAGTCTTCTTGCCACTGTAGGATATGGTATTACTGATGCCACGGCCGCAGGTATATTAAATCCTACATTCTTTATGCGAAACGGAATTGACTATGATTCTACTAATAACAAAGTTATTAAAGTACAAGCCGATACAGGACCCAATACAAGGGTTGAATATACTGGAGCTGGCGGTTTTAGAATGTTATATATTCCGTAAGAAGGAGGATTTGTATGTATTATTATAAAAACATTGATGAAACTGGATTATATGCTTCAAGCTCTCCTATTATCGCGGATGGGATTATCGAAATTACAGAAAGCGAATATATAAAGGCAACTACGCCAACAGAAGAAGAGATTAGGGAGGAAAAGGAACGTCAACTCAGGAAGTTGATGTTAGAGCTTTATCCTCCAGAGGAGGTATAACATGAACGAGAATGTTAAGAATATTGAACAAGAGCAAGAAGTTCAGAAGAAAATCTATTACCTCTACAACGGCAAGAAATATGAGTTGAGGGCGCAGGTTCCATACAGAAATCAGTATTTACTTACTTTGATTGAGGTGGAGTAATATGGCTCTTCCACAGGTAATTATAAGACCTGATGGCTCTTTGTATTGTGACGTTAGCATAGAGAGTTTAGGATTCATATCCTTTACTCCTCTATGCTCTCTTCCAATACAATATGATAGTAGCAAATTTAAAGAAATGGGAGATATATTTGTGGGACTTGCGCGGTCCACCTGCCCAGTAGATACAGGATATCTACGTGACCACAATGATTACGCGGCTGATGCTGGTGGGATAGAAATGTGGAGCGAGGCTTTCTACTCTGCATATCAAGAGTATGGAACAAGTAGGTGCCGGGCGCAACCCTGGTTTGAATCTTCCATTCTTTCTGCTCTTGCTGATTCAGGTATAGAAGATAATTTTACACAAACGCAAACCAGATGGAACTATGTAGATGGAGAACTCGCGGCCGTCCAAGCGGCTAGCCCCACTTCTATTGGAGAAGCGTATGCACTGATTGATAGAATTAACAATCTGCAAAATGAGCTAAGCGCACTTGGAATTTATGTAGAAGGATTACAAGAAAGCCTTGAACAATTAGAAGCGCAAGTACAAAAAATGATTATGCAAATGCAAATTCAAATGGCTTTGAGTCAAGGCAAAATGAATATGGGCTTCTTTGAGCAAATGATTATATCTCTGATTGCTGGCTTTATTGGCGGTTTGATTAGATTTATAATTGAGAGGCTTCTTGATAATAAGGAAGCGCAAGACGCAAATCCACATAATCCAAGTCATGGTTAAGGAGGATTAGATATGTTTGATGTAAAGCAAGCTGTTTATGACGCCATAAAGGAAACTAATCTTCCTTTAGAAGATACACCAGTTATGGAAAGAAAGAAGTTTCCTTATGGTATCTTTAGCACAATTAACGTAACTAGAGTTAGATATAAGAACTCTTATAAAGCACGTTACTTATATCGTTTTGATATTTTCTCTACTTATAAGGGAGAAAAAGAAGTATTAGATATTTGTGACGATATTGAACAGAGAGTATTCAATCGTGTAATGTCTGATACAAGATGCACGTTTGTAGATATAAACCATAATATTATGGATGATAAAGAACAAGGGCCAGTAACTAAACATGGTATTATTAGTATCCTTGTAGAAACATTGGAGGTGCCACAATGAAAGGTTTTGACGTACTAATCACCATTAACGGTAAGCCTGTAGGCGCCCAATTAAACGCGGATTTGCGCCGGGCCGCAATCACTTCTGACATTTCTAATCTGATTGCTCTTGATTGGGCAGACAGCTTAGTTCACTTAAAGAATTGGTCAGTACAATGTACAGGCGCTTATGTTGTCGATGATGAAGGACTTGAGGCTTTAGAAGATGCGTTTGCCAAGGGCGCAGAAGTAGAGCTAAAAATTGAATCTCCTTCTTTAAAATATAAAGGAAAAGCCGTTATCACTAACTTTCCTATTGGTGCCATGTATAATAAGGATATGACCTATAATCTTACTTTCACAGGTAAAGGTCCATTAGAGAGAATTATTGAACGTGACCCTGGATTGATTGGCTATTGCTTAGACGTATGATAACAAGAGAAGAAAAGATCGCGGTTTGTGGGTTGGTTCCTTTTGCAGACCAACTCACAGACGCGCAAATAGACTTGGCATATGAAGGCTATCAACGTAGAATGATGGACTTAGGAAATTTGATTACAGTAGCGGTTCGTAAAGCATTTGATGGAGAGAGTGAACCTTTTATCTACGAGAAAGGTAACTCCAGAAAAGAGACTTTAGAACGCTTTAATATAAAGGAGGATTAACCATGATGGATTTTAGTACGATGTTACAAGACATGGTTCGTTCAACTCCTACACCTTCACTTCATGCAGAAGACCGTCAGGAGACTCCTAAGAATAAAAACAAGAGAGAAGATAGCCTAATGAATGAGATTGGGTTAGCTGTAAAAAGGAGATGAATGTAATGCTTGTAAATAATGTAGATATTACTGCTTATAAAGCAGAACTCTTAGATAGAGCTATCTCAACTACAGTCGTTCATTCTATCACTGATTGGATGGATGAAGCAACAGAAGGTAGTTTGTTACGTCAGTCTTACGATTGGCGCAATATTAAACTTACTTTTCTTATCAGAGAAGTAGATGAAGATAAGGCTTACAAACGTATTAGCGCACTTACTGATGCGTTAAAGAAATGTACATTGCGGTTTGACGATATTGAACTCGACTTCCCTTGCGTACTAGATGGTTCTACTGTACCTGATAGGTTGCAGAATGGTGTGTTTAAGTTAGTCGTAAACCTAAAGAATGACTGGGCTTTAGGCGAGGTTAAGAGCTTCGAGTACAACGTGGCGGCCGCAAACGCTAAGCAAATACACGTCACCTTTATTAGAAACTGGACACCAGTAATGGAGAGTTACGCGGTTTGCTTTGATGAGAATGAGAAGAACGAACAGCTTGGAACAGAGGACTTCTACATTGATTTGTCTCTTGTTGAGGAGCTGGCTAGTGCTAATACTTCTTGGGCTGAGTTCTTTCTTGCTCTTGGTGTTCCAGTTAATAAATACAAGAGGGTATTTGACTTAAACGGATTCTTGGATATTACTGACGAGTATAGCCCAGCAAAAGCCAAAGAAATCTTAAATGAAAGAGATAGTTTTATTGTGTACTATAACCGCTTCCATCTTGACGGTTATGAGGACCTGCCTGGACCTAAGAACTATCCTTCTCTTGCTTGGCACGCTCCTAAGACCAATAACTATTACTTCGATACAGGAATAGGTAAAGGTTGGGACATTCAAGACATTACTGTTACAGCAATAGGAAGATGGTTTGACATTACAGGTGGCGGTTGTATGTTCGGTACTAAGAACCAATCCTTCTCTCTAAGTAAGTCAGCAGAAAACGCTTACTATGCTGTAGGAAAAGACAATCCTTACTTCCAAGCGGTCTTTAATGTAGAGAGCGCAGGTCAAGGTGGTTCTGGCGTTATCATCGGTACTCTTGAAGATATTGCAAACGTTCCTTTAAGAGAATATGCAATCAAGAGCAGTAATGAAGGAGCAAGCCCAGTTAAAGGATTTGCCGATTTGGTGTTCAATGGCATCACATTAACTCGTGTTGAGAGTGGTAGTGTCGTGCTTACTAATAACCTCTGCATTGGTATGGGGTATCTACAGAATGAGAAAGAGAATGGCGTAGTAACCTGTGCTGAAATAGCGCGCGTGCGTATTTATCATAATGGAAAATTAGTTGCTGACTTCATTCCTATTGCTGGTAACTTAAAGAATGGTTTCATCAATGACTATGACGTTGGATTCTATGATACTATTGCTATGAAGTATGTAGGTTGGACTAATGAAGCTGGCACAACTGGTAGAACTCCAGAAGGTGATTTAATGAAGATTCCTGGTATGCCTGATACTCCTACTCCTCCTCCTCCTACTGAAACCTATACTTTGACTGTTGTTAATGGTACTGGTTCCGGTAACTATGAAGAAGGCGCTCTTGTATCTATTGTTGCTAATAGTCCAAGTGATAATACTCAAGAGTTTGATAAGTGGGTTATTACTTCTGGTAATGTAACTCTTAATTCTCCAGAAACTTCTGCAGCTAATAGCTTTACGATGCCTGCTGAGGCCGTTACTATTACTGCTACCTATAAGAATAAAGACCCTTGGGAAAGCGTGAAACCGCAATGGTTTGTTTATAATAACTTAGCTAAGTTACAAGCTGAAACATCTGCTAATCCAGGCGCAAATGCTTCAAGTTGGGATGATGAGCCTACTGCTGGTATTGAGTTTATTGTTGCTTTCTCTAAGCCTGGTGTGAGTGGCGTTACTTTCTATCCTTCTGGTACTTCTGGTAAGACATTAAAGAAAATAAATCAAGGAACTCATGATGGTCGTTTCTACGTAACGCTTAAATCTAATAGCACAGTTTCCTTTAGTGGTTGTGATATTCAAGGTGTTTATGAAGGACAGACAATCATTCAAGAGTTTAGTGTTCATAGCTTATTCTAAGGAGGAGATTTATAATGCCTGAAACAAGAGCAATGGAGAATACATTAACTGTAATAAATAACCTCCAATATAATCCTATAGAGATTGCAGACTTCTGCATTGTAGAGGTCTATAAGGATGATATTAGCCTAGTAAATGCGCTAGGCTATTTCATCCAACCTCTCGATGGAGTTGGAGATATTAAAGAAACAATAGCAAATAGAGTAAGAGAAAGTGCGCCAAGTGGCTATGCGAATCTTGTAGTCTTGGCTGGTAGAGAGTTTGATACTTTCTCTAGGAGAATAGTATACGCGGTTTGGTACAACGGAGAGACTGTCCCCACATACCCGGCCGCCCCAGAAGTTCATGACTTAGGTGAGCCTGGTGACCCATTCGACATCTACCAAGATATTGAAGTTATAAATGACAGCGTGCCTACTGACTGTAAAGTTACTCTTACTATTGATAGATTGGACTTGCCTGTTGAGTTCTACATTAATGATGATTATTTTAAGATTGATGTATCAAAACAAGTCCCTACGGATGAAAAAATTATTGAGATAGACAGAACTGGAGTTAAGTACAACTCAGTTCCAATAAATACTTACGAGTTTCTGTCCATTCCAAAATTAAAGTCTGCAAAAAACCTAATAAAAGTTAATAGGTTAATGATTCGCAAGGTCAAGGTAGAGTTTATCCATAAGTTCTAATTAAGGAGGAAACCGCACATGGTATTCAAAGTATTTGATAAAGATATGACTTATCTTTTTGGTATCTCTGAATACAAGGACTTGCGAATTACAGAGGAATTAGAGACTGGGTACAAGGTTGCCCAGTTCTCTCTTCCTTACACAATCCTTGTAGTTGAGGAACAAAAGATAGAGATAGATGGCTATATGTATGTTATTAAGGAAGTTAATATGGAAGATTTAGGCTTGTATGATGTCTACTGTAAACCCTATTTCGGCAAGTTAGCTTCTAAGCATATAGATAGCATTACTGGTTTCAATATGGACTTCACCAATGTAATGTCAGCAATAGTAGAAGAAACTGATTGGACATTTACTGTGGCTCCTGATTTGACTGGTTCTTTTCAAATGAACTTACATAGGAAGAGCGCCATTGAAGCCATCCAAGCTGTAGCTCAGTTATTCCAAGCCGAACTAGAGTTTGATACAAAAAATAAAATTATTCATTGTTATAACAAGAGACAAAAGAAAGAGGAAGCCATCATATTAGATAATACGAACTTGCTGAAGTGCCAAGTTCAGTCTAATACTTATGACCTCATCACTAGACTAATTCCTATAGGCAAAGACGATACGACCATTGGGCTGGTTAATAATGGCCAATTATGGGTTGAGAATTTTGAATATACTACAGAAATAATTGTTGGTTACTATATTAATAGTAATTGCGAAAATGCCGATGACCTGCTCAAAATAGCTAGCTCTAAGGTTCTTGAGACCGGGCGGCCGCAAACCACTTATAAATTATTCTTAACTGATTTTCCTCTTGATGTAGCGGTCGGAGATAAAGTAAGAGTTATTGATAAGGTCAGAGGATTAGATACGACAAAGAGAGTACAGAAGATTGTTTTATATCCTTCTACTCCAGAAGAAAGTTATATGCAGTTAGGCTCTCTTGAGGTTTCTTTTGACAAGATTTATAAAGATATGAAGAAAGCGCAAGATATTGTTAATGAAGATACTTTAAGAGCTATAACTGAATTAACTAAGAACTACTTATAAGGAGGAATTAGTTATGGAATGGACTGTTGTAACAGCCCTAGTTGTAATAGTGGGCTTATTCTTTACAGTTGGTAAGCCTGTCTGGGGCGTACTAAAGGAACTACAGACACTAAGAGTACAAACTAACTATCAAGAGAAAGAGATAAATACGGATGCTGAAACCGTTAAGGAATTAGTTAAGTTATCTCAATCTTACGAGAATAGACTAGCCAATCAGGAAAATGATATGGCAGAAATCAGAGCGCAAACTTCTGAGCTATTAAAAGTTACTTTATCTCATGAAGGAAGAATTAGTAGCTTAGAAAACAAGAGCAAAGATAAGGAGTAAAAGGATTATGAAGGTTCTGGAAAAGATTGGAATGCGGATTGCGGCTCTCATAGATGTTAAGAGCTTGACTACTTTAGCTTTAATGATTGCATTTGTGGTACTATCTATCACGGGTGTAATTGCGGCTGAGCAATTCCTGCAAATCTTCTTAGTAATTATAACTTATTACTTTACTAAGGCACAAGATAAAAACTCACAGGAATAAAAAAAACGGGACTACAGCTAATTACAACTGTAGTCCCGTTAAGTAATTTTATTAAGCCTCTGCCCAATATTCAGGATAAGCTATTTTATCCATGCGTATGATAGCTTCTAGGGAGCGGCCGCACTCCTTATCCCATTTCTTAGCTTTAAGCCAAATATAAAGTTCATTAAGAGTCTCTACTCCTGCTTCATCCCACTTGATGTCTGCTACTGTTTCTTTGCCGAAAACGTAATCTTTCACATAAGCAAAAGCATCAAACCAGGTATTCTTAATCTTGTCGTACTTGCCTTTAAGTTCAGGGAAGATGCGCCAGAAAGCCATTTCCTGCATTTCTTCTACAGCTTCTCTAACTTCATCATTCATTTCTACTTTTGCTCCATCAAGGATATGAGCATCAATAGCCCAAGCGTTTAGTCTTTCAATATTAGCATTCTTCATAATTAGTTATCTCCTTTAATATATCTTATTACCAGAATTACTTTTCCGTCTGGCTCGGTTATTATCATATCATCAAAAGCAAGATAGTCTATCAGTTCTTCAATTACTTCTTGCTTTTGATTGCGGATTTGCACATAATAGGGCCTCATAACCAGCCCTCCCCTCTTTAATTTATCTTAATTGTAGAGGGGTCAACCCATGTATCATCAACTGGATTGCCTAACCTATTAAGGTAGTCCCTTCTTTCCTCTGGACACTTGGGCCAGGGGATATAGAAATATGCTTTTCCTTCTACGAAACTAAATTCGCAGTCATCAATATCTAAACGTTCACAACAGAAGTTATATACATCGTGAATGCCTAACCATTCTTGAGCCTGTTTAATTGTTAAAGTCTTTCTTTCATACAACATCCTAGCCATAGCCTTATTTCTCCTTTTTTCTCACTATATAGTTGCCTAACCTCTAAGCAATTTCAACTCAATTTAAATGTAAATATATATATTACTTATCTTGTCATTTAATTTGAGTTGAAAATCTTAGAGTTTAGGCGGTTTCAATCATTTCCATGTAGGCGTCCACAATCTCTCTGATTTCTTCTTCTTCTTCATCAGAAGACCAGGCGCAACGTACAAAATTTTGACAGCTATAATAACAACAGCCAAATTGTCTCCAACAGTCTTTTTGGGCTTGTGAAGATGCTTTTAATTTGCGACCATATTTATCCGTCTCAGAGATATCTTCTGGATGCTCTTTATAATGGTTAAGTTTCTCCCAGAACGTGGCCCAATACTCTTTATACTGGGCGGCCGCCTGTTCATCTTCCATATCTACTTCCTCTTGATGCTTTTCTCCGTCTATATAATAGCTAGTCCAAACTTTCTTATCTGTTTTTCCTGTCTTAATAACCATACCAGCATCAAGTAGCATTCCACCCCAATTCTGCAATTTGCGCCAATCTGTTGTGCAACCATAATTTTCTTTAAGTAATTCTGCTCTTGTTTGCCAAGGACAATATTGATATTCTTCAAAATTCATTAAACAAGAGTAGAAGATAGTGAAGTCTCTAGTATTCTCTACTTTAATGTTCTTAGCTCTTAATAAATAATTTAATCTTTCTTCTGTTGATTGCGGTTCCCAGAGGATGGTCGCCTCAGTTCTCGTGAACTTGTATCCACCTTTCTCGAAACCCATGCTCTTTAGCTTGGTTTCTATTGTTCTTTGAAGATTGGCTTTTGTAGGGTCAATACCCATTTTGACCGCTAAGTCTTTCTTCTTATAGGTTTTTTTCTCTAAATATATCGCTGACATTTCATATACTACTCCTTTACTGCTCAGATTTGGACTATCCTCTCCTGAAAGTCCTTAATGTAATTTTCTATGGCAGTAGCATGACTATCCTTGAGTGGTCGTCCTTCACGGAGCCATTTGCGCAAGGCTGTATAGTTGACTGTACTACCATCTGCTATTGCTTGCACACTAATACCCATTTTAGTGAACAAATCAACTCGATTCTTTAATACTGCATATTCTGCACTGTGTTCTTTCATGTGTTTAATTCTCCTTTTTATTAGATTCTACGGTTATGCCTAAATTTTGGCTAAACTGGTCAAAAGAGAATACCACCTGGAGTTGGGTGGCTCCAAGTGGCATATCTATATGAAATGTCATTTAGACCAGTCTGTCTTTAGAAGGCTCTCCCCTGGGGCCTATGGAAACCCCAGAGGATTGATAGTTTTTATATGCTCCCCAGCTTTTTGAGGTGTGGTGCTGGGGATGAACCACTATGGCTAAAGCTAGCATCGATTAAGCAATGCTACTTTTGTAAAGGGTTGGAGAGCTAATCTCTTCCCCTTCATATATATATGAAAATTATAAGAGATGCCTTATAAATTTTGGCCCAAAATTTTTGAAAAAATTTTTTAATGATTGGCTCTGTAGTGTGTATGGAAGCGCTACAGAGCCGTCTCCAGAAGAGCGTATTTTCAGAATGACCGTTGAACTTCATTCTTTATGTATTTATTATAGCAAAAATTTTTTTTAAAGTCAATCTGATTACTTTGTAACATGGAGTTGAGTGCGCTTATACCAGAGTTTGTTACTATCAAAAGAAGGCAAATTGTAATTAAAGGGTGGTTTATACTTGCGCAAGTAGAAGCACTCTCGGTCGTCTAGGGAGGCAAGGCCGCACTCTTCAAGAACAACAAAAGCCATTGAAATACCTGATGCTTTTGTTTCTCTCATACGGTCATACATCGTAAACCAGTTCTCTCTTGCTTGTGGACAGAGCGCATTAGTTTTGTGAGAAATCCATCTTTCTATAAAGTTAGTGCTTTTTCCTACATAAAGAATTGCGGTCGGGTCTTCATGCCAATCCTTGTCAGTACGAACAAGCGCATATATTCCACTTTTATTTTCCCATTTGCTCTTGATTTCTTGAGGCATTTCCTCGTATAACTTGTCTTTAAAAGCCTGTTCTTCAGGCCCAATTTTACCCATTTTCATTTCATATAGACTCCTTTATTCTAAGATTTTCAACTCAATTTAAATGTAAAGATATATATATACTTATCTTGTCATTTAAATTGAGTTGAAATTGCTTAGGTAAGAAGAACTTCCACCCAAGTACTTCTTACCCTTTCACTGTATATTGAAAAATAAAGCAAGTAAGTTAAAAATTTTGGCCCAAAATTTTGTCTTGACTAGTAAAAATTTTCTGATATAATAGTAGTTAGAAATTTGGGCAAAATTATTTTTTCTTTCTTATAGAATTTTTATATATAGTATCAGATAAGAATAATCTATAAGGAGGAATAATCATGTTAAGTATGGGTTCTTCAAGTGGAAACGTAGTAAATAACCAGAAAGAATGGATTGAACTATAATTAAAAGGAGGGGTAGATATGAGTCCTGCCGATAGAGACCCTTCGACAATCAGACCTAATACTATGAAGAAGTATAAGCAGATTGTCGATACTTGGCTAACAAACGGATACAATGCTGTGGAAGCGTATCTATCCGTTTACCCAAACGCCAAAAGAACAACAGCTTCTCAAGAGTTTAGTAAGATTAGACGGATACCAGAGATAGCTGAATATATAAAGACAATGGAACGCGATAAGTTAGAAAATATGAATATAACTTTAGACCGTCTATATGCAGAGATGGCTAAGATTGCGTTCGCTGAGGACCCTAATTGTCCTATGACAGCAAGAACTAAGATGTTAGAGGTTCTTACCAAGAACATTAAGGAAGATGAAGGTAAAACCGCAAACACAATGAAGATAGTAATAGGGGTGGACGATGATGGAGATTCGCCTGAAGAAGAAGATATTTAACCCTGTTTACTTTCCTCATTTGATGGATTATAGCAAAAGATATGAAGTCTACTATGGTGGTGCTGGTTCAGGCAAATCAGTATTTATAGCGCAAAAGTTAGTCTATAGGGCGCTACGGTCTAAGAGGAAGATATTGGTTTTAAGAAAAGTTAATTCTACAACTAAGAACTCAACCTTTGCGCTATTGATTAAAACCTTATCAGATTGGAAACTGATTAACTACTGTAAAGTAAATAAGTCTGACTTTACGATTACCCTTCCAAACAATTCGCAATTCCTCTGTATGGGGCTAGATGACCCGGAGAAACTCAAGTCAATAGCCGGCATTACAGATGCTTGGTTAGAAGAGGCTACAGAGTTTACACAAGATGACTTTAACCAAGTAGACTTACGTATCAGAGAGCAAGTAGATAACTCTCAAATAATCTTGTCTTTTAACCCTGTATCAAAAGCAAATTGGTGTTATTTCAACTTCTTTAAACCAAATGAAGAACTGGAAGAATTTAGAAGTCAATGTACGATTGTTCAAACTACCTACAAAGACAATAAGTTTCTTCCAAATAATTATATTAAGACACTACAAATGATGATGGCTACTAACCCCGTATATTATAAGATATATGCGCTAGGAGAGTTCGGTAGCCTTGATAAGCTAGTTTATAATAACTGGCAGTCTTATGATTTCGACCACACTAAGCTCAAAGGTAAGCTATGTATTGGCTTGGACTTTGGCTACGTTAATGACCCGACCGCAATCATTGCTTCTATTGTTAATCAAGAGGACAAGAGAATATACATATTCCAAGAGGTGGTTGAGGAAGGTTTACTTAATGATGAGATTGGACGAAAGATTATAGACTTAGGATTCAAAAAATCAGATATAATTGCCGATAGTGCTGAACAGAAATCAATAGAAGAGATTAAGAGGATGGGGATTCTTAGAATTGCGGCCGCGGCTAAAGGGCCTGATTCTATTATTCATGGAATCAATCTTGTAAGTGAATATGAGATAGTTGTTCATCCTTCTTGTGTTAGAACTATTGAAGAACTACAGAACTATAGTTGGCAGAAAGACAAAGCTACAAATGAATATATAAATAAACCAGTCGATAAGTTCAATCACTGCTTAGATGCTTTGAGATATAGTTTACAGTGTTTGGACATTAGACCAAGACTACAAACTATGAGCAAAGATGCTTTATTCTAAGGAGGAGATAGAATGTTTAGATTAGAAAGCGCAGATAAACTAACTCAAGAAATGGTAAGAGAGTTAGTTGTAAAGTTTCGTGGAGAGGACTTGCCTCGTTTAAAGAAACTTAAAGATTATTATTTGAATAAGACAGCTATCTTACGTAGACCTTGTGTTGACCCTTCAAAGCCAAATAATAAGGCTGTTCACCCATTTGCGCAATACATTACTGATACGCTTGTTGGTTATTTTGTTGGTGAGCCTATCGCTTATTCTTCAAATGAGAACATCAACGATTTGAAGATGGTCTTTGAATATAATGATGAGCAAGATGAGAATACATCAATAGCAAAGGATTGTTCAATCTATGGACGTGCTTGGGAACAAGTCTATGTAGATAAAGATGGTAATGTGCGGTTTGTCGCTTTAGACCCTCGTGAGGTCATTCCTGTTTACGGCACAAGTCTTGAGAATGAGTTAGTTGCGGTCGTCCGTTTCTACATGAATAGAGACTTAGTGTTTGGAGTAGATGAAATGATTGTTGAGGTCTACACAGATAAAGAGGTTATTCGTTACAAGACAGGTGACGCTGTGGCGGATTTACACTTCCTCGACCGCAAACAACATGGTTTCAATTCTGTTCCTATTGTTGAGTACAGAAACAATGATGATTGTTATGGCGATTTTGAAGGAGTTATCTCTCTGATTGACGCTTACGATGCTCTTGTTTCTGATGATTTGAACGACTTTGAATAGTTTGTTGATGCTTACTTAGCTTTGTATGGTTATACTGCTGAGCCAGAAGATATTGCTAAGATGAAGCAACAGAGAGTTCTACTTATGGATAATGACAGTAAAGCCGAGTGGTTAGTAAAGAAAGGCGACAGTCAAGGTGTAGAGACAACAAAAGAGAGAATTGAGAGAGACATCCATAAGTTTAGTAAGACACCTAATAGTAGTGACAAGAACTTTGGTGGTAATACTTCTGGTGTTGCTATGAAATATAAATTGCTTGGAACTGAGAATATTGCTTCTATTAAGGAGTGTAAGTTTAAGAAAGGTCTACAGAGACGTCTTGAACTGATTAGTAATATTCTTAAAACGTTAAGTAGACCTTCTTTCGATTGGTTAGGAGTTGACATTACCTTTACTCGTAATATTCCTGTCAATGAAGATGATGTTTCTGCTATGATTAAGAACCTTAACGGAATTGTCAGTAAGAAAACTCTTGTCGGTCAGCTTCCTTTCGTTGAAGACCCAGAACAAGAGATGAGACAGTTAGATGCTGAATTAAAATCTTCTATCTTCTATGCAAATCCAGAATTGGAAATTAAACAAGAGGAAGAAGTAGTTGAATGAGCGTAACAGGCGTTCAGGGATTAGCGTTTGCGGTTTCGGCAGGTCTAGAGCCACTAGTAATCGAGAAATATGATTCTTTGAAAAGGATGATTGAAGCTATGATACTAGCTGGCTCAGAGCCTGCAATCGTGGCGGCCGCAATCAATTCTGAAATGACAAAGATAGAAGATTACTGCAATACTCAACTTGCCAAACTTATGCCTATTGTTTTTAATACTGCTTTTCATTGGACTATTGTTGAAGAGCAGTTAAAAGCAGGCATTGTCATAAAGAATCAGGTCTATTCGCCTCAGTGGTGTCAAGACGGAAAGACCTTTTATGATAGAGTCTTAGCAAATGGAACTAAAACCTTAGCTTCAATCTCGGGGCTATTGTTAAGTGGACAAGAAGATAAGATCGTTCTTCTTGGACTAATAACTGATGAACTAGAAAAAGCTAAGAATAGTTGGTTACGCTTGCTGAGAACAGAAACTGAAGCAGCTTATAGCCAAGGAGTTAAGGCAGCTCTTCTTGCTCTTGGTTATTTGTATGCTATTATTGACAACCCAGATCCATGTGATAGAATATGTGTTGACGAGGTTGGAGAGAGACGTGTGACTCTTGCAGAAGCGAGGGTAGGGTTAGATTTGCCACCGTTTCATCCAAATTGTAAATGCGTATTCCGAGGTATATGGTATCAACCTTGATAAGCATTTTCAACTCAATTTAAATGACAATATATATATTATATATCTTTACATTCAAAATGAGTTGAAAATGCCTCTAATAAAAGTTTTGGGCAAAAATATTTTGTTCAATAATACTATTTTTTATATATAATATGCGAGGGACAAGAAAAGCAACAGAAATGGGGCTTCAATGTAACTCATAAGGAGGATTTAATATGGACGAGAATAAAAACGTTCAAGAGCAAGAAACTGAGACTACCAAGAAGATTGAATTGACTGAAAAAGAATTACAGTCTATGATTGACAAACGAGTAAGCCAGGCGCTTGCAACACAGAAACAAAAGTTAGAAGAAGCCAATAAACTTGCTAATATGTCTGCTGAAGAGCGCAGAGAAGCTGAGTATCAAGAGAAGATTAAGGCTCTTGAGGAAAGAGAAGCTAAGTTAGCAAGAGCAGAAATGTTGACAGAGCTTACAAAGCAACTGTCTGAAAAGAATTTACCCGTTGAATCAGCGGACTTCCTTATTGGTAAGGATGCAGACGCGACTTCTGCTAATCTAAAGGCTTTTGAAAAGATGTTTAATAAGGCCGTAAGTGCGCAAGTGGCTTCAAACCTTGGTAGTACGGCTCCACAGGCAGGGGAATCCGCGAATGGCATTACTAGAGAACAGTTTAAGAAAATGACATTGGCGCAACAGAGCGAAATCTATCGTAATGACCCTGACCTTTATAATGCTTTAACTCAAGGTTAATTAGGAAACCTCTAATTCCTATTGATTATAGATTGACTCTAAAACTTTCACATATATTATTCCATAAGGAGGAATTTGAAATGGCTACAACTGCTATTACTAACAGCAACGTTGTATATGATAACGTTGTTCTTGCTAATAAATTTGATGACATTTTTACTACTAAGGTAAATATGTCTAACTACATGACTGTTGATACTTCTCTTGCTGAAAACGCTGGTATGACCAAGAAGATTAACGTTTATACTGCTACTGGTAACGTTGAAGATTTAAAGATGGGCGAGGGTAACGATAAGGACATCTCTGTTAGCTTCACTGAGAAGGAGTACAAGGTTGGTACTACTCAGGGTCGCTTCCAGTATTTTGACGAGCAGGCTATGACTGACCCCTTCGCTATTGAGGCTGGTCTAAAGGGTCTTGCTCAGACTATGGCTAACGACTTCACTAATAAGGCTATTGCTGAAATGGCTAAGGCTACCAAGACTGTTACTGGTCCTGCTCTTCCTGACACTGTTGCTGATGCCATCGGTGAATGTGATACTGAGGACGAGCTTGCTTACACTCTCTTAGTCAATCCTAAGGATAAGGCTCAGATTCGTGTTGGTCTTGCTACTGACCTCAAGTATGTTGAAGACTATGTGCGCAAGGGCTACATCGGCACTATCTATGGTGTTCCTGTTGTAAGTTCTAACGCTATTCCTAAGGGAACTGCTTATCTCGTGAACAAAGAGGCTATCACTCTGTTCATCAAGAGAGATACCAATGTTGCTAATGATCGTGACGAGAATGTCCGTAACAACATTGTTTATATGCGCAAGGTTGCTCTCGTTGCTCTGACTGACGAGAACAAGATTTGTAAGATTACTTGGTCTGACAATCCTTCTACTGGCACCTAATTTCTCCGGGGTTCTGGGGTCTCTGATAATTGGAACCCCGGAACCCCATTTTCTTTTTATCTAAACAAAAGGAGGAATTAGATAATGACTATAATTGAAAAAATCAAGGCTATTCTGGGGCCGACCGCCAGCCGCAATCTTCAAACACTTTCTGCTCTTGTTGAAATGTGCAAAGAAGAAGCTACAGCTTATTGTAATTTAGATGAATATACAGAGAAGCTCGATAACGCGGTTGTCCAGATGGTTTTAGAAAGATATAATAGAATAAATAATGAAGGCGTAGATTCCACAAATGCCTCTGGAATGCATGAGACTTTCCATGATGGTTATACTGCTTCTACGACTAAGATGTTACAGAAGCATCGTAGAATGAAAGTCTTTGGAGATACTACTAACTCTATTGGCTCTTGTTGGGGAGGTTGAGTATAATGAAACAAGCACTTATTACTAAGATTGAAACTACTTATACTCCAGACGGACAAGGCGGATATATAGAAGAAACAATAGAGAAAGGTAGTTATGACGTTAAATTAAGTGTTAGTAAAGACGTTAATGAGGCTACTGCTTATGGAGTTAAGTGTGAGCAAATCCTTAAAGTAATTGCGGATGAGCCTTTAAAGGATGATGAAGCTAGCTTATGGTTAATTATTGGCCCAGAAGGCCCTCAAGGAGAACCTGGTTTTATTAAGTTTGAGGAACTTACAC
>OFLZ01001085.1_pt1 | contig 17055 bp, 11 predicted proteins | sample 1541321 | NCBI WGS metagenome assembly OFLZ01 (sample SAMN04209223, study PRJEB22552) | human gut metagenome | biome: gut; material: feces | host: Homo sapiens | place: USA: Oklahoma | reverse complement strand
GTGTCAGATTCAGGCTTTCGACATACACAGACCAGCCGCTTACGACTATCTGAAATTCATCATCAATCTCCGCAATATCATCCTCGATGTCGATTAGCTCTTCCATTTCCGATATTGCTTCTTCTATATCACCAAGTCGGTATCTCTTATTCATCCATCACCGCCTCCTTATAAATGCACCTGACCACAAAACGCATGGTTCCTTTCTGGGAACAGGTAAAAAGAGTTAGTTCTTTTTCATCGCCCTGTGTCTTGATGCTGTTATCATACGGATTTACTACCTCTGTCTCTGTTACCTCATAGATATGCTTCAGTCCATTTTTGTCGGTTATCATCACTTCATCGCCTATGGATATCTGACTTAGTGGTGTAAAAAATGTGCCATATCTGCTGCCATTGTGACCGCATAACACACAGTTGCCACTCTCACCGATTCCTGCAGTCTCTTCTATATGACCAATCCCTGCATTAAGCACTTTACTTGTGGTTCCTTCCATTACCGGATACCTGATATCTAACCCCGGTATCTCAATGATGCCGATAACACCGCCTTCTTTAAGAATGGCTTCATCCTCTTTACTAATGGAGGTTTGCTCTTCCTCCACATCTGTTTCTTCATCGTAATCATCCTCCAATGTCTGCTCAAATTCACTTATGAGCTGTTCTGTCTGTTTTTCTCCGGTTGCCCGCCAGAAAAAAGGGACTGCCATAATGGCAATCCCTGCTGTAATCAGTAGTCCTGCGACCACTTTTCTTATGCTCATATTATTCACTCTCCTATCGTGTTCTGCCCTCTCTGTCCGCTTGATAAGCACCTTTATCCTCTGCTACAATTGCTGCAGATTCCATTCTGTCATCAGCTTCTCTTTCTTCCTCCGGTCCGCTCAGGTCTGCATCCACAGCCTTTGCGTTCTCAAGGTCAAGCTGGGCATTCAGTTCACACTGCCTTGACAGCTTTTCTTCCAGTTCCTTGCTGTATGCAAATGGCTTGTCATACTCTGCCTTTGATGCTTCAAGGTCATTCTGGTACTGCTCAATCTTCTTTTCTAAGAAATCAATGTTCTCATGGAGTCCATTGAACAGGTTTTCCAGCTTTACCATGCTGCCGACCGGACTTGTGGAAAGTTCTGCCTTGTACTCAGTCTTTCCACGAAGCACCATATAATTGATACCAAGGAAGTTCTTTTCCACAAGCAGCTCAAATCCATGGAACTTGCCGATTGCAGTTGTCTCTCCGGTCTTACATTTACTGATTGCTTCAAGCATCATGGTTCCACCATCCACACGCTCTGTGTAGGTTGCTTTGCCTATGGTAATGGCAAATTCCGGATTATCAATCAGCTCTTTATCCCTTGCCTTTACATCCTCTCTTACATTGGCAAGCTTTTCGGTTGCTGTCTTAATGAGCTTCGGGTACTTAATCATAAAGTTGTCCTGAAGTCCATATCTCTGATTGTCATATGATGCCTTTAAGAGCTTTAATCTCTGGACATCATTGTCAATCTCCATCTTTTCCTTGATCAACGGATTACCGGTAGCAACCGCCTTAATCTCTGCATAGGAAAGTGTAGCCTCGTCGATATCCTCACAGCTTCGGCTTACAGCCTTGCTTGTCATGACCTGACTGATGAAACGCTGCTTATTTTCAACGAGCGACCAGTTGTATGCATCAAAGGTTCCTTTGGTGACATATCTGTAGATTGCCACCTCTTCATTTTCGTTGCCCTGCCTGATGCCTCGTCCTTCCCTCTGTTCAATAGAAGAAGGCTTCCAAGGACAGTCCACATGATGCATTGCAACAAGGTGTGTCTGCACATTGACACCTGTTCCACACTTGTCCGTTGAACCGATAAGAACTTTCTTTTTACCTGTCCTCATCTCCTTAAAAAGTGCGTCCCTCTGTGCATCTGTCTTGGCATCATGGATAAATGCTATCTCACCTGCCGGAATGCCATACTGTATCAGTGTTTCCTTCAGATAATCATAGATGGTGAAGTCCTTATCCGGTCCCGGTGTGCCGATATCCGAAAAAATAAGCTGGCAGCCTATATGACCGTTGGCATTTCCTTTCTCATATTCTTTCCATACATTCTCCGCTACCTTATTGAGCTTTCCATCTGGATTATTTGGTGCGTCCTTATCAATCAGCCTTGCATCTGTTCCGAGTAATCTTGCCTCATGAGTAATCTTTAGGAAGTTGTCCACACTTGGATCAACTCCACCACCTCTGATACGCTCTGCCCTCACAACAAAGTCTTCCATAACCTGCTTTACATACCAGTCAGGCTCTGACTCCACTATGATAGGCTTGCCGCCACGAAGAGCCGGCACATCAAGGTCAAGCATGTCTGCGGTCTGCACATCTGCTACTTCACGAAAGATATTCATAAGCTCCGGCAGATTCGTAAACTTATTGAATCTGCTTTTAAAACGGAAACCGCTTCCCTCTACAGTAAGCTCCAGTGCTGTTGTCACTTCACCAAAGTTCGCTGCCCAGGAATCAAAGTGATAAATCCCCATCTCTTCAAGTGCCGCTTTCTGTAAGTAAAGCTGCATGACATACATCTCACACATGGTATTGGATATTGGCGTACCTGTCGCAAACACAATGCCTCTGCCATCATTTATCTCAGACAAATACTGGCATTTAAGCTGCATATCCGTTGACTTCTTCGCTCCACTGCTGCTGATACCTGACACATTATTCATCTTGGAAAAAATCGCAAGGTTCTTAAAATTGTGCGCTTCGTCAACCATGATAGAGTCCACACCAAGTTCCTCAAAGGTTATAAGGTCATCCTTCCTGCTCTCATCTGATAAGGATTTCAGCTGCTCCTCCAGCTTTTTCTTCTGGCTTTCCATCTGTTTTACAGTCCAACGCTCCCCGTTACGCTCCTTCATCTCATCAATCGCATAGCTGATTTCATCAATCTGCTCATTGAGCATTCTTTCCTTTCTCTCTGCTGAGATCGGGATTTTTTCAAACTGCGAGTGCGACATGATGATACAGTCATAGTCACCTGTTGCAATCCTTGATACGAACTGCTTCCTGCGGCTCTTTTCAAAATCACGCTCTGTGGCAACCAGGATATTTGCTGACGGATAAAGCCTTAAAAACTCTGATGCCGTCTGACCGATAAGTGGCTTTGGAACAACCATGATCGTCTTATTGGCAAGTCCGAGTCTCTTCTGCTCCATACAGGCAGCCATCATCTCAAAGGACTTTCCGGCACCAACGCAGTGTGCCAACAGGGTGTTTCCTCCAAGAAGGATTCTTGCCACCGCATTCTTCTGATGTGGCTTTAACTCAATCGCCGGATTCATTCCCGGAAACTGTAAGTGACTTCCGTCATACTCACGCAGACGGATGTTATTGAATGTCTCGTTGTAATACTCCACATATTTCTGTCTTCGCTCCGGCTCTGCAAACAGCCATTCCTTGAACTTCTCCTTGATCATGTTCTGCTTTTCCCTTGCAAGCATTGTCTCGTTCTTATTGACTTCGTAATGATATTTGCCATCACCGTCATCAATCCTGTCCCTTACTGTTACAGTTTTAAGATTCAGCGTATCCTCAAAAATAGAATAAGCATCCATGCGGCTTGTACCATAAGTCTTAGTAGCTGCCACTGAATGCTTATCCATGCTCTTATTCTCGATGAACCATTCCATGCTCATCTTATTTAAGTGTACCTGAATGCCTGTATTGTAAAACTGGCTTCTGACTGCCCTTGCTCTTCTTGGTGTATTGAGAAGCTCATAGATAAACTGCTCATAATCAAGCGACTCAATCCATGTCGTACCAATCTTTACATCAATATCCGAGGCTTCAATCCATTCCGGCTGCACCTTTTCAAGTGCTGCCACATTTCCTGCAAATCTTTCTGCCTGCGGATTGTCTGTATCAGCCGCCATAGCCTTTGCTACACGAAGTTTGTCTCTCACATTTCCCGAAAGATACTCGTCTGCTGTCTCCCAGCCGATGTCGGGATTGTTCTCGTTGTAGCGGTCTGGATTTAGGAAAACCAGTCCGTCCAGCTCTTCCACAAGGACTGCCCTTCTAAGCTCTGCTAATGCATCATCACTTAGCGTTATCTCATCCACTGTCTGTCCGGACTTTTCTGCAAGTTCTTCCTTTGCATTTGTAATATCCGGCTCATAGATAGAAAGCATATAGGCAGGGTTTACATATCCAAATTCATTGACGGATACATTTAATGCTTCCACAGCGGTCTCCACTCTGTCTATGACTGTCTTTGCCTTAATCGTCTGCTTATAAAACATATCCGCTTTTTTCACCTCCCCATCTTCGTTTACTTCCTCAAGACTGCAAAGAAGTGGATAATCGCTGTCATCCCTGAATGCTATTCTGTTTGCTTTTGAAGTAATGGCTCCATACTGCTTTACAAAGGCATCATATTTTACATTAAGAAGTCTCTGCTTATCAGAAAGCTCCTCCTCGCTGCAGCCATCCATCTGGATATCAATCAGCTCTCTTGTTATCTGTCTGATTTCATCAAGGCTTCGGATTCGCTCCTCGGCAGTCTGTGATACTTCTTTTTTTACCATCTCGGAATTTTCCCTGTAATAGAGTTTTCCTTCAAAAAATGTGTAAGTGTAGTTTCTCACATCCGGATCAGCCGGGATAACTTCCTCCGTCTGCTCCGCCTCATCTGCCACTCTCTCAAAATCTGTCATCTGGGCTTTGATATTACCGATAGCCTTATTGAGAGTCTCATACATATTGAAGTTCTCATCATTATTCACACAGACTGTATATCTGCTGTCCTGTCCGTAAATCCTTGTGTCATATTCCATAGATCCAAGCATCATCTCCGGATGCTCTGCAAAATAAGAGTTGACTGCAATGCCATTCTCAGTTACACCAAGGTGTACCCAGTCAGGTTCAATATCAATCTTTCTCTCCCTCTTCTGCAAAAACAGGATATCTGCTGTCACTTCGGTTCCTGCATTATCTTTAAATGCAGTATTCGGAAGTCTTACTGCTCCCACAAGCTCTGCTCTTTCAGCCAGATACTTTCGGATAGTAGGATTTGCCTTATCAAGTGTTCCCTTTGTGGTGATTACTGCAACCATGCCTCCCGGTCTTACCTGATCAAGTGCTTTTGCCAGAAAATAATCGTGGATACGGAAGTTATACTTGTTGTACTTTGGATCAAATACCTTATAATCACCAAATGGCACATTTCCGACAACCACATCAAAGAAGTTATCCGGATATGTGGTATTCTCAAATCCTGTGATACTGATATTGGCATTCTGATAAAGCTGCTTTGCAATTCTTCCTGAAATGCTGTCAAGCTCCACCCCATACAGCTTGCTTCTCTGCATTGGTGCCGGCATACTTCCAAAGAAGTTACCGATACCCATAGATGGCTCTAATACATTGCCGCCTCTGAAACCAAACTGGACAAGTGCCGAATTTATGCACATGGCAATCTCCGGTGAAGTATAAAAGGCGTTATTTACTGTTGCCCTTGCAGCACTGTATTCCTCATCAGATAAAAGGTCTTTCAGCTCTGCATATTCTTTGCTCCAGCCTGCGTTATTCTCATCAAATGCCTGTGACAGTCCGCCCCATCCGACAAACTTCGACAGAGTTTTCTGTTCCTCAGGTGTGGCAAGCCTGTTCTCTGATTCAATCTGCTTTAAAGTGCGGATTGCATCCATATTCCACTGGTATCTGGTCTTAGCACCGCCTTTTTCCATTTCCCAGAGGTTATAGTGGAAATTGTGTTTCGTCTGCCCGGCAACATTCTTCTCATTTTCAAGACTTTCTACTTGCTGTACTGGTTCCTGCTTTGGTGTAAAATCTACAGTTTCCTGTGATTCTGTATCAGCCTGAATATCATCCACAGATACTGATACTGCATCATCTGAAACCACATGTCCATTCTCATCAATCTTGGTTTCCCAGCCATTCGCTATTGCTCTTTCCCTGGTTTCAAGACGATTGGCTTTTACACTATCCTCGATATCAAAGAATCTCTTATAGACCGGATTCATCTTATCCCTGTCAGCCTTCTGCTTTGTCTCCTGATAATACTTCTTCTGGTCTTCTCCGCAGTAAAATGGCTGTTTTACCATATAAGATAAGATTTCATATAACTCACGCCAATCGAGAGCACCTTCTTTACGCACACCATTCCTGTTCTTATAGCTGATCTTCACATATCCGCTTCTGATTGAGTACTCCACAAGACCATACTTATTGTTGGAATATGCTTTTCTTTCTGCATTATCTGTCCCTAATGCGATATCCCTGATAAGGTCAAGTTTATTGGGCATAAATGCAAAATCAGACTGCACAACATCCATAAGAAATGCTTTAAATGGTGTGTAACAGCTACAATCTGTCACCAGAATCTCAGCTGCATCACGCAGGTCTTCATCAAGCTCTGCTATCCTCTTGGCATAATCAATCGGTGTAATATACTGAAGCTCTGATGGATCTTTTTCAGTTGTTTCAGCTTCTATCTCTGCACCATATTCTGCCTGTGTTACCATGCGGTCTTCATCGGCAGCTTCCTGTGGTGTCATGCCTTTTGCACTTACATAATCTCTGTTAGAAGCATAGCTCTCCGGCTCATCCGGTATTGCATAATCATCAATCTCTGATTCTGCCTCTTCCGGTTCCACTTCCCGATATTCGGCATCAATAACCTCATCATCCTCACGGAGTCCGTCCATCGCAAGCTCATCAATACGAGGTGTCTCAGGCTGGTATTCCCCTGTAAGAATAAGGACACCAAGCTCTTTTTCGATATCTTTCCACGAAACATATCCTTCAACCTCTCCATCCTCATCTCGCCATTGAAAACGCAATCCATTCCCATGAAATGTGTCATATCCGTGCAGTCCCAGTCCGTCAACCGGCCAGCCTGCACCTCCCTGACCATACTCTGCTTTGATACGCTTTGCTCTGGTTCCTGCATCAATCTCTGTTTCAAAAATCTTGCATACCCTGCCCTTGCCACCGACAAAGCCTGTACCTCTCATAAGCACCTGTTTGATATACTCACTTGGTACTGTTGCAGACTTTTTGGGATTCAGGTAATTGTATTTACCTGCTAATGCAGCTTTTCTGTCCTGCTCGAACTGACGCATAAACTGATTATTGTTTTCGTCCTCAGTATGAATGGTGCCAATGCTTGCCTGCCCGTTCTGGTCGAAAAAAAAGGAAGCCTGTGTATATTCGGCTTCCTTACTAACACCCAATGAATTGATTTCATCAAGTTCCCTATTCAATTCTGTATCATCTGATTCTAGTGGAATCGCATCACTATCTGATTCAGTACCACTTCCTCTGCCTGCATCTTCGCCTGCTCTCTTATCTTCCACATCTCCATTGTCGATGTCGGATTCTGTGGCTTGTGCTTCGCCAGATACTGCATCTCTAACTGGTCGTACAGCTGGTTCGCTTCCTCCTCTACCGCTGACATCTTCTCGTACATCTTCCCGAATCTCATCAGCGTCTTGTATCTTGCCGGCTCGTTCTCCTTTAGATAGTTCATCGCCATCCTTCCGTATTTGCCCAGCTTCGTGAGATCCTCCGTCTCGTCCGGCATCTCTATCTGCGGATAAAGCAGTCCGTCCACTTCCTTGTAAGTCATTTCTTCTAACATATCCAATTCTCCTTTCGCTCTCGATTGCCTTTAAGTTACGACTAAATTCTCTAAGAACACTACAGGAGACATCGCATACAATGGAACCAAGACGGTAAATGATCTCTTCGTCTTTGATATTTACGATCTGACTAAAATCCTGTTCTTGCACAGATAAGTCAAATCCGCATCTCGTCCCTACAGCATACATGACACTTGCATATACAAGCTGCTCCATGTCCATTTCCTGCTGTAAGCCATTGCGTTTCTTACTTTCTTCCTTTATCACACTACCTGATAGCTGCATAAGCTCGGTCATTCGGTCTCCGAACTCTTCTTTTATTATAAGCCAAACATCTGTTCCTGTAAACTGTTTTAATATATTTTTTAGAGACTCCCTGTCGCTGTTATCGTACTGCTCAATCTGACCTTCTGACACAAGAAAATCCACATAATCTTTAAGATTTTCTCCCTCAAGGTCCCATGTCAGCTTAACATTCTTCCCTCCGGTATCACTGATATCAAAGATATACCTCATGCGTGGATTCAGTGCCCTCGACGGGAAGATAGCGCAGCCTTTCGCACCACGCTTTACATATCTTCCCACCTTTTTCCAGGTATCATAATCTGCCATGAGTGTACTTTTTTCCGGAGGTCTCTGAGCTGTTACCATAACGATATTGTCAAATTCATAGCGGTATAACTGACCCGCAACCTTTAACACATCCTTCCAGTTCTTTTCTGATCTGGTGATGTTACCAATTTCAGAATCGTATATCGCTTTGACCTTCATATCAACGCCCATACCTTTGTCCTCCTCTACTTAAACATCTCTGCAAACAATCCCTTAAATAGCTTTAACTCATCCTTATCCAGCTCGATTGCAAATTCATTGTCGATTGCCTGTTTTTCACATTTATCCTTTTTCTTTGCAATCTTACGCATCACACGAAGAAGCACATAGCATTCCTTGGACTTTGAAATGCTCTGTTTAAAGGTCAGCTCATCCTCATCGACTGACTTCTGTGTCTGATAGATAATCTCTTTTAACTTATCATTGATACCATCTACTTCCTCAATGGAAATAATAACGGATGCCTTAGAAGCACCCGATCTGTCCCACTCCTTATGAAGTTCCTTTACTAAAAACTCCATGTTCTTAATTACTGTTGTTGAATCACTTTTCATCTTGCTCTTCCTCCGTTTTCTTTTAATGAAGAAGGGAGCTGACTTTCGCTGATAGGTGCAAAATCAACTCCCTTCATGTCCTCTGCTCCAAGGACTATCTGCTCTGCATAATACATATCCATTGCCTTATTGATGGCATCGTCAAGCGACTCTGCCTTTACTTTCTGTACTCGTGAAAGCACTTCCTTTATCTCAACATCAAATTCCTGTTCCATATGATATCGCCTCCTGTAAAAATCTCATCACCGGCTCTTTTCTTCCTTTACCTGTCTTTCCTTAAAGCCTCCATCGTACTTTCCATCTTCCAGCCTGTCGTAAAAACAGTCCTCTTCAATCGTTCCAAAATCCTCATACATCTGGTGAAGGAAGTCATTCTGCAGCTTCTTTGGTACATCATCATCCTTTGACATATCCTGATAAAAATAGAACTTCTGCTTTAGCTTTGCCCTGTAATCATAGATATCCTCTATCTTTTCCGGTGTGCCATACTCCCTCTTGTATGCCTTGAAATTTGTAGTTGAAAGTGTGGAACCTAGATAAATGCCATGCTCCCACGATACCCCGATTGTGGTATTGTCCTTTGTAGGCTTCTCATCCTTCGGATAACGCTTATACTCTGTCGCACCAAGGGCGATTGTAAGAGAACCTGACTTCATATCCATCACCACGAGATTCCTTGGTGATAATGCTTCAAGCACCATGTAATCATGGTCATTGAAGTTATGAAATGTCTGTCCCCTTTCAAATGATCTGTCCACACTTTCATAATGCAGGTTAAAATCATCCACCCAGCCCTTATCGGTCATTCCAATCTCCTTAAGCTTTGCAACACATTCAGAAGAACTGGCTTCTTTATCAAACCGAAATTCTTTGGAATCGTTATAAAACCCCTGAAGAAAATGTCCCAGCTGAATATCATCCAGACAGAATCTCGCAGATAAAGTTACATTTGCTGCCCTGTAATACTCTGCGAAGTTATCTGCTTCACCAAGTGTTCTTCCAAGCTGCAACAAATTGTCTGCAAGCTCTGACATGTCATCAACTGCTATAAAACTCTTATAATCATCCAGAGTCATCAGCATATTTGTCTCTGTTCCCCTGTCGTTTTCTGTTACCAGTATCATATCGTTTAAATCCATTCTTACCTCCAGTCTCAGAGAGGGACTATGCCCTCTCTGCAAATTTCCTGTTATAGTCTTCCTATCACAACAATCTTTCCTGTGCTTGCCACATCCCTGTAGACCACACCAAGACTTTCATTAAGCGCCTCTACCACCTTGCCATTTCCGACGTATACTGCCACATGGCTGATGTTCTTATATCTTCCGTTGCTTGTAAAACTGTAGAAAATAAGGTCTCCCGGTTGTAACTCATCAAAGGCGACTGTCTTTCCGGCTTCATCCAGTCCCTGTGCCTCCGCTGCCGCTGTGGTTGCACCGCCGTAACTAATATCCACGCCTGCATCTTTCCATGAATAATAGGCTAAGGAACTACAGTCATAATAGTTACCGCTGTCTCTTAAATCCTGACTATAAGGAAAGCCAACTCTGTGAAGTGCATAAGAGCAGACTGTTTTCTGCCTGCTGTCTGTAATTTCGTTTAGGATGGCATTGATTTCATCCTCAGTCATGGAGCTTACTCCCGGACTTCCGCCTCCGCCGCCACTTCCGCTTCCGGCATATCCAAGCTGTCCCATAAACTCCGGACTCATGATCTGCTCAAGCATTTCCACATGATAAGAGTTAAACCCATAGACCGAAATCATATCCCTGTACGATTTCAGTGTAACATTCACATACAGAACAGACTTCGTGACAGTAGTCACATTGCCGTCTGCATCCGTTTCTTCCACAGCCTTTGTTCCGGTGCTTGTGGTGTATGAACACATATCATTTACAACTGCCTGCAGCCAGCCTTTAGAAGTATCATTCATGACTGTTGCAGTATCTCCGACACCATGCTTGACCATATAGACTGCCATGATGTCATAGTAATTGCTTGGATTTTCTTCCATACCTTCATAATCCACATATACAAGCTCTCCAAGGTCATATCCGGTATGCTCATTCACTTTCGTGTTCACATCCCGGTTAAACTCCTGCACATAGGCACTCGTTACTGTCTGCACGGTATCTCCTGATTCAAGTGGTGGCAGGAATAAAGCAAATGGAGAATTGTAAAGGATTGCTATCACCGCTATAACCGGAACCGCAATCATGGCAACTACAAGAACAAGTAATAAAAGCACCAATCCGATAATCGGTGCAGCTGCCTTTACCCAGGTAATCGCTTTTCGCACAATCAGATCCTTTACCAGCTTTGCCACGCTGTCTGTCTGATTCTCCTGTGCTTTCATCTTATCCAGAAAGAATTTTATCTTCCTGCTCCGGTTGGTCATCTTTTCATCCTTGACCTCTATGGACACACCTGCAGCATATCCGGCTGCCATGCCGATTGCAGTACCAACTCCCGGTGCAACCGCTGTTCCTGCCGCTGTAGCAGCTGCCTTTGTCGCAGTTTTTGTTGCAACCTTGGCAGTTGTCTTGGCGGTTTCTTTTGCCGTCTCTTTAGCTACCGTCTTGGCTGTATCTTTGGCAGCTTTCTTTGCTGTCTTTTTTGCCAGCTTCTTTCCTGCCTCTACCTTCTTGATCCGCTTCTTTGCCTCGGCTGCCGCCTTTTTCCTGAAAAGTGCTGCACCCTTAGAAGCAGTTCCGGTAACAGGTCGGCTTGCTTCATATGCAAGATATGCTGCCTGTGATACCTCCTGCCCGCCTTCCACCTGCTCTGTTACAGCTCCGGCTGCAAGTACACCTGTTCTTCCTGCTATGTGAAGATTGGTATTCTTGGTCTTGATGGAAGTGTTTGATTCTTTAAGGTTTCGCTTGAATCTTGATAGTCCCTTATTCTTCGGCTCTGACTGATGAATGGTACTCTTTCGATAGGACTTCTTGTTATCATCAGATACATTTGCACCGATAGTCTTAGGACCTCTTTCTACTGTATAGATGTTGTTGCCTTTAATCTTGGCACCCTTTGGCTCGTGGGCATGAATCTTGGCTTTCTCCTTGGTGTGAATGACCATTGGCTTGTCATCCACTTTCTTTATCTTCAATGTTCTCACCTTCTTTCACTCAAAATGCAAAACAGCCACCCAGCTTCCCGGATGGCTATGCTTTGAGGTCGCAAATTGCGACCTCTATCAACATTATTCGACATTGTTCTGCATTTCACGCTTCTTCTGTTCTGCAATCTTCTCGTGAATATTGGTGTTATACAGTCTGTAAAGGTCTGTATCTTTGCTAATCTGATTATCAAACGGAATCACCACAGAACCACACTTGATAAGTCCCATTCCCGATACAGTATTGGTTACGAATCTTAGCTGTGCCTCTGATACCCCGATAACTTCCGCCATCTTGGAACTGTCTGTGTTCGCCTGCTTTAAGAGAGCTACAAACTCTGAGTTTGCAAGCATTGTGGTTGCTGTGTAATTCTGCAACAGATCGACGACATTCTGCGTGATACCGGTACAAAGACCTCCCTGCTTTCTTACTTTCTTCCAGAGCTGCTGCAGATATTTTGCAGAATACTCCGAATTAAGCAGGACATGGAACTCATCAATATAGAGCCATGTTGCCTTGCCTCTCTTACCATTCTCAACAATCCTGTTCTGAATGGACTCCATCATGACAAGCATTGTGATAGGACTAAGCTCTGTACCTAAGTCCCTGATGCCATATACTGTGAATCTGTTATCCACATCCACATTTGTCTGGTGGTTGAAGATGTTAAGCGAACCATTTACAAAAAGTTCCAAAGACAATGCAATGTCCTTTGCCTCGTCCTCCGGCTGCGCCATAAGGATATCGTAGAAATCACTCATTACAGGGATATACTTCTCTTTGCTCCTTGCAATGTCGATATACAGTTTTCTCACACAGCGGTCGATGATTGACTTCTGTCTTGAATTTAAACTGTCCCCGATACACTGCTCACAAAGTCCAAGCATAAACTCGCCCTTCTCTCTAACCATTCCCTTGGAATCATTCGGATCAAGGCTCCATACATCCATCTCCAGCGGATTCACATAGTTATCCGTGTAGGTAGACATATTTACCACTGTTCCACCATAAGTATCAGCTATATCAAAGTACTCGTTCATTGGATCTATAACGATTATTTCATCATCACCCGACAAGAATACGCTGCCCATCTCCATCTTACAGAAGAAGGATTTACCGGAACCAGGCACACCAAATACAAAGCCATTTCCGTTGATGAGCTTCTTTCTGTTACCGATATTCACATTCTTGCTGATCTGGTTGATGCCATAATAGTTTCCTGTGCTGTCATTTAATTCCTGCACATTAAATGGCATAAGCACCGCAAGTGACTGGGTAAGAAGTGTACGCATTGTCTCCACCTGTCTTACACCAATCGGAAGTGCTGTGTTGAGTGCCTCCCTCTGCTTTAAGTAGTGTGTATCAATCGTGCAGCTGTTACGCTTTCCGATAGTCTCTACTGTCTCACATACACTCTCAAGCTCCTTCTTGCTTTCTGCCATAAGAATAATGGTTACTCCCACAAAGAAAAGGCACTGGTCATTCTCACGGACATCATCCATGATTTCCTCAATCTCCTTTTTCTCCGTCCTTTTGGCATATGAGATTTCCGTAGAAAAATCGTTATTCTTATTACGGACTCTCTGCTGCTTAATGATATCCGACTCAATACCAAGGTATTTCTTCTGAAGCACCTTTGTTGTCAGATCCTTGGGAACAGGCACCACATCAATGCTCGTGATGGAATGAACCGGAAGGGAAGTAATCTCATTGATGAATCTGTCTGACAAACTGCTCGGATACTTTTTGATAAAAAGTGCCTTGCAGAATTTACTCTCATCCTCAAAATGGTCTGGGAAATATTTCACCATCCCATTGCACAGATCATTTCTAAAATCTGCCCCGACCTTCTTTGCCTTTTTGATATCAAAATCAAAGCTGCCCTCATCTCCAAGATGATAATAGTCATAGAGCACTTTCAGTCTCTCATTGCCATTAAGTGGTACAATCTCCGCACCAAGCTCAATGAAAGCCTTGTGTATCGTTGCCTCAAGGGTTGCAAACTGTGCCTTTGCCTCCTCGAAGTTCTTTCTCTCAATCGTGATTGTCAGGTATCTCTCCTGCTCAATCCCCTGTCTGCCCTCAATAATCTTCTCCTCAATGATGTCATTGTAGATTCTTCTATAATTGTTGAAGCCATCGTTTTTCTCAGCAATCAGAACCTTGTCACGGAGTTCATCCATGTTTTTGTTCTTATTGTTGATCGTAATCTTATAATTACAGTCCAGCGAATTTAAGAACTTGCAGTATCTCTCAAATATGCCGATCTGCTCATCCTCCGTTGCTGTTGTGTAATTGATGTCCTGAAAGCGGTAGCATTTGGAATACTTATTTTTGCTTACTTCAAAAATGCCGTTTTCAGCCACCGCCATAATCTCTATGGTTTCCTGAATGGATTTAGGTGTCTTATACAAAGGCTCACTCGCCTTCTTTAATAACTTAAATCCGTCTGTAAATAAACCCATGTCTCTAACCTCGCTTTCTTATAATGAAAGCCCGCCGGGAACTTCACCCTGCGGGCTGTGTTCCCGACCTTGCGGTCAGATACTATTCGTTTCTAATGCATTGCCTTATATGCTGCAATGCCTGCTACTGCCGCCACAATGACTGCGACAAGTCCAAGCAGCATATTTCTCGTCTTTTTCTTCATCGCTTCAAACTCCTCCTGCTTCTTTACAGCCGAATCAGCTGTTACAGTCTCCGGTTCAGCCTTTCTGCCTTTCTTCTTTACCTGTTCATTCTGTTCTGCTTCTAACTGCTTTATTGCAGGCTCTCCTTCTGTTGATACATAGGTAAGCGCCCTGTTGCCAAACATAAAATGCAGTTTCTTTCCCATATACTCGTAGAAATTCATCCCATTAAAGGAATAGAAACCACCAAGTGCAATCGGTGCCACACAGGGAATTGCCACATAAGCAGAACCCGTAAGACCGATATACTTGTAAAGAAGAAGGACGATACCGCCACCAACCACTACGCTTGCAATGGAAAATATAAGCTGCCTTGCAGTAAGTCCCATTGCAACCGATTCCTGATAGCGGTCAATATCCTTGTTTACTTCGATTACCATTGTCCCTGCCTCCTATCTTGATAAATCCTTTATCTCTGGCTTTCTTGTCATTCCGATATTTGCCTCATACTTATCCATTCCATCCGGACACAGTTCTCTAAGCTTATCTACATTGAACAGATAAAGCGGATATTCACAGAAACCGCTCCTTTGCGTGAATCCTGTAAACTCTCCAATGTCATTGTCTGTAATAAACTTTTCAATATCCGGCATGTCATTCACATTCAGATATCCGCAGTAATTTGGTGCTGCAACCGACAAATTCACAGTCACATCCCCAAAAGGCTCCTCATATCCATCTTCATTACACATAAGACCGATAAACATTGCCCTGTTATTCATATACTGCTGGATATCAAATGTCACCTGCGTTTCTCCGGTTATGCTTGAATTATAAGTAACCTGTTTCTTTTCATTATCCATTTCTGCCTCCTTCTATAATCCAAATGCCTTGCTTGTAAGTGTCTGTGCACCCTTCACACTTCCAACAGTCATTGCTATCGTAAATGTCATTTCACACAAATAAATAAGCGTCTGTGCCCAGTCAGCGTAACTTCCTGTAAATGCCGGAAGTCCTGCATTGATAAATGCATTACATACCACAATTGCAAGTGCCATTGTTACTGCCTCGAATACACACGAAAGAAAATATTTGCAGTAGGTAGCCATTGTATGACTGACCATTCTGTTTCCTGCCATTGTGGAGCATGCAATCGCACCAAGCGGCACAATAATCAGTATCTTTAAGAACCTGAAATACACTGTGTAAATGATAAAGAATCCACAGATAATAATGATGATTGCAAGCAAAGCTGTAAGTATCAGCATTACCAGACTCTCACCAAATCCGAGTCCCTTAATGATGTCTGCCTGTGTACTGTCAATGGCAAGCTGCGTCGTTGTCCCGGCAGATATAAGTCCCACCAGATTTCCTATGGAAGTAAAAAACGCTTTCATAATCGTGACATTATTTGCAACAAACCATTCTGCAAGTCCCAGTCGGATAAGCATACGAAATATAGACTCAAACCTCATCTCATCTTTTACATCTATGCTTTCCGAGCAGAAACCGATAACAAAGAACAGCACAACGAGGGAAGAGCCGACCGCTACAAAAACCGGCTCTATCCCCTCAATGACTGCCCAGGGACCTCCGCCCTTGAAACTGACCGGTGACTGTCCAAGCATTGCAAAGACCAGGGATATCTGATTGTTCCAAAACCCAAACACCGCCTCAAGAAGTGCAAGGATCTTGTCTCCAAGCTTAAAAATATCCATACTTGTTATTCACCTCTTTCCTTTTACTAAAAGGGGAAATGCATATCCCCATCTTAGAAGCCTAAGAATGTCAGAACTGTTGAAATACCAGCCATCATGACACCTGCTACAATTCCTTTCAGTGCAGAGTTCATAGTAGATGAATCCTGCTGCTGATAGGCTTGTGCGAACTCCATGACATTCTTTGCAAGAATGATGACACCAACCGCACCAATGACTGCAATGATAAGTGTCTTTAAATTCTCAAGCGGCTGTGTTACTGCGGAAGTACCTGTACCTGCTGCAAAACAGGTAGTGCTCATAAGCATCACTCCCATAAGTGCCCCAGATAATGCCGGAACGAATCTCTTTTTAAAGTGAATGAATCTACTCTTCATGCCTTTCTCCTCCATCTGATCATTGTTTGTCGTAATAATCTGTTCTTTTCTCATGTTGTTTGTCTCCTTTTCGATAAAAAAATAAGCCAGCAGGGATAATCCCTAACTGGCTGTTAAAAGTTACTCTATATGATCAGGCAATGCCTGTTGTAATGATTAAATCGGGCTTTTCCCGATGTGGTATGCTTCAACCTCCTCCTTTCAAGGTACAAAAAAGCACCTTAACCATATTGGCTAAAGTGCTTGTATTAGTTTGATATTAAATTGTTGTGAGTCAGACAAATTCTTTAGGTTACAATCGATGATGGGGTAAACGAAAAAGCAGTTTTGACATTGCAGAGAACTGCCCCTTCGTTTACACCATTTTCGATTTGACCTAATTGAACAAAGTGAGC
>OFLZ01001041.1_pt1 | contig 17530 bp, 15 predicted proteins | sample 1541321 | NCBI WGS metagenome assembly OFLZ01 (sample SAMN04209223, study PRJEB22552) | human gut metagenome | biome: gut; material: feces | host: Homo sapiens | place: USA: Oklahoma | reverse complement strand
CATCCGCAAGAAAAAGAGAAGGCTTCGTCACCAGTGCTCTTGCAATTGCCACTCTTTGCTGCTGACCTCCGGAAAGTTCCGTTGGACGGTGGTGCATTCTGTGAGACAATTCCACCTTTTCCAGTGCTTTACGGACTCTCTGTTTTCTTTCTGCTGCTTTGACTCCCTGATACAGAAGAGGAAGCTCCACATTTTCCTCTGCCGTAAGCTTGGGCAGAAGATTAAAATTCTGAAAGATAAACCCCAGCTTATGATTGCGTATCCTGGCCAGTTCTCGTTCTGAATACTGCTCAATAGAAATCCCGTCCAGTATATATTCACCTTCATCTGCCACATCCAGACAGCCAATAATATTCATCATTGTAGATTTCCCGCTTCCTGAGGGACCGATAATACTTACAAACTCTCCCTCCTGTATGCTCATACTGGCATGATCCAGAGCATATACCGTTTCATCTCCAATGGTATATATTTTTGAAATCTCTTTCAGTTCTATCAACTCACCTTCACCTACCTCTCCATAGGGCTTCCGTTTCCGCCGCCCATATTGCCGCCGCCCGGCATATTTTCCATATCTCCCATATTTCCAAACTGACTGAAATCGGGCATTTCCATATCTCCCATATCATTGCCCGGCATACTGAAGCCTGTATCAGAAGAGGTATTTCCGCCGCCGGTTTTCTGATAATAAACCACATCACCTTCCGAAAGCCCCTCCGTGATCTCTACATTTTCTCCATCGGAAAGACCCGTGGTCACCTGCTGTTCACCGGAAAGATTGCCTTCGTCATCCTGCTCTGTATAAACAAAAACTTCCTCTCCCCGTTCCTGCAGGGCATTGACCGGAATGGTTACAATATTTTCTTTTTCCTCAATTGTAATAGTTGCAGATGCATTCATTCCCGCTTTCATTTTTTCATCTTTTGGAACGGTGATCTCCACTGTATACTTGGCCACACCGCCACTTGCAGAAGCTGTATTACTTACCTTCGTCACAGTTCCTTCAAAGGTTTTGTCCTCTATAGCGTCAAAAGTAACGTCAGCCGTCTGTCCCTGCGTTACGGAATTGATGTCAAGCTCATCCACACTTACCGAAAGCAGCATAGAAGTATCTCCTGAAATGGTAAAGGCTGTAGTATCTGTGCTGTACTGGGAGTCTGTATCTGTCTGCGTTTCCACCTCCTCTGACTGCCGGGTATCTGAAGTCTGCGTTTCGGTACTGTTCCCGCCGGAAGCGTTTCCACTACCGGTTATTCCGGTGGACGTACTGCCTCCACCCTGGGTATTTCCTGTGTTTTGTGTCGTTTCCGTATCATTGTCCTGAGTTCCTGATGGCGCCTGGCTTTCTCCGTCTGTAATTCCGTTTTCCTCTTCCTCCTGTGTATCAGAGCCGGAATTTTCTGTATCATTCTGGGAGTCTTCAGGATAAGTAGAGCCGCCTTGATTTCCTTCCGTGCTTCCGGAATCATCTGAGGAATCCCCGGGTTCTTCTGTACTGCCCTCTGTTTCCGGAAAAGTAATGGTAAAACTCAGTGTACTTCCATCAGAAGAAAGCGACACCCCGGACAGAACTCCGGATATTACCTGGTTCACACTGTCTGCAGCAAACTGATACCCCTCCCCTGCATAAAGCGTAACGGCTGCCTGATAAATTACCGCCGGCTGAAAGGTACTGTCCCCCGGATTCCAGGATATGGTTCCTGTGTAACTGTTATCCGAGGAAACAATCTGTGTCTGGGGGCTTCCTCCTGTTCTTGGAACAGCAATCCCCAGTGTCTGCGCATTTCCCGTCGATGTATCTGCCATACTCAGATAAATCGTCTGCTTCTCAGGCTGAGAGGGTGTTTCTTCCATATTTTCTGTGTCATCAGTAAAAATCTCTGCTGTTTCGTCTGTGTCTGACACATTTACGACGCGAACAGCAGATTTACTTGTGTAAGACATCTTTGATATCTGAATTCCACTGCTTTTCGTGCAGGACAGGTTTACTGTCTGAATGCCGGACACTTTTGTGTACGACATATCAGATACCTGAACCCCATTGCTGTCTGATGTTGCTGAAGAATCAGAAGTGCCTTCATCAGAAACATAAATCTCTTCGATAGTACCATCCATATCTGCAGTAATGGTTCCTTTTTTGCAAGATTCAGAAGCTCTGTCAAAGTCTCTGCCAGTGCCTCTCTCTGTCCGTAAAGTGCTTCATAACTTGCTGTGATACCGTCTTCGTCCAGCGTCAGAAGCGTGTCTCCGCTGTCTACCGCCTCATCCTCAGATACATTTACCTCAGAAATACTTCCTGCAGTTCCTGTTACCTGCAGCGGCTGGTGGATATAGATGGTTCCTGTGCCAATACTGTTTCCTTCCTCATCTGTTACTGTGGCAGTATCTCCAAGTCCCACTCCGCTGTCCGTCATGGTAATGGTACATTCGTTGTCAGACACCTTTTCCACGGTTCCTTCCACCTGTATTCCGGAAGACAGGGTTACAGTCACCGTATCTTCCTCTGATGGAACCAAAGCAGGATCTGTCAGATCCACAGCCATTTTTCCGTCAACAGAAAGAACAAGAAGTGCACCATGCTCCAGCATACAGGAGGTTATGTTCTCTCCCTGACTTATATATATTTTCTTTACACGGCCGTCCACGGAAGCAGAAATGATCTCGTCGTCTGTATCTTCCTGTAATTCTGCAATCTGTTGATCCAGTACTTTGATTTTTTCCTGTACCTCTTCCATTGCCTCATAAACAGAAGAAGAATCTACTTCCGCCAGAACGTCTCCACTGGAAACATGATCGCCGCTTTCTACCTTTACCTCTGATACAGTAATTCCGGACGGAATCTTCAAGGCGACCGGGGTATCTGCTTCCAGATTTCCTGTTCCCACAATCGTGTTGGAAATTGACCCTGTTTCTGCCGTCACCTTTGTAGACTCTACTGTTTTTTCCGGTACAGACGATCTTTTTCCTGACTGATATTTCCAGTATACCCCGCCTGTTGCAACAGATACGGTAAGGGCAACCGCTGTACCGATCACAATCTTCTTTTTTCCGGCAGCCTTTCTTTTTTTGAAACAGCTTCCGGTTTCACTTCTTTCCTTTCTGAATTTCATTACCGACCTCCTGCTGATTTTTTTACTTTTACAGTTTTTCCGGATTTTTTGTTTCACAGGCTCTCCATTCCACTGTGGAGGATGCTCCGGAACAGTCTGCACTATCTTCATAAACCACTGTAGTCACTGTCGTTCTCTGCATAAACAGCTCCATCTGTTCTCTGAATGATCACTGCTTTGCCTTCTTCACCTGTGATTATCCTTTCAGAGATCTAGACTTCGCCTTCTGTCTCAGCATCGTCCGCCTCATTGTCATCTGTTTCAGCGTTGTCCGTCTCAGTATCGGCTGTTTCAGTGTCGGCTGTCTCAGTGTCGGCTGTTTCAGTGTCGGCTGTCTCAGTGCCATCAGTATATGCGGTCTCTTCCTGATATTCTTCCGGCCGCTGTGACTGGTCATCTCCCGGCTGCCCCATATCTCCTTCCATGATGCTGACTGATTCTGCATTTCCATCCTCATCCAAAATAATAACTGCCATGTCGCCTTCTTTTAGATCTGACCAGACGATTTCTTCTCCTGCTTCCTGAGCCGGAGCTTCTCCCTCCGGTTTTTCCGGCTGTTCTGAAGTCTCACCGTTTTCCGGCGTTTCTTCCGGCTGTTCCGAAGCCCCGCCATTTTCCGGCGCTTCCCCTTCAGGCATCTCCGGCGCTTCTCCGCCAGGCTGTCCCATAGTCTGTTTTCGGATCACCGTATTTTCTGTAAGAGCAATAGTCTGTTCTTCTCCTGTCTCTTCTGTGCCGGAATTTTCTTTTCCATCTTCTGTTCCATTTACCGGAGCAGATTCTACAGAAATTGTAATGGAGTCCTCAGATACCGAAACAATCTTACCGAAAATCTGATTTTCTTTATTTTGTTCTTCCGTTTTCCCGTCCGTTTTCTCATCATCGCCTTCTGCTGCTGTATTTTCTGCTGCTGTGTCTTCGATTCCGCTTCCCTGCTGTTTTGCCGCCTGCGTCTCTGTATTACTTCCGCAGCCGGTAACTGCTGCCATACACAAAAACATTCCTGTCAATATTGCTGCCTGTCTGTTTTTCATAATAAAACTCCCTTCATTTTAGAGATTCTTCTCACCGAAAATCATCTCTGTTTCCTGTAACAATTTCCAAGTATAGGGGACTTACCTTAATTAAACTTAAAAAAACCTGTGAAAATTTTGTGTAATCTCAAAATCCTCACAGGGTTCTATGTTATTTTATTATGAAGTTTTTTCATTAATGTCTCTGTTCTTTATTTCCAAACAGCTCGCAAATCTGCATATAAAGGGCGGCTCCTGGTTTCCCGCATACAGATAAGAACTGTCTCCCAGGCGAATCCCCCGAAAATATGCAATCCCCTGTTCCCTTTCTTCAGTAACAACCTTTGTAGCTGAGGTGGGAACAAGCGCAGGGCTGTGCGCTGTTTTTGCCAGAAGCTATGCCTCTTTTCTTCCTTTTTCTGTCAGTGTATCATTTCCATAATCCGGATCTCCATGTCGGATAAAACGTATTTTCATAAGAGCATTCTCCTTGTATTCCGGTTTTCTTTATCAAAATATTCCGGACACTCTGTCAAATATATTCGCCGTTTTTTCCAGACGCATCAAAACAGATCTGCTCATGCATTGGCAGAAATATTCAATGCTTTCAAAAATCCTAAACATTATGGCCTGCACCTGTTTTCTCTTATAACTTCTCATAAACTGTTGGGCTTTGGTATTCGTGCCAGAGCCTCTGGAACTGTGCAGGAATCACAGATGGTTCTGCAGATATTTCTCCATGCTCAGGAATAAATTATACTCATCCCTGTAATATTTCTGAATGTCAGACCAGATTTGAATCCAGCTTTTTCAGATCACTGTATGTAGTCCCTGTCCCCAGCTGGATCCCGTTTCTTTTTGCCAGCTCATGAACCGTTACCATTTCATATCCCTGCTTTTTTAACTGGGGGATCAGGATCTCTGCCGCATCCACAGTGGTGCTGAAAATATCATGCATAAGAATAATGGATCCGTCCTCCACCTGAGAAAGCGTGGTATCTACAATCTTCTGAGGATCCTGGCTCTCCCAGTCCAGTGTGTCAATGGACCACAGGATCATAGGAGTTCCCACCGTTTCTTTTACAGATGAATTCACAGAGCCATAGGGCGGGCGCACCACAGTAGCCCCATGACCGGTAAGCTCTGTTAAAAGCTCATCTACTCCTGCGATCTCAGCCGACATATCTTCCGGCGCCAGTGTGGAAAGATCTGTATGAGAATAGGTATGATTTCCCAGTTCGCATCCCAGTGTTTCCATTCTCTTTACCTGGTCGGAAAAATATTCAATTTCCTTTCCAACCATAAAAAAAGTGGCTTTGGCATTATTAGCCTCCAGACAGTCCAGAAGCCGGTCAGTAAACGAACTGGGCCCGTCGTCAAAGGTCAGGGCTATATATTTTTTCTTTTGCGATTTCTTCTTCTGCGAATCAGAAGCCTCTTTGCGGGAGGCTTCTTTTTCCGGCGCTTTTGTCTGCTCCGGCGTTTTTTTATTATCTGCTTTCTTTTCAGCGGCTTTGTAGCCCTTCAGGGAACCGTCAGACAGAAGCTCATAGCTTTTTCCTTCTGTGGTAATAAATCCGGTCTGCATAATACCGTCCAGATCCATAAAATACCGTTTACCGCCGTCATCCACCCATCCGGTTTTCATAATCCCACTGCTGTCAAAAAAATAACGCTTTCCATCTGTATCTGTAAGCCAGCCTGTATACGCCTGTCCGTCTACCATAAACATCCAGTTGCTTCCGCTGGAAGTCCACACCCCTTTTTCTGCTTCCGGCGAAACTTCAAACGGCACTGGTGTAGCTGTTGGAGTGGCTGCAGGTGAAACCTTTTCCTCAGATTCAGAAACATCTGTTTTACTGCTGCCGTTATCTGCTTCCGGCTTTTCGGTATCTTCGGAAGCAAACAGCCGAACAGTTCCTCCTTCTACCTTCGAAGGATACGCTGTTGACTGACGAAACAGAAGGGCACAGCCTGTACAGATAAGAACCATAACCAGAAGCAGCAAAAGATTTGTCCGCCTGTTGCGATCCGGCATATGATTTCCTCCTTCTTTTTATGCTGTCAGTTCCTATCATACAATATGCGACAAAAAAATACAACCCTGCCCTCTATTTGATTGTTGCCAATAAATCAGAAAAATAATATAATGAAACAATGGATAAAAAAACAATTACAGAAAACATCAGAATCAATAAATACCTGAGCAGCGCAGGAATCTGCTCCAGACGGGAAGCAGACCAGTACACAGATGCCGGAAGGATCACGGTCAACGGAAAAGTGATAGCTACAGGAGAAAAAATCCCTGCCGATGCCCGGGTCTGTCTGGACGGAAAACCTGTTTCAGCAGAAAACAAACAGGTTCTTCTTCTTTTTTATAAACCAGAGGGAATTGTGTGCAGCACAAAAAAACAGCGCCAGGAAACAACGGTAACTGAGTATCTTCAGTATCCCATAAGGATCTACCCTGTAGGCAGGCTGGACAAAGATTCCCAGGGGCTTCTTCTCCTGACCAATCAGGGCGATCTTGTCAACCGCATTATGCGGGCAGGAAATTTTCACGAAAAAGAATATCTGGTTACTGTAGACCGGGAGGTTACTGCTCCGTTTATCCGACATATGTCAGAGGGCGTTCCCATCCTGGATACCGTTACCCGGAAATGCGTAGTTGAAAAAACAGGAAAATACAGTTTCCGCATTGTTCTCACCCAGGGTCTTAACAGGCAGATCCGGAGAATGTGCGCTTATTTCGGCTATAAAGTCCGGACTCTGAAGCGGGTAAGGATCATGAATCTTACTCTGGACGGGCTGAAACCGGGCGAATTCAGAGAGATCCGGCCTGAAGAATGGCAGGAACTGACACAAATGCTAAAAAATTCATCAAACGAAACAATTACAGGAGGTCATTATGGAAACAGCCCTGCAGCAGATGAAAGAGCTGGTAAAAAAATTAAACAAGGCGGCAAAAGCCTATTATCAGGAAGACAGGGAGATCATGGACAACAGGGAGTACGACGCTCTGTACGACCGGCTGGTAAAAATGGAGCAGGAAACCGGAATTGTTCTGGCCGACAGCCCCACCGTAAACGTAGGATATGAAGCAGTAGATTTTCTTCCAAAAGAGACTCATGAAACACCCATGCTCTCTCTGGATAAAACAAAAGACAGAGAAGCGCTCCGGGAATTTATCGGAAGCCATAAAACCCTTCTGTCCTGGAAAATGGACGGACTGACTATTGTGCTCACCTATGAAAACGGTGCTCTTCAGAAAGCCGTCACCAGAGGAAACGGAGTAGTTGGCGAAGTCATTACAAACAATGCAAAAGTATTCCGCAACATTCCTCTGAAAATTGCCTTTCAGGGCCGTATGGTGCTTCGGGGAGAAGCAATTATCACTTACTCTGATTTTGAACGTATCAATGACTCTATCGAAGATGTTGACGCAAAATATAAAAATCCCAGAAATCTCTGCAGCGGTTCTGTCCGGCAGCTGAATAATCAGATCACTGCCCGGCGCAACGTACGCTTTTATGCATTTTCACTTGTATCTGCTCAGGATGTGGATATGCACAATTCCAGAGAATACCAGATGGAATGGCTGAAAAGTCAGGGCTTTGAAACCGTAGAATATCGGGTTGTCACAGGCGAAACGCTGGATGAGGCAATGGATTATTTTTCATCCGCAGTTGCACAAAACGATTTCCCTTCCGACGGTCTGGTAGCCCTTTATGATAATATCTCCTACGGAGATTCTCTGGGTTCAACGTCAAAGTTCCCGAGAAACGCTTTTGCTTTTAAATGGGCAGACGAGATCCGGGAAACAACCTTAAGGGAAATTGAATGGAGTCCTTCCAGAACCGGTCTTATCAATCCTATTGCAGTATTTGACCCTGTAGAACTGGAAGGAACTACGGTAAGCCGCGCCAGTGTGCACAACGTAAGTATTCTCCGGGAACTGGAGCTTGGCATCGGAGATACGATTCAGGTATATAAGGCCAACATGATCATCCCTCAGATTGCAGAAAATCTTACCAGAAGCAGCCATCTGGAAATTCCGGACATCTGTCCGGTGTGCGGCAAAAAAGCGCAGATCATGAAAGAAAACGATGTAGAGGCGCTGTACTGTATGAATCCCGACTGTACCGCAAAAAAGATCAAAGCATTTACTCTTTTTGTAAGCAGAGACGCCATGAATATTGACGGTCTTTCCGAGGCGACCCTGGAAAAGTTTATTGCCAGAGGATTTATCCATGATTTCGGAGATATTTTTGAAATAGAAAAATACAGAGATGAAATTGTAGCCATGGATGGTTTCGGAGAAAAGTCCTTTAACAATCTTACAGAAAGTCTGGAAAAAGCAAAAACCACCACTCTGGCAAAAGTCATTTACAGTCTTGGAATCGCCAATATCGGCCTTGCCAATGCAAAAGTGATCTGCCGCCATTTTGATTATGACCTGGAAGCCATCCGCCATGCAGATTCGGATGAAGTCAGCGCCATTGACGGCATCGGCCCTGTGATTGCAGGAAATCTTGTTTCCTATTTCCAGATTGAAGAGAACAACAAAAAGCTGGATCATCTGATCAGCCACCTTACTATTGAAAAAGAAGAGGCGCCCAAAGATCAGACCTTTGAAGGAATGACCTTCGTGATCACAGGCAGCCTGGAGCATTTTTCCAACAGAAACGAGGCAAAAGCTCTCATTGAATCTCTTGGAGGAAAAGTAACCGGTTCTGTTACAAAAAAGACAAACTATCTGATCAACAATGACAAAACATCCGGCTCATCAAAAAACAAAAAAGCAAAGGAGCTTGGAATCCCCATTCTGTCCGAAGAGGATTTCCTGAGTCTTACAAAGGGAGATTTTCAGGCAGAATAAGTAAAAGGCAAGGAGGATCATAAAATGCCGATTAAAATACAGGGAGAACTTCCCGTAAAAGAAATTCTGGAAAAAGAAAATATTTTTGTTATGGATGAAACACGGGCAGTCCATCAGGATATCCGCCCCATTCAGATTCTGATTCTGAATCTGATGCCCTTAAAAGAAGAAACAGAGCTCCAGCTTCTCCGCTCTCTTTCCAACACTCCTCTTCAGGTAGACGTCACATTTATGGCTGTGGAAAGCCATGTGGCAAAAAACACCTCTCTCAGTCATCTGAATAAGTTCTATCAGACCTTTTCCGAGCTGAAAGACCTGCGCTTTGACGGTATGATCATCACCGGCGCGCCTGTGGAACAGATGGCTTTTGAGGAAGTGGATTACTGGAACGAGCTTACAGAGATCATGGACTGGACAGAAACCCACGTCACTTCCACCATTTTTCTCTGCTGGGCTGCTCAGGCAGGTCTTTATCATTTTTACGGTCTTCAGAAGAAAAAACTTGACCAGAAAATGTTTGGTCTTTTCTGGCACAGGGTTCTGAACCGCAAAATTCCTCTTGTGAGGGGCTTTGACGATATGTTTCTGGCTCCACATTCCAGGCATACCGAAGTTCCCATTGAGGATATTCGCGCATGTAAAGAAATTACAATTCTGGCTGAATCCGAGGAGGCCGGACTGTTTCTTGCAATGGCAGAAGGCGGACGCCGAATCTTTGTTATGGGTCATCCGGAATACGACCGCATTACCCTGGACGGAGAATATAAGCGGGATACCGATAAGGGGCTTCCCATTGAACTTCCCCGGAATTATTACAAAGATAACGATCCCACCAACAAACCTCTCCTTATGTGGCGTGCTCATGCAAACAACCTGTACACAAACTGGCTGAATTATTACGTGTATCAAAGCACCCCCTACGACCTTATGGGGACGCCGGATTTTAAAAGTATATAAAAGCAAATAGCACCAGATGCAGACTGCCGCATCCAGTCTGCATCTGGTGTATAAAATGATACAATTCCCTCAATAATCAAGGGATTATGAAAGTCCGAAGCGGTCTCATCCGCTTTCTCATCTCCAGTCCCAACGGTCAAGAATGGGATTTCTTACAGCATCTGCTGAATCTCCCAGCCGGTACAGGGCATAGCTTCCGGCTGTTCCCACCTCCTGGTATCCATATAGTTCAAGTTCACTTTTCTGCTGCTTATCCGGTATTTTTACAACCAGATAATTACAGGAAAGTCTTTTTCCCACAGACGCAATGTTGCGGTAATTAAACACCGGCGCATTGATCTCCAGATAAAGCTGCCTTACTCCTTCGCCAGCGCCGCCCCGTCCCTCTCTGTTAAACAGCATATAAATAGACGGATCATACACACGGACATAAGGTCCAATATAATTATCTGCCGCCAGAAGGAACTCTGAATCTTTGGCATCCTGCTTTACCATCTCACAGATGGCTGCCACCTCATCCGGCACCTGCTGGTAATTATGAACCAGCTTATAATTTCCAGCCTGACAAATGCCCTTTCCGCACACAGCTACCGCTCCTGCCGCCGCTATGACCAAGAGAAACTGCAAAATGCCTTTTCTCTCCTTCAGAAATTCTGTCATAGCCACAGCAATAACAGGAACTACCGGAAGAAGCCAGAGAACACGCCAGTATACACTGGAGCCTATACACTTCTGTATGATCCTGGCTGCAGGCGGGCAGAAAAACAGAGACAGAACCAGAAAAAGATAAAACAACAGATATTTTGTGCTTTTTTTCTTTCTTCTGAAGATCACAAGAAAGAGAACAGCTGCCAGAAGCAGCCACGGCATCAGGCTGTCACCCCAGTAGCTCTGCCAGAAATTTACTGACTGTTTTAATACTTCTTTCATTTCCATCCTCCTGTCAGCCCATTAAAATATACACGATCCCCAGGGCAATGGAAGGCAGGCAGCATAAAAATCCTACCAATGCCCGTTTCCAGTCTCTCCTGACAATCAGGGAAATGATAAAAAAGCAGCCTGTCAAAAGAGGTGCAAGTATCACTCCCATAGAGGACAGAAGGCAGCAGCTTATATTGGCAAGCACCAGTGGAACCCAAGATATCTCCTGCTTTTTTTCGAGGAAAAACGATATACACAAACAAAGCAGATACGGCAAAAGTACGGAAGCCAAAACAGCTTTTCCCTGCCAGATACGAACCATCTGAAAGTTTCCCGCATTGTAAACAGAATAGCCGGAAGAGCTGCAGATACATGCTGCCAGAAGAAGATAGATCCCCTGGGCCTTCTTTTCTCCGGGAAACCATTTTTTTGCCAGCACAGCCTGCACCATGTACGCCATTGAAAGAAAAACTGCCGGAAATACCATATGTGCCATAACTGCAGGATGGAGTCTGCCGCTCAGCTGACTTACCACTGCCAGAAATACCGGAAACGGCGAAAGCACATATCGTCTGGGCAGCACCCTGTATGCAGTTCCTGTATAGGGATCCACCTCAAAGATCGTATCTGTGTAAACGTCTGTTGTAGCCGTTGCCACATAAAAACAATCGTCAGCATCCATATGAGCCATCAGTGAACACACTGCTATCTGAAGGAGAATAAGTAATATGGCAATACAGAAATAAAAGGACGGACGTTTTTTTTCTTTCCAGGCAGACAGAAAAGAAGCTTTCCTTTTTCCAAACGCAAAAAGTCCAAAAACGGCCAGTACTATTCCAATGCCTCCCCAGGCAGCAGTCAGCACATGGAGAGGCATTTTCATAACTGTCATAGGCAAAGTAAGGATTTCCATTACAGTAAAAAGCACCAGATATCCGTTCAGAAATGTTTCTGAAAAACCGGACTGTTTTTTTCCTGTAAACGGGATTCCGGCAGCGGCCGGTACAAGAACCAGCCAGAATCCTGCCAGAATCAGTTTAACCACCATTCCCATACTATTTCTCCGATTCTTTTTGAAGAATTCCCATTGCTATTTTTTCCGGTGTGATCGGAAGTTCACGAACCCTGACGCCTGTGGCATTATATACTGCTGCGGCAATTGCCGGACAAGGAGTGTCAATTACCAGCTCGCCTACAGATTTTGCCCCAAAAGGACCGGTAGGCTCATAGCTTCCCCGGATTTCTACCCGGATATCTCCGATATCAAGACGGGACGGAATCTTATACTGCATAAAGGAATTGTTGCGGACAGCGCCTTTTTCATTATACTGAATATCCTCATAGAGAGCCATTCCAATTCCCTGTGCAATTCCTCCTTCCGTCTGCACCCGTACCAGATTCGGGTTAATGGGTGTTCCGCAGTCCACCACTGCCACATAATCGATCACCTTTGTGCTTCCGGTCTCTTTATCCACTTCTACTTCTGCCATTCCTACCATAAAAGGCGGCGGAGATACCGGTGAAGAATAGGTTCTTGTAACCTGAAGCTCCTGAGAATTTCCGCAGGTTCCCTGAATGGCAATATCTTTCAGAGAAACCTTATGTTCTTCATCTGTAAATACAAATTCTCCGTCAAAATTTACTTCCTTCGGATCCGCCTGCAGAATTTTTGCGCCAAGAGCGCAGATTTTACCGCGAAGCTCCTGACAGGACTGAACTACTGCCATTCCGGTGGTGTAAGTTGTGGCTGAGGCATAGGAGCCGGAATCATATGGAGAAATATCTGTATCTACCCCAAACACAACAATATTATCTATTGAAGTTTCCATACAGTCAGCTGCCATCTGGGCAAGAATGGTATCACAGCCGGTACCCATATCCGCACATCCAAGTCCCAGTGTATAGGAACCGTCTTCATTCAGCTTCATATCTGCGCCGCCCACGTCAATTCCTGCAATCGAGGAACCCTGCATGGCCATGGCAACACCTACTCCGCGGACTTTTCCATTTCCAAGATCCTTACAGGGATATTTTTCATCCCAGTTCATCATTTCCTTTGCCCGTTCCATACACTGATCCATGGTACAGCTTTCTGCTGTATCACAGTCTCCATATGCAGGAAGAGGCTCTCCCTGAAGAGGCATGTTCAGCTCCCGGATCTTTACCGGATCCATTCCCATGATCTCAGCCAGCTCGTTCACTGCTGATTCAACTGCATAGATTCCCTGTGTTGCTCCGTATCCACGGTACGCTCCTGCTGCCTGTACATTGGTATAAACAACATCATAGGCAAAACGATAAGCTTCCGTATGACGATAAAGGGCAATGGATTTATGCCCGCTTAATCCAACTGTCGTAGGACTGTGTTCTCCGTACGCGCCTGCATTGGAAAGAGTATAAACATCAATGGCGCGAACGATTCCGTTTTCATCTGCGCCTGCTCTTACACGGATCTCCATCTCATGACGGGGAGATGCGCAGATCTGGGATTCGTAACGGGAGTAAATGATTTTTGACGGACGGCCTGTCATCCAGGTAACAAATGCAGGATAAATCTCACAGACAGAAGTCTGCTTTGCGCCAAATCCGCCTCCGATCCTTGGCTTGATCACCCGAACCTTCGAAGAGGGAATGTCCAGAGCATTTCCCAGGATTCTTCTTACATGGAAAGGAATCTGTGTGGATGATACCACATTCAGACGTCCGAAATGATCCATATAACAATAGGTCCGGAAAGTCTCCATCATTGCCTGCTGGTTTGCTTTGGTGTGATAGGTCCGGTCCACAGTATACTTACATTCGCCAAGAATTTTATCCACATCACCGGATTCCTCCAGTCCTGAAGCACAAAGATTTCTCTTATTATCTGCCCCTACTGGTATTTTTGCCTCCCAGTCTTCCTCCGGATGTACCAGGATATCAGCGTCTTTTGCTTTATGCATATCAAGAACAGGCTGGTCAACCTGATATTTTACCTTGATCCGTTTCAGCGCCCTGTCTACTGCCTCCTCTGTTTCACCTGCCACAATCGCCACAGCATCGCCCACAAATCTCAGTCTGCGGTCAAGAATATAGTGATCGTACGGACTCAGCTCCGGATAAGTCTGTCCTGCAAGGGTAAAACGCTTTTGGGGAACATCTTTATATGTATAAACAGCGGCAATTCCATTTACCTGACGGGCAGTTCCTGTTTTGATCTCCTCGATCCAGGCATTGGCATGAGGGCTTCGCAAAACTTTGACAATCAGACAATCTTTCGGCGCCAGATCATCTGTATATACCGGCTTTCCGGTTACAAGCGCCATGGCGTCTTTTTTTCTTACCGGCCTGCTGACATAGCTCATTCTTCTGCCTCCTCCTTTTTCTGTGATTTTTTATGTTCAAGATACTTCAGGATACTTCTTGTCTGTCCCACAAACCCGGAGCATCTGCAGAGATTTCCGGCAAGATACTCCTTCACATCCTCTTCTGAAGGATTCTCAAGTTCCTTTTCCATTGCAAAAACATTCATGATAAATCCCGGATTGCAGAAGCCGCACTGTTCTGCGCCTTCATCTGCAAGGAAAGCGCCGAACTCCTCTGCCTCTTTTTGCATTCCCTCCATGGTCACAATTTTTTTGCCTTCTGCTCTCAGCGCAAGCGTGCTGCAGGAAAGTACAGGCTTTCCGTCCATCAGTACAGTGCATAATCCACAGTTCGCTGTCTCGCAGCCTCTCTTTACACTGTAGCAGCCTTTGTCTCTCAGAAAATCCAGCAGCAATGTATCCGGCTCAACATCATCGTGACGGTAAACTCCATTCAGCCAAAAGCTCAGCTTCATTTTTTCATCCCTCCTACTGTTTCCCATGCTCGCCTTGTGAGTACCTGTGTGAGAAGCTTTCTGTAGTCTTCGGAAGCTCTCATATTTGATCCCACCGGCACATGTTCTGCGGCATAGCGGGCAAAATCCTGCGCTGCCTGCGGCTTCTGGTTTTTAGTCATTTCACCAAAGTCTTTCAGAATCCCTTCCGCATCCTCAACAATCATAGCCCGTCCGGGTCTTGCCCCGATCACGGTTCTCGGCGTGTCTCCAATCAGAGAAGCCGCACAGGTAAGAACCGGAAAATCCGTCTCAGAATTTCTCTGGCTTAAATATGTGACTTTAAGAGGTGTCTTTTTTACGATCACAGACTGGAGAATATCCCTGTCTTTTTTCTGTGTTACAAATTCTGTAAGCGGGATTCTTCCTGCCTGATACATATCCACCCAGGTATCCATTGCAAGAAACATGGTCAAAACATCAGAAAATCCATATCTTCCGAAAATACTGCCTCCAACTGTAGCGCAGTTCCGAAACTGCACTCCTACAATGTGACGCAGACTCTCCCTGACTGCTCCTCCTGTAAATTCATTCATAGCTGCATTTGTTTCCAGATCATGAAGTGTTGTCATACATCCGATCACAAATTCATCTTCCAGCTCCTGAACAGTGTCCAGTCCCAGACCAGACAGATCAATTGCTGTGGAAATATTTCGGTTTCCCATTTTCAGCCATACCATACCGCCAAGCACGCAGGCTGATTTTTTCTGATTCAGCTCGTAAGCTTCTGCAATACTGTTTACTCTTTCATAGCTTTTAATCTTTAGCATATGAATTTCCTTTCTTATATAAAATATATCTGCTGCAAAAACAGAAGGTGTCCATGCCCTTCTTTCTGTGAGCGGGCATACTTAATTTAAGTTTAACAGGAATATTTCAAAAAATCCAGTGAAAAATTAAGATTTCAGAGGTAAGAAAAATTCCAGAGAAAAATTTTCCTCTGTTTACGATTTGCCATATTTTAATGATAAACGCATTTTAATTTATGTTTATCATTAAAATATAGTTGATAAAGATATAAAATATGATATGATGTGAGTTGTGAAATGAAAGGAGCTTAATTTTATGAATCAGTTAAATTTAAAAAAATCAACACATTTATTATCAGTTGTCTGCACCATTATTGCTGCAATTACAATGATAGCAAATATTGGCGCCATACCTCTTTTAAGTGGAACATTATTAAGTCAGATTATTAGTCCGGAATACTTGGTAACACAGATGATACAAGCAGACATGGGGTTGAGTTTTAGTGAATGGATTATATTATTAATTTGTTTCATCATAAAATGCAGCTGCATGTTTTGTATGGTTAGATACTCAAAAAAACTATTTAGTTGCATTTCAAAAGCTGAATCGCCCTTTACTAGCAACACAACAAAATGCATTGAAAAAATCTCTATTTTCGCATTTTTATCTGTGATATGTCCGATATATCCATATTATCACCTCAGTGTATTGTTATTTATAGAAGGAATCCTTGTAGCTTTGGTTTTGCGAAATATTGCTCTGATATTCCATTATGGATGTGAACTCCAACAAGAAATAGATGAGACTTTGTAAAGGAGGATGTCATGGCAATTATTTTAAGGCTTGATAGAATGATGGCTGACAGGAAAATGAGTTTAAATGAATTATCTGAAAAAGTTGGTATCGCAAATGTAAATTTATCCAAAATCAAAACAGGTAAAGTAAGTGCTATTCGATTTTCTACATTAAATGCAATTTGCAAAGTATTGGATTGCCAGCCGGGAGATATATTGGAATATCAAGATGACAGGGAAGAACAAACTCCGAATTCAGATAATAAAAAGCAAAAAAATTAGGAGGGTATATTAATGCTTCAAACTCAAAAAGAAATCTCTCAATGGAGAGGTTTGGATTCAACAACAATTAAATTTTTGGCGGCAGCACTCATGTTTGTCGATCATATTCATCAAATGTTTTATTCTATGGGCATCCCTCATTGGATTGATTTATTTGGGCGCCCTGTATTTCCGTTATTCCTGTTTCTTGCCGCAGATAGTTTTTACTATACCCACAGCAAAAAAGGATATATTAAAAGACTGTTGTTTGCAAGTTGGGGTATGACGATTTTAACCTTTATGGTGCAACGGCTTGTTCCTAACGATACGATTATGCTGGCGAACAATGCGTTCAGCACATTTTTTGTCGTAGCAATATATATGCTAAGCTGGGACTATATAAAAGCAGGTATAAGGAAAAAGAATAAGAAAGATATTGGAAAAGCTGCTTTGTTTATGCTTTTACCAATCCTGTTTATGCTGCCGATGGTTCTCATGAGCTATCTCATTTCATCTGGGTCTACATCCGGTGGATTACTCCAAACATTGGCATTTATTTCTATGCTGCTTCCGAATCCCGTTTCTGTTGAAGGCGGCTTACTGTATGTTTTGATGGGGATTCTGCTTTATATTTTTAGGAAAAACCGTCGTATCCAAATTGCTGTTGTTATTGTAGTTGGGGCTATTGCGTATTTTAGATTTGGAGGTGTACAATGGGGGCTATCTTGTTAGCTCTGATTCCTATGGTTCTGTATAATGGGCAGAAAGGAAAAGGATTTAAAAATTTTTTCTATATTTTCTATCCAACCCATATTATTGCCTTGTATCTATTAGCAACACTTTTAATGAAATGATAATTATATTCGTCTGATCGGATATAAACCTTATACAACTAAATACCCGCTACTTACCAGAACGGCGAAAAACTGTTCTGTGAATACGACCAGCAAGTGAAGCACTACCCGGAAAAGCGTGGTATCTGCCAC
>OFLZ01001039.1_pt1 | contig 17560 bp, 10 predicted proteins | sample 1541321 | NCBI WGS metagenome assembly OFLZ01 (sample SAMN04209223, study PRJEB22552) | human gut metagenome | biome: gut; material: feces | host: Homo sapiens | place: USA: Oklahoma | reverse complement strand
GAGCATTCAACCTGCAGCGACTAAAGTCACAAATATGCTTTATTTATCTTCCAGAAGGCGTCTCTTTTGCCTCCGGCAAATTCCTATTCATCCAATATCACATAGCAGGCTCTTCCCTTTTCTTTTGCCTTATACAATGCATCATCTGTTCTCGTAAGAAGTTCTTTCTGACTTTTGGGAAATCCGAAATGATAAACACCAATGCTACAGCTAACGGTTCTTTCTGGTAAAATGGCTGAAATATCTAAGAGGAACTTTTTTAGTTGTTCCTCTAATTGTTCTTTCGTCATTTTCTCATTGATGATTACTGCAAATTCGTCTCCTCCTACCCGGCCAACGGCTCCATAGCTGCTGAATATATTTTTTAAGCTTTCTGCAATCTGCTTTAATGTTTCATCGCCGACCGTATGGCCCAATGTATCGTTAATCTGCTTAAACCAATCAATATCTATAAATAAAAACCAGCCTTTTCTTTTCGATTTGTTATCTATATCATCTCTATCATTCTGACATTTCGTACAATAATTTAAAAATAGTCTTCTTCCCATAACATTTGTAAGGGCATCCATCTCGCCCATATATTCTCTATGTTTCATGTAATTATAGATCATCAAAATGATAACTATCAGAATAAAGTTCAGTGAAATCATAGCTGCCAGAAATTGTACCTGCAAATGAAGAATGTCCTGTGCTATTTTCTTCGCTACCTTGATACCATATACACCAAACATATATTCTGTCCGGCTTGCAAAATATATTGTGGAAAAAGCTGCTATGCAGAATACAAATATTATAATAATGAACAAACTTATTTTCATTTTAACTGACCAGTGCTGTCTTGATTCCGAATCATTGATCACATTTTTATAATGTGTTACAAAAGAGCTATGATAAATAATATCTGATAATATTACCGCCAAAATGCAGATTGCGGCTATAGCATAATCATTTACTCCCCATCTAAAAGAAGACTTAGAATTAAATCCACTTTCTGGGAAAAGGATTCCCATTGCTCCGTACACAAGCAATGCATGTAACGGAGTTGCTATTAATGCTGCAAGGCTTTTGCCGGCCCATTTATAACGGCTTTTATTTACAATTTTAAATATACATCCCATTAAAAATCCAAATAATACTCTTGTTCCTACACTTAACAAGATACTTCCTATCGGAAAATCTGTCTGAAATGGAGAAAATATTCTGTCACCCAGCATAACATACAATGCGGATGCTTTATACATACTTCCCAGTCCAAAAAATAATCCTGCAACTGAGGATTCCACTGGCCCGAAAAGGCATGCGATAACTACGATAGGAATATGCGCTGTAGTAATGGAAATAGGAGGTATATGAATATATCCCAAAAAAGTAAATGACATAATCCACTCTACTGCCAGTAAAATTCCCAATATATAATGTTCAAATTGTAACCCTCTCCACTTTAACTTCATTTTCTATCTCCAATTATAATTTTAGAATCTTCCATTTTTTAAGCATTAAAAAAGCCGCCTGTGAAGATAACCCTTACACAGACGGCATAAAATGAGCAGAAATTACTCATTAAAATAATCAATAACTTGATGCAACCGGCTGTCATAATTCTCTTAAAAAATGAACCTTAGACCCATTTGGCTTTGTGTCGCTGCCTTTCGACAGTTTTACCCAAATATAAAATTTATGTTTCAGCGCATATTTAAAACACACTCTAATATATTTATCACTATTTATCAAATAGGAAATCCCTCTTAGTCTAACATTATTTTACACAATTATTTTTTTACTGTCAATATCTGAAATATACTGATTTTTTATAAGTACTGTTTCGTTAATTGGTCATATTGTTGAAACAAAACTTTCTTTTTTAAAGTGCTTCTCTCTCTTTTATAAATCTTTTTATAAAAGGATAGTGCCATTCCATTTTTTATAAAATCAAGATGTGTTGCCCCTTTATGAAAACAAGATAGCTTCTTAGTATTTGATAACTGATTCAGCGAATATGTTCTCTTTTAATGAAATCTCCTGTGTCAGCAAGGATGAGAACTGGATAAAGAATCGTTTTGTGAGTTTTTCTGCGTAAAATGTGGAGAGTGTAATAAAGGAGCCTGATTTTGCTCTTGCATCCAATAAACAGCCCTCAAAGAAAGCCTATCCCCTATATTTGTGGCCTCGGAGCAAGATTTGGATACGAGCATGTATAAGCGAGTATTCAAACCGCCGCGACTAAAGTCACAAATATAGAGGATAGGCTCTCTTTGAGGGCGTCCCGTTGCCTGCGGCAAATCAGAAATTAATCTTCCTTGCCGTCTTCGCACCTCTCATAGCGATTTACAGAACTAATCAGCGCTTTCACTGAAGCATTGATGATATCGTCATCAATTCCAACTCCCCAATATGTATTTCCATCACTTCCATAGATAGCAACATAAGCACATGCCTGGGAATTTGAACCCATTTTCAGAGCATGTTCTTCATATGTGGAGATTGTATAATCTAAGTTGGAGTGGCGTTTTAATGCGTTACTTACGGCATCAAGACGACCATTTCCTTTTCCGTGGTATACTTTGTGTACACCATATTTGTTCAGTATAATTTCTGTTGAAATTCCACCGTGTTCCTGTTTGAAGTGTACTTCGAGTAATTCAATTGGATCACAAATATTAACATATTTTTCGTTGAATACTTTTAATACTTCTTTTGGCTGTAATTCTTTATGTGTATGGTCGGAAACATCTTTTACAGAATAACCAACTTCTTCACGCATTTTAGTTGGAATACGAATACCATATGTTTTTTCCAGAAGGAATCCGATACCGCCTTTTCCAGACTGGCTGTTGATACGGATAACATCTGCTTCGTATTCTCTTCCAAGATCTTTTGGATCAATTGGCAGATATGGTACAGTCCATTTATCGCAGTCATGTGTTTCACGCCACAGCATACCTTTGGCGATAGCATCCTGATGAGAACCGGAGAAGGCAGCAAATACAAGCTTTCCTGCATATGGCTGTCTTTCATATACATGCATTCTTGTTACTTTTTCATATACTTTTACGATATGTGGCAAGTCTGTAAAGTCTAAGTTTGGCTCTACACCATGAGCATACATATTTAAAGCTAATGTAATGATATCTACATTACCTGTACGTTCTCCATTACCAAATAATGTTCCTTCCACACGATCGGCTCCTGCAAGAACAGCTAATTCTGTATCGGCAACACCTGTTCCACGATCGTTATGAGGATGAACAGATAACACAACATTATCTCTGTATTTTAAGTTCTCGCTCATAAACTCAATCTGGCTTGCGTAAACATGAGGCAGAGAGTGGGAAACAGTAGCAGGAAGATTGATGATGGCAGGTAATTCTTTCTTTGGTTTCCATACATCTAATACAGCATTACAGATTTCTAATGCAAAATCCATCTCTGTTCCAGTAAAACTTTCTGGAGAATATTCAAAACGGTATTTTCCTCCATTTTCTTCCATCAGTTTCTGTAATAATTCAGCACCTTCTACAGCAATCTGAATAATATGTTCTTTATCTTTTTTAAATACCTGCTCGCGCTGTGCAACAGAAGTGGAGTTGTACAGATGAACAATTACATTTTTAGCACCCTCAATGGCTTCAAATGTCTTTTTAATGATATGTTCTCTTGCCTGAGTCAGAACCTGAATCGTTACATCATCCGGAATCAGATTCTGCTCAATCAATGTACGGCAGAATTCATATTCTGTCTCAGAAGCTGCCGGGAAACCAACTTCGATTTCTTTGAAACCAACTTCAACTAACAGTTTGAAAAATTCAATCTTTTCCTCTAAGCTCATAGGAATAATCAGAGCCTGGTTACCATCTCGTAAGTCAACAGAACACCATACAGGCGGCTGTTCAATATGGTCTTTCTCGATCCATTTATTATATCCGGCTGGAGCCGGGTAATACATTGGTTTATACTTATCTGCATACTTCATAATAGAAAATCCTCCTTAAGTTAAAAACAACATATTACAGGAAAATATATCCTGTAAAATAAAAAACTCCGTCTCTTTAATGGCAAATACCAAAAGGCAGATGCCGAAAAGAGACGGAGAAAATAATTCCGCGGTACCACTCTTATTCATACGATACATAAAAAGTAAGGTATGCACTCATTACAGATACGGACTTAAAAAGCCTTATATCCTCCTGCTGTAACGGTCAGGTTTCCGGCGCTGCCTACTGCAATCATGCGGTTCAACAGGCTGCTCAGAGGCGAGTTCAAATCATGTCCACTACTGCTTCGCACCGACCAGCAGCTCTCTGGATGCTTTCATCATTCTACTATTCCTCTTCATCGCATTTATAGCATTTAATTTATCACGAAATAAAAAGGATGTCAATTCTTTTTTCGGCAGAACTTGACAATATGAATTCGAATAGAGTACACTCTTTTTAAGAAACAAAATGTATTCAAAAATCCAATGTACAAAGAAATCCAATGTCTAAAGAAATCGAATTTTCTCTCTTCTTAATATGGTTTCAAGAATGCCCCGGCATTCTTGATGCAACCAAATAAATCTCGTAATTTTTTCTGATATTAAGAAGGAATGAAAAAATGCTTTTTCTAAACATTGGAAAATGACAAAAATTTTTTTGAAATACACAAGGGAGAGAAATATCATGGAAGAAATCATAAAACGCTATCTAAGAAAGATCTACTACAATTTAAAGACTTGTGTGTTATGGCTTTTTATGGCAGTATTGACCGGGGTTGCTGTCGGGGCATTTAGTAGTGCCTTTTCTTTTTGCTTAAAAAAAGTAACCACACTTCGCGGTCAATATCCATTTTTGTTATATTTTCTGCCGATTGGTGGTGTCGTTATCGTATTTTTATATCATCTTTGTGGGGTAAGGCAGGATAAGGGAACGAACATCATTATGACTGCTGTACATGGAAAAAATCAGGATGTGCCTGCATATATGGCTCCACTTATCTTTGCAGCAACAATTATCACTCACTTATTCGGCGGCTCTGCCGGACGTGAGGGAGCGGCTCTCCAGATGGGAGGAAGTATTGGAAATACAATCGGACGGCTTTTCAAATTTGACGAGGGGGACCGAAAGCTTCTTGTCATGAGCGGAATGAGTGCCGCCTTTTCTGCCGTATTTGGAACTCCTCTTGCGGCAGCTATTTTCCCAATGGAAATGATCAGTGTCGGAATCATGCATTATGCCGCTTTAGTTCCCTGCGTATTTTCTTCCATTGTAGCAAATCGTTTTGCTGTCAATATGGGAATCAACCCGGAAGCATTTACTATTCACGGGATACCAGAACTCACCTTCACAAGTTGCGCTAAAATCGTACTGCTCGGCATTTTCTGTGCTGGATTAAGCGTTGTATTTTGTATATTTTTAAAGGGAGCTGGTTTATTTTACAATAAGTTTTTTAAAAAACCTTACATGCGAATCATTGTCGGCGGTCTGCTTGTTATTGCAATCACCCTCCTAATCGGCAATTATGATTACAACGGAGCAGGAACTGACATGATTGCAAGAGCTATCGAAGGAAATGTCCCTGCCTATGCCTTTTTAATAAAAATGCTTCTTACTGCACTCACGCTTGCTGCCGGATATAAGGGCGGCGAGATTGTCCCTGCTTTCTTCACCGGAGCAACCTTTGGCTGTCTGTTTGGACATATCTTTGGCATATCTCCCTCTCTTTGCGCTGCAACCGGAATGCTCGCCTTATTTTGCGGTGTGACAAACTGTCCGATTGCTTCAATGCTTATTGGATTTGAATTGTTTGGATTTGAAGGTGTTTCCTATATCTTAATTGCCATCTCCATCAGCTATATGCTTTCCGGCTATCATGGTTTGTACAAAGAACAGATTATTGTCTACTCTAAATACCATCCAAAGTTTATTAACCGCCTGTCAGGGGATGAAAAATTTGATGGACAGGATTATGAATAAAAATTCTGAGTTGCCGCAGGCAAAGGAGACGCCTTTATAGAAGAACAAACAATTAGATTGCCAGAAGATTAACAGGAAGAAGCCCTAAAAAATTTATTGATTTTGTTCCGTTGTGCTAAACGCTCCATTTTGCCCAATAAAACAGAAACTTCGCAGAAACGAATGCGAAGTTTCTATGGTCAAAATCCCGCAGCACAAAGTCACAAAATTCAATAAATAATATTTCCGCTCACCGGCTACAGAGAGTTCTGCTGCTTCTGCTCTCTTTTTCTCCTTTTTGTACAAATTCCAAAGAACAATTACTAACAGAACCAACAATAGAAAGAACAGAAAAGATATTTCTCGTTCCTTTATATATCCCAATATCATACTCATTCAAAATCTGCCCCATTTATAAAATATTTAGCTATTTTCATTGAAATGTCCAACTATCCATTTATATGGTATCACAAGATAATGCAAAACTCAATATTTGACATTTTCTGATTTGCGAAGCAAAACTGATGTTCTCGAAGGGCAGCCGAGCAATAGAACCCCTATATGCCCTATTTCCTAATCACACTAATACAGGTGCCGAGACAGTCTACTTCATCCATTCGCCGAAGCAGCATATCTTTCCCTCTTCCATTCAGGCATTTTAAACAGTACATTTCTCCTTCCATTTTAAAATAGCGGAAATAAGCTTTCATTCCATCTGTAAAGACGGCGCATTCTCCTAATTCAGGAAAACGATTCTCTAATAATATCCTGTCTCCTTTACAATATGCAGGAGCAAAGTTATTATTAGTAATCTCAATAGCCAGATAAACCTTTTTAATCATTGTGTATTCGTCTTCTACCGTACAACTATTGTAATCAATACCATCTCCAATACGGCCTACTGGAATAAAACATGGGATTCTGTGTTTCATTTTACGCAAATTCAATCTTTCTTTTCTTGCTGCCTTACATTCTAACCGGGCAACTAAACGAATAATTGCCTTTCCATGATTCCCACACTCTCTATAATTTTCAAGAAGTTCTTCCTCTATGCCCTCCTGTCCTTCTGAATTCTCCGCCTCTTCCTCTGTCGTACTCATATCTTTTAATAAATACTCAACGGTAACTTCAAGCGCACTTGCTAATTGAAAAGCAGTCGATACTTTTGGATCTTTTACTTTTCTATAATAAATATTACGCAATGTCTCAAATGGAACTCCAGAAAGTTCCGCCAAATCCGTAAGGGATATATCCCTCTCAATCATTAATTCTCGAATCTTATCACTGAACATCTTGTCTCCCACGGGTCATTACTGACATAACTTTTTAAAAACTTTTATAATTGTTATGTTATTCCTAATATTTTATTATGTCAATATACATATTAAAATGTAAAAGATAACAAAAAGGAAGGGGATATAATATATGTCTAACGTTTTTATTGATTTTGCGGGAATTTTCCATGTTAAAGATGACCTTTTCAGATTTATCGACACTATGGAAGATCATCAAAAAGTACTTATTTTTACTATAAACAGTGAAAATGATTTTAAAAATGTTTTACGCATCGAAACCTCAGGAATTCAAAAACTTTTGATGCAAATCGGAATTCCCGCTAATATGCTTGGTTTTTCTTACATAGTAACCGCATTAGAACTTATCGCACTTGATCCTGATTATTTAAACCACATTACAAAAGGGTTATATGTCGATGTTGCTAAAAAATGTTCGAGTACAGCCGCCCGGGTCGAACGAAACATTCGGCATGCAATTGAAATTGGATTTTTAAAAGGTGATTTAGAAGAGATTGAGAAAATTTTTCATTGCTCCTCTTATTCAGATAAAGGAGCTCCGACGAATTCTAAGTTCCTTGCGGAGGTTTATTATTATATGGTGAATAATGAATTGTAGTTTACTGTTCCATTCGGTAAGCAAATGGCTAAACAGACGAATCCATGAAATAAAATAATCCATATCTGCGACTAAAGCCACAGATATGGATTATTTTATTTCATGGATTCGTCTGTTTGTCCGTTATTTAATGAATTAAATCATCATTGTCTATGTTCCACAGAAGCAATCAGTTCTCCATCCTGTTCGTCAATGACAATCGTATCCTGTGGATATACCTCGCCGGAAAGTATCATTCTCGCAGCAAGGGTATCGACATGTTTTGTCAGATATCTCTTCAATGGACGTGCACCGTATGCCGGTTCGTATCCATGTTCGATAACATAACTCTTGGCAGCATCGGTAAGATGAATAGAAAGTTCCTTGTCTTCAAGACGTTTGTTGACATCGGCAAGCATAAGCTCAATAATGCCTCCGATATTGTCTTTGGTAAGAGGTTTAAACATGATAATCTCATCAAGACGATTCAAAAACTCTGGTCTAAAGTGGGAACGCAGGTCATTCATGACCATAGTTTCTGCATCGGTCTTGATGTTGCCATTTTCATCGATTCCTTCGAGCAGATACTGGGAACCGATATTGGAGGTCATGATTAATATCGTGTTCTTAAAGTCTACTGTTCTGCCCTGAGAATCGGTGATGTGCCCATCATCAAGTACCTGTAATAGCACATTAAATACATCGGGATGTGCCTTTTCTATTTCATCAAAAAGAACAACTGAGTATGGTTTTCTTCTGACGGCTTCGGTAAGCTGACCGCCCTCTTCATATCCTACATATCCTGGAGGCGCTCCGATCAGGCGAGATACGGAATATTTCTCCATATACTCACTCATATCAATACGAACCATGTTCTGTTCGTTATCAAACAGGCTTGCGGCAAGTGCTTTCGCAAGTTCTGTCTTACCTACACCAGTAGGTCCGAGGAACATAAAGGAACCGATTGGCTTTGTCGGATCTTTAATTCCTGCTTTCGAACGGATAATGGCTTCAGTAACCTTTTCCACACCTTCATCCTGACCGACAACTCGTTTATGGAGTTCCTTATCAAGATTCAATGTCTTATTTCTCTCACTCTCGGTAAGTTTTGCTACCGGAATACCCGTCCAGCGGCTGATGATCGTTGCGATTTCATCATCAGTTACAGATTCATGAACCATAGAAGATTCTCTCTTCTTTGCACTTTCTTCCGCTTCCTCTAACTGTCTTTGCAATTCTGGCAATTTACCATATTGTAATTCTGCTGCTTTATTTAAATCATAATTGCGCTGTGCAATCTGAATCTCATTATTTAAACTTTCGATTTCTTCCTTTAACTTGGAAACACGCTCTACTGCGGATTTCTCCTGATCCCAGGAAGCCTTTTTCGACTTAAATTCCTCACGTAATTCGGCGAGTTCCTTTTGCAGATTTTCAAGACGTTCTACACTAAGACGATCCGTTTCTTTCTTTAAGGCTGCTTCCTCGATTTCTAACTGCATAATCTTTCTCTGCACTTCATCAAGGTCGGCCGGAAGGGAATCTAATTCTGTCTTAATCATCGCACATGCTTCATCCACAAGGTCGATTGCCTTATCTGGGAGGAAACGGTCGGTAATATAACGGTTAGATAAAACAGCGGCACTTACTAAGGCACTGTCTGCAATCTTTACACCGTGATATACTTCGTAGCGGTCTTTTAATCCTCTCAAAATAGAAATCGTATCTTCTACCGTAGGTTCATCGACCATAACCGGCTGAAAACGACGCTCCAATGCGGCATCTTTTTCAATATACTGACGGTATTCATTCAGTGTTGTAGCACCGATACAGTGAAGTTCCCCTCTGGCAAGCATTGGCTTTAACAGGTTTCCGGCATCCATCGCACCGTCGGTCTTACCAGCACCAACAATCGTGTGCAGCTCATCAATGAATAAAAGAATCTGTCCATCGCTGGCTTTGATTTCTTCAAGAACTGCTTTTAAACGTTCCTCAAACTCACCACGATATTTCGCTCCTGCTACTAAAGAACCCATATCAAGGGCAAATAATTTCTTATCCTTTAAAGAATCTGGCACATCACCTTTCACGATACGCTGTGCAAGACCTTCAACAACAGCTGTTTTACCAACACCAGGTTCACCAATCAATACCGGGTTATTCTTTGTCTTTCTGGAAAGAATACGAACGACATTACGAATCTCGCTGTCTCGTCCGATAACCGGGTCAAGCTTCTGCTGTTTAGCTCTCTCTACAAGGTCATAACCATACTTCTCCAATGTCTCATAAGTGGCTTCTGGGTTATCACTGACAACCTTCTGGTTACCTCTTACTGTAGACAATGCCTGAAGAAAACGCTCTCTTGTAATTCCATATGCCTGAAACAATTTCTTAATCTCTGTATTCGGATACTTCATTAAAGAAAGGAAAAGATGCTCTACAGAAACATACTCATCTCCCATTGCCTTAGCTTCATCCTCCGCACTCACAAGTACCTGATTCAAAGACTTACTGATATAAGTCTGTCCACCGGAAACTTTTGGCTTCTTCTCAACTGCCTGCTGTACCTGTGACAGAAATGCTTCTTTATTCACTTCCATCTTTTCAATTAATTTTAAAATCAGGCTATCCTCAATCGTAAGCAGGCTATATAAAAAATGTTCCTGATCGATTTCCGGGCTGCCATACTGATAAGCCAGTTTCTCACAGTTATTTACTGCTTCTAATGACTTTTGCGTAAATTTATTTATATTCATATAAGTTCCTCCTAACCCGAAGATGCTTATTTGTTCTACACTTCGTATAACATATATATATCACTATCTGTTAGCCATGTCAAGAGACGAGTGCTAATTTTTTGAGATTTTTTGGTGAAGCTTTGATTTTACGGGCTTCACAGGGATTTCTCACTTGCTTTCGCACTCGATTTTCTTGATTTGACCACATTTTTACGACAAGTCTTTGGAAAAATATATTCGTCTGATTTTCTTACCACATTTTACGACACAGTTTTATTGTGGGATAAGAATGTCATTAATGATTAACACACAGATTGCTGGAAATGCGTAATGCAATAGTAAAATATCACAAAAATCGAATGCAAATTTTGTAATGGGTTATGCGCTTAACCTTTGTAAATTCCACATTTATAATGTACCATATAATCATAATATTGCAGAAGAAGGGATGAAAAAGGATATTTTCTTATGATAAAAATGACATCTGATATCAAAGAAATTCCGGTATTTGCATCCATGTGGAATATGGATGGACTGATTCTGATTAGATTTTGTAAAGTTGATTATGAAAATCTTAGAAATCCGATATAATTGATTACCGCAAATTTATATTCTAATACCTTTTCCTGTTTGTTATCACCCAAGTGCCACATCCAGAATCATCATTAAACTAAACCCAACTGCAAAGAAAACCGTACCAATATCCGAGTGCTCTCCCTGCGACATTTCAGGGATTAGTTCTTCAACCACGACATAAAGCATAGCTCCTGCTGCAAAGCTCAGCAAATATGGTAATGCCGGGATTATCAGCTGTGCAGCAATAATTGTCAATACTGCGCCAATCGGTTCGACCACCCCTGAAAGTACACCACCTAAAAATGCCTTTCCCTTACTTTCTCCCTCTGCCCTAAGCGGCATGGATATAATTGCTCCTTCCGGGAAATTCTGAATAGCAATTCCAAGTGATAACGCAAGTGCACTTGTTGCTGTAATCTGTGCATTTCCAGCAAGAAATCCTGCATACATTACACCGACTGCCATACCTTCAGGGATGTTATGTAATGTAACTGCCAACACCATCATTGTAGTACGGCCAAGCCTGCTTTTCGGTCCCTCTGCCTGATCACTTCCAACATGAAGATGCGGAATCAAATGATCAAGTGTGAGTAAAAACAATATACCAATCCAGAACCCAGCAACTGCCGGAACAAATGACAAATCTCCCATCTTCTCCGATTGTTTCATGGCCGGAATTAGAAGACTCCAGATTGAAGCAGCAACCATTACACCTGCTGCAAATCCTGTAAGTGCACGTTGCACTGATTTGCTAAATGTTGTTCTCATAAAAAACACACATGCTGCACCCAGCGTTGTTCCAACAAATGGAATCAATATGCCAAAAAAAGTATTCATTCGCTTTTCACTTTCCTTTCTTTAAAACCGGAATAACTACTATTTTGTAGTCCTTCATACTATTTTTGATATTAGTTGCAACTAACCATTATGTATAAAAGAAACCATGCGAAAGTAAAACTGTAATTCCACACGGTTTTTTTCTGTCTTTTTAGTATATCACTTACGGAATGATATAACAACAGAATTCTTTTTCATTCTGCTATACCTCTGTTATTCTTTTCCCGGTCGCTGACACATCTGCTTACCATCACAGAATTTTCGGATTGTATCCATCAGTTCCGGTACATTTAATGGTTTTGACAGATGTGCATTCATCCCTGCCTCCATCGTCTTTTTTTTATCTTCTGCAAAAGCATTGGCTGTCATAGCTATAATCGGTATGCACGCTTTATCCTTATCTGGCAAATTTCTGATTGTCTGTGTTGCTTTATAACCGTCCATTTGCGGCATCTGGATATCCATGAAGATCATATCATATGTTCCTGCCGGCATTTTCAGTATTCTGTTCACACACTGAATACCATTCTCCACACGTTCTATCCTAAGACCGGCACGCTCAAGTATTGCCTCTGCAATCTCTGCATTTAAATCATTATCCTCCGCTAAAAGGATATTCCTGCCTTCAAGGATTTCATTTCCTGTTCCAGGCTCTTCAATATGCTTTTTTGCATAATATCTTTCATCCGCTATCCTGTGTTTTAATGTAACTGTAAAGGTGCTGCCCTTGCCAAGCTCACTCTCTACATCTATTGTTCCACCAAGCAGGTCAACATAATTCTTGACGATTGACATGCCCAGTCCGGTTCCTGCGATTTTGCTCTTTGTGGTGTTCTTCTCACGCGTGAATGCTTCGAAAATCTTTGTCAGATAATCCTGACTCATACCGATTCCGGTATCGCTGATTCTGATCCTCACTATCATGTATCCAGACTCATCACAAGGTAATTCATCTACATATACCATAACAGAACCACCTGCTGGAGTATATTTTATAGCATTGCTCAGGATATTGACCAATATTTCTTTTACCTTGGTAACATCTGTCAATACATGCTCATGCTCTACATTCATCGTGTAATGAAGCGAAATATTCTTTTTCCTTGCTTTCTCATCAAATACTGCAAACAAAGATTTCCAGACATCTTCAATCCGGCAGTAATTCTCATCAATCTCCATCCTTCCGCTCTCAATCCGGGCCATATCCAGTACATTATTTATGATTGACAGAAGAAGATTTCCAGACTGCTGCAGTTTTTCCAGATGTTCTAAAGCTTCAGGTATGTCTTTTCCATTTAGTTCATTCTCCATAAGCTGTGCATAACCCAAAATTACATTCATAGGAGTACGGATATCATGTGACATATTGTTAAGAAAACTGGTCTTTGCGAGACTGGCATCCTCTGCTTTTTTCAAAGCGATTTCCAGTTTCTCATTAAGTTTTTGTGTATCATTTGCAGCAAGCTTTGCGGCAGCTTCTGCTTTCCTTGCCTTGCGTAAAAGTACGAGGATAATAACAATGATGCTGAGTGCAGAGAATCCTGTAGCGAGAAAAAAAGCAAGCATATTGTCTTTTACAAAGTCCAAAAATGTTACCTTATCTGCCGTACTGTCATAGATAGCAAGTGCGCTTGTAAGCATGCCAGACGGCATGCCCTTTAAAGTTTTATTCAGTATCGACAAAAGAGTTCCCTCTCCACCTTTTACTGCGAAGCATGCCTCCATTGTTTTTGTAAGTGGAACACTCTTGAAATCTCGATTGTTATCATATACCATCGCCTGACTTGCTCCCATGAGAAAACAGTCTGCTTTTTCATTAGTAATCATTTCAGCAGCCTCCTCAAACGAATCATAATCCACAAGATTCCATTGTGGATAACTAAAGGTAAGCTGCTGTTTTAAAGCTTCTTTTTCCTTTGGCACAGCTACTGTATATACATTACCCTCGTCAAAATTTTTCTCATCAGTTACTGCCATAAGATTGTAGCTCCAGGCTGTGTTTGTAAGTGCATAGCCTTTTTTTTCTGCAATATCAGGATTTCTGCCAGCATAAAAAATCATGTCAATTTCATGATTCTGCAGTGCCTGAAGCATTTCATCATAATCATCATAGTCCTGTATATTAAATTTCAGCGTCTGATTTCCCAGACAGTCTTTGGCATAGGAGACATATTCTGATAGCATACCGGTAAGTTTTCCAGTTGTTTCGTCCATGGAAAAGATTGCCGGATCATTGTTCAAAAATCCCATCCGGATGTCACCATGTTCTTCCAGCCAGGATTTTTCTCCACCTGTAAGACTCTGATTATAATCAAGTGTAAAATATTTCTTATACATATCTGCCTTAAAAAAAGGACTATCCTGATCCAGCTGACACATAGCATAGTCCAGCTCCGTCTTGATATCGCTACGCTCTTTATTTATTGCAAAATATATACCTGATTTGCCAATAGTGGTAACAGATGATATTCCCTGTTCAGACCAGATGGATTCCTCCAGAGATACAAAAGCATCAATCTCATGATTCGCTAATTTCTTTTCGACATCATTATCATTATTCACATTTACATGCTCTGTATGTATACCATTTTTATTTTCCCATTCTGTCAGCATAATTTCTGGCTCTGTATCCATGAGCGCACCTACACGTTTCCCGTCCATAAACTTAAAATCAGACATCCCAATATCCATATTCGATAAATCAGCATAAAGAATATATTTTTCCTCACCCATCGGTTCATCCGAAAAAAGCATCTTTTGTGCACGTTCATCGCTGTAAGAGATATCACCCATAATATCAATCTCACCATTTTCAAGCTTATCAAAACAGTCAGACCAGTCACATTTCACATACTCAAATTTCCATTCGGTATAACCTGACAGAGCTGCATGAGTTCGTAGCCATATCCTCGTCTTACACCGTTTTTGTCGACATAATTAAAGGTATCCTCAAATGAGCCGACACGAATGGTCTGTGCCTGTTTTTCATCATTATTCGTTTCAGCGGCCTGGCTGTGTACTGATAACATCATCCACATTCCCAGAACTAGCAATATACATACAAATAGTACGGCTGATTTTTTTCTACTTTTATCCATATTCCTTATTTCCTTTATCCGTGCGGATTTTCTGAAGTTCCAAACACCTGATCAAACACGCTCTAATCCAGCAGGTTGTTGTGTAAAGTACTGATTAACTCCTCTATAACTATCGGTTTGGATAAGAATCCATCCATACCATATTCCAAGGCTTTCTTCCTGTCTTCATCAAAGGCATTAGCAGTCATGGCAAGGATGGTGATTCCCGACAGTGCCGGATCATCCAGCGCACGAATCTGACGGGTGGCCTCGTATCCATTCATTACCGGCATCTGCACATCCATCAGCACCAGATCATACTTACCTGGAGTCGAATTCTTAACTTTCTCCACTGCCTCTGCGCCATTTTCGGCAGTATCAACCAGAAATCCATATTCTTTCAGAATTTCCACCGCAATTTCACTGTTCAGTTCGTTATCTTCCACAAGCAGTATACATCTGCCTCTGAAATCTGAACCTGCTTCTGGAAGAATTGAATCTTCTACTTCAGCCTGACTCTGGCCGATAGCAGTCATCAAGGTATCTCTGATATCTGACATGAACAGCGGTTTCGCACAGAATGCAGTCACCCCTGCTGCTCTGGCTTCTGCCTCGATATCTGACCAATCATATGCGGTCAGGATAATGATCGGTGTATCATCACCAAGGCTGCGGATCTGACGGGTGACTTCAATACCATTCATATCTGGCAGACGCCAGTCAATGATATAAGCGTGGAACGCATCTCCTAGTTCCATAGACTGCCGTGCACGGAGAACAGCTTCCTTGCCGGAAAGTGTCCATTCCGAACGCATTCCGACCCTTACAAGCATTTTTGTCACACTGTCACAGGTATTAAAGTCATCATCTACAACCAGTGCCTTAAGCCCTTCCAGTTCTGCGATTTTCTCTATACGTTGGCGCTCAGACTGAATCCGTAATGGCAGACAGACAATAAATTCGGTACCTTTGCCCTGTTCTGTCTGAACCTCAATAGTTCCGCCCATCATATCCACAATATTCTTGGTGATTGCCATGCCAAGCCCTGTGCCCTGGGTTCTGCTCACAGTGGAAGTCCTCTCCCTCTCAAAAGGAGAAAAAATTTTCTGCACGAATTCCTGACTCATACCGATTCCGGTATCCTTTACCCGGATCTCATACAGCTTACTGCCTTTTACTGCCTTCGGATACTGTTTCAGCCGGACAGAAACGGTTCCTCCTGCAGGTGTAAACTTAACCGCATTAGACAAAAGATTCAGCAGCACCTGGTTCAGCCGAGTCTTGTCACAGTAAACATCTTCATTTGTAACATCCATGACATCCATATAAAGTTCCAGCTGCTTCGCATGGATTTGCCCACTGATGATCGTCTTCAGATCATGAAGCACATCCGACAGACTGACCTCTGTCTCTTCCAGATGTATCTTTCCACTCTCAATCCGGCTCATATCCAATATATCATTGATCAATGAGAGCAGATGGTTACTGGAGGAAAGAATCTTACCCAGATAATCCTGGACTCTTTCCTGATTATCAATATTACTTACAGCCAGTGTGGTAAAACCGATAATCGCATTCATTGGTGTCCGGATATCGTGAGACATATTAGAAAGGAAAGTACTCTTTGCCTGGTTTGCTGTCTCCGCCGCATGTACCGCCTCAGAAAGTGCCTGGTTCATTTTCCAGTCAGAGGTACGATCCGACATAACCAGGATATATTTCCTTTTTCCGTTTACCTCACTGCCCATTACAATATTATGGAACCAGCGTTTTTCCCCTGTCTTCAGATGAACATATTCAAAATCCCATTCCCTCTGCTCATGAACCTGGATTTTCTCCATATAATTTTTCTCCGAATCTTCCTGTTCCTCTGGATGTAGTTTTCCCAGAATACAAATATCTTTACGAATCTGTTCTACCGTAATACCCAGCAGCTTTTCCGCATTTGGGCTGACGTAATCTGCCTGATATGTTTTTGCATCCAGCATCAGAAAGACATCATCCACGTTCATTGAAAGCTTTTGAAACAGCTCATCCCGGTACCGGATCTCCGTATCCTTTCTTCTGAGATTTGTCCTGCTTTTTTGAATAATAAGACTGATAAGAAAAGCAGCAATACAGAACACGACCGCACCAACAAGAAGCATTGTACTGCTCTGCAGGCTGTTCATACTGGCATTGACAATATCTGCCTGTACAAGTCCCAGAAATACCCAGTCCTGAATATCTGATTTTTCATAGACCAGATAATAGTTCCTTCCATCCAGATTTACCAGCATCGCACCAGTATGTCCTGCTTTAAACTTCTCCGAAAGCTCATTGACCTCTTTTTCAGACATATCAGAATGCTCTCTCAGAACACCGAAGAAATTATATACATTCCCCCATAACTCAGAAGAATGATCGATCACAACACGGCCATCCGGATGAACAATAAAACTCTGTGCATTTCCATTGAAAGCAGAAATATCCAGTACATCTACGATATCAGAGTTTTCATAAGCAATGGCAA
>OFLZ01000991.1_pt1 | contig 18404 bp, 7 predicted proteins | sample 1541321 | NCBI WGS metagenome assembly OFLZ01 (sample SAMN04209223, study PRJEB22552) | human gut metagenome | biome: gut; material: feces | host: Homo sapiens | place: USA: Oklahoma | reverse complement strand
TTTTTGAGGCGGATGGCAACGTGTGAAAAGGGAGGGGATTCTTCTCCGGTGGCACGTATTTCTTTGCCATATTTTCAAAATTTACCCATTGCCAGGGTAAAAGACAGCGTGCAGGAAGAGAAATACTAGCAAAAGGTAAAGGAGATTTTTCTCTGATGAACCAAGTTTCCCGCGTTCCACTGGAGTTATTGCATTTAAAAATTACCGGTTGGATTCATGACCGCACTACCATCCTAGTGAGCATAAGAAAGGAGTTTTTATAGAACATTATTCAAGGTACAAAAAAACTTCATCAAGTGGTAACGACTTTTATCTCTATTTTTTGCCGCTTGCGGATTTTCTGCTTGTGTTGAAGACTCAAAAAGAGGAGAAGATGGGTACATAGAATTACCCTCCTCCCATGAAAACCTGTTCTTTTGCTATTGGCTGCTTCTTAGGAATTTGCGGTATTTTTCCATCCATTGCCGACACTACGGTGCGCTATCCGTCTTCCTCTCCGTCCCATCTGGAAAAAGGGAAGCCGTTTCAACTGGTGTTTGACAAGGCCGCGGTGCCCGCTTCCGAGGTGGGAAAACCGGCGGACCCGGAACTGATGTCCTTTTCCCCGGAGGAGAAACCGGTGGAACTGGCGCTGGGCAACGGCGCAGGGACGGCCATGCTGGAAGGCGCGAAGCTGATGTTCGTTCCCCCTTCCTTGAAGTTTTCTTCCAAATGGATTACTCCCAACGTGCTGGAGTGTGTTCCGCTGGAGGAGGTTCCCTTCCGGTCCACCTATCTATGGAAACCGGCGGAGAATGTCCGTTTTCTGGACGGTTCTCCGGTGCCGTCCGTTCCGCTGCGCCTGACGGGACGCATGACCTGGAATTTCTTCCTGTCTTCCATGGACAGGGGCTGGCAGGGCAGTGAAGTTTACCCGTGGGAGAGTTTTTTCCTGGTGGTTCCCGACGCAGTTCCGGACAGGGGCAATCCTGCGAATGGCTTGTATCGCGACGGCAAGGGGTTCCTGATGCTTCCCGGTTATTGCTCATGGAAGGAGGCATTGGAAAAGAATCTCCGTTTTGCCGGCGTTTCGGATGAAGAGCAGTTGAGGTCCGCAGATTTTATGAAGCAGCTCAAGGCGGGAGCCGCGGGGTACGATGCGGGGTTCCGGCTAAGGCCTGCGACGTTGAAGGAGGTGAGAGACGCCAAATCCTACCGTGTGAGAAATATTGCAGGGGAGGGAAGGTTCAGAGGCCGTCCGGACGGCATGGTTGTTCCCGGCGTGTATGTCATTCAGCCGGAAGGAATGTTCCGGTATGGCAGGAATTATTGCCTGGTCAGTTTGGACGCTTCCTTCCTGTCCTCCCGGGGAGGAGAGCGGAAAACCGGATGGGAAGAAATCAAACTGGGGGCCGTGCCCCGTTTTTCCGCCTCCGGTTATTACCATGCGTTTTCCGGGAGCGGAGGACGGTTTACTCTGGAATGGACTCTCCCTGTCCTGATTGAGGATTTGGAACGGTTCTGCCGGGACCATGTGGAGTTTTTCGTGGAGGGCGGCGGGAAGCCGATGGCTTACGGTGATCAGGAGGGAGGCTTTACCACATCCCTTGACGGAGAGGATGCGGAGACGGCCGGGAAAATAACAATCCGCCTGGACAGGGAACGGCTGGCGGAGATGAAGCATGCCCGGCCCCTGTGGTATACGTCCCTGCCTTTTCTGGTGAGCGCAGACGAGGCCGTTTTTAAACTGCAATGGAGGCTGAAAGGCGTCCGGTCCGTGGATGGCCAGGAATTGGCGCGAAAGAATGCGGAAGGTTCCGTGGAAGTGGAGCCGGAGGATCCGTGCCTGTATCTGGATGCGGGCAACAACGGCGTCATGTACGCCGGAGCCCGCAAGTTGAAAGCCTCCGTGAGCAATTTGAAGGATTTGACGGTGCGCGGCTACCGGATCAGGGCCGGCCACCGGCACCAGACGCTGGCGACCTACCGGAAGATTTATGAACGGGACCAGTCCGCGCCCCTTTCCCGTACCGTGACGGACCGCGACCAAAGGCATTTTCTGCCTGCGGAGCTTCTTGCGGCGGATAAGACGGGCGCGCTGACACTGGACGTGCGCGGCAAAACGGAAGCGGCCATCAGCCTGGACGGCCTGTTTGGCGGAGCCGTGGAGCCAGGCATGTATTTCATTGAGGTGGAAGGCCGTGTCAGTGATCCGGTGCTGGAGGCGTACAGGCTGTTTGGCGTGCCGTCGGAAAACGGAGGCAGAAGGAAGTTCGATAGAAAGGAGGCATCCTACGCCGCGCAGGCCGTCGTGCAGGTGACGGATTTGGGCGTTCTGCATAAAAAGACGGCGGATACCATGTTTGCTTACGTGTATTCCCTTTCCACCGGAAAAGCGGTGGAAAAAGCGCAGGTCCAATTGCTGGATGCGAACGGCTCCGTTCTGGCTTCCGTTCCCGTGGAGCACGGTTCCGTGATTTTGCCCATGGCCGGGATGAACGGAAAGGCCGCCTATGTTCGCGTCCTGTCCGGGGTGGACAGTTACCTGAGCCCCCTGGAGGATTGGCCGGGGCAGGTGAGGATGTGGTCCTTTGGCGTGAAGACGCTGCCCTACGAATGGGAAGCCCTGGGGCTGAATCCCGCCACTACCGCGGAAACGAGGGTGTTCATGTTTTCGGACAGGAACCTGTACCGCCCGGCGGAGACCATGCATTTGAAGGGAATCGTGCGCTCCCTGCTGGACAACAGGCTGGGCCTCGCTCCCGTGGAGGAGGTCAAGCTGACGGTCAGGGACGGACGGGATCGGGAAGTAGCCGTCAAGCAGGTGAAGTTGTCCGATGTGGGAACCTTTGACCTGGATTTCACGTTTCCCGGGGAAGAGACGGGAACTTACAGCGTCCTTGCCAGCCTGCGGCTGAAAGGGGATTCCGCGGAAGAGGAAAAAGAAGGGGCAGAGGATGATTCCTCCGACGAATACGATTACAAGAAGTATTACCGGAAGGAGTTTGACAAGAATAACCGGGAGTTCCGGTATGAGGTGGAAGTAGCCGAGTTCAAGCGGAACGAGTTTGAAGTGGAGGAGAAGATTCATGAATTGAAGCCCGGCGCTCATCTCCTGAAGGCGGATGTGAAGGCCACGAATTTTACCGGCACGCCTGTTTCAGGCGGCAAGGTGAACTGGTCCCTGCGCAGTACTCCCTCCAACTTTTATCCTGCCGGATACAAGGATTACCGTTTCGGGGATTACCGGGATGACGATGGGGGCTACTGGGAGGCCTATTACGGTTATTCCAGCAGCCGTTCCTCCTCCCACATGAAGCAGCAGTCCTCCGTGCTGGACGGGGAAGGCAGGAATACCGTGGAGTTCTCCCTGGACGGGCAGTCCTTCCCGCGGGTCAGGAGGCTGTCCCTCCAGGCTTCCGTGGTAAACGGGAATGAGCAGTTGGTCAAGGTTTCCCGAGGCGCCGTCTGGAATCCGGCTTCCGTGTTTGTGGGCGTGAAGAACAGTTCTTCCATCTGCCGCCAGGGAACGCCCCTGGATTTGCGCCTGATTGCCCTGGGGCTGGACGGCAAGCCCTATGCGGGCAGCGGCCTTGATCTCAACATGACCGTGACGCGCACCGCTTTCCGTCCCGCGCGCTACGAGAGCGGAGATGCCACCACCGTGCGCAATGACGAGGTAAGGAGCACGGTGCTGGAAAAGGCCCTGACGCTTGCCCCGGCGGATTCCGCGGATATCCGTACGGGAGGAAAAGCCGTCTCCGTTCTCACCCCGCAGGACGGTATTTACGAGGTGGCTTTTTCCGGCAGGGACGCGGAAGGACGGGAATTCCGCACTGCCGTAAAGTACTGGGTTTACGGCAGCGACGTTTCCCCGTGGGAGTACCATGACGGCCTGAAGGTGAAGATCATCCCTGACAAGCAGTTGTACAAGCCGGGAGAGACGGCCCGTCTCTTGATCCAGACACCCATTGAGGGGGAGGTGATGGTGACGGTGGAGCGGGAAAAGGTGCTCCGGAGTTTTGCCAGAAAGCTGACGCTGGACAATCCCGTGATTGAGGTGCCTCTGGAAGAGGCGGACGCGCCGAATGTCTATATTTCCGTTTTCCTGGTGAAGGGGGCGGACCTGAGCAGCCGCAAGGTCCGCAATCCCCAGTTGAAGCTGGGATATGCCGCGCTGAAGGTTCAGCCTGTCCAGCATACCCTGAATGTAAAGGTGTTTCCCCCCGCCGGGATGTCCCGGCCCGGTTCCCCCGCCGTGGTCAGCGGCGTGGTGACGGATTATTCCGGCAGGCCGGTTCGGAATGCGGAGGTATGCCTGTTTGCGGAGGATGAAGGCACCTTACAGGTCATCGGGTACCAGACTCCCCGTCCCATCCGGTACTTCTATGCGGACCGCCCCTTGTCCGTGGGCACGTGGACGACGCTGGAACAAATTCTGGATGAAGACTGGGGTGGCCGCTCCACGGACAACAAAGGAGTTTTCATCGGCGGCGGAGATTCCTCGGACGGCTCCCGCAAAGCGCCGGAGAACCTGGATTTAAGGAAGAATTTCAACCCGTGCGCCGTGTGGCTGGCCTCCCTCCGTACGGACGGGGAGGGCCGTTTCAAGGCCGAGTACAGGAATCCGGATACGCTGACCCGCTACCGGGTGATGGCAGTCGCCCTGGCGGGAGCTGCCGATTTCGGAACCGGGGAAAGCGCCTATGTGGTAAACAAGCCCGTGATGCTGGAACCCGCTCCCCCCTTTACCGCAACGGAGGGTGATTCCCTGGACATTCCGGTGACGGTCAGCCAGACGGGAGACAGGAAGGGCCCGTGGGTGGTCACGCTGAAATCCGGGACCGCTGCGGCTTCCGTGCCCCAGCCCGTCCAGACGCTGACTTTGAACGGGAACCAGCCGAAAACGCTGGTGTTCAACGTAAAATTCACGCAGCCGGGGGAAGCCCGGCTGACCTGGGAAATCCGCGCCGCAGACGGCAGCGGCACGCCTTATTCCTCCGGCGTTTATTCCTTGCTGAAGGATTCCGTGGAGCACACGTTTGAGGTGGTGCCTCCCTTCCCGGAGCTGAGGGAGCTGCGCTGCTTCTCGCTTTCCTCCGGTCGGATGCTGGATCTGCCGGGGTTGCTGGCGACTCCCTTCCTGAAAGGCACCCCCATCCGGGTGACGCTGGGCACGTCCCCCCTGCTGTATGCGGACGGCAGCGTGAATTACCTGCTGCGTTATCCGTACGGATGCCTGGAACAGCTTTCCTCCTCCACGCTGCCCTGGATTTATGAACCGCTCCTGGCCAAATATCTCCCCGGTTTCAAGGGAAAATCGCCGGAGGACCGTTCCAGGGCCCTCCGGAGCGGCGTTTACAAAATCATGAAAAACCAGCTTTCTTCCGGCGGCCTGTCCTACTGGCAGGGTGGCACGGAGGTGAGCGAGTACTGCGCGTATGCCGCTCTGGTGCTGACCCTGGCGCGGGAGCAGGGGGTTTACATTCCGGAACAGGGCCTCAACAAGCTGTACGCCTATCTGGGGCATTCCCTGTCCGCCCGCCCGCGGGAGGGGCTCCTGGGGGCATGGGTGCTGGCCAGAGCGGGGCTCATGCCCGCGTCCCTGCTCAACCGCCTGCTGGACCATGCCGCTGAATTGAGGGCGGAAGACCGCCTGTACCTGGCCCTGGCGGCGGCCCTCTCTTCCCGTGCGGAGGCAAAGGAGCAGGCCCGGAGCCTGATGAATGTTTCCGGGGAGGAAATGAAACAGCCCCGCTGCCGTCTTCTGCTGGCGCTGGCGGAGATGGCGCAGGCCCCCGGTGACCGGGCTGTCCGGGAAAGGCTGGAACGCCTGATCGTGGACAGGATGTCCGGCTCTTTCGGAGGAAGGGCCCCCTATTCCACCTGGACTTCCGGCTGGGATGTGATTCTGCTGGGGGAATACCTGGAAGGATTGCAGGAGGCGCCCCTTTCCGCCGCCTTCCGCGTGGACCGCGGCGGCCGGACGTTTGACGGGATATGCTCCGTGTCTTCCCCGTCCCGGTTCCTGACCGCGGTTGGGGAGAAGGCCGTGCTCAGCCTTCCGGAAGCGGGAACCCGGGTATACGGCATGGCGGAGGCCCGCGGACGCAGCAAAACGCAGCAGGACGGAGCCGCCGTCAACAGGGGCTTTGCCGTTTCCCGCGTTTATGAAAGGCTTTCTCCGGAAGGAACCTGGACGCCTGCGGCGGAGTTTGCCGTGGGGGACCTGGTGAGGATTACGCTGCACGTGGACAAGTCCGCTGACCCGCTGACGTATGTGGTGATGGAGGATTACCTGCCCTCCGCTTTTGAAGCCGTCAATCCGGCGCTGCTTTCCCAGATACCGGGAGGCCGGGAGAGCGAGACGGCGGACGCAGGAAACCGCTGGTTCTACTGGAACGGGTGGGTTTCCCACCGTGAATTCCTGAAGGACCGGGTGCGCTTTTTCGCCGATTCCTGGTCGGGAGGCCGCTTTACGGCGCGCTACCTGGCGCGGGTGACCAAGTCCGGCTCCGTTATCGCCCCGTCCGCCAAGGCGGAGCTGATGTACAAGCCGGAAACCTACGGATTGAGCATTCCCCAGAAACTGACCGTCTCCGCGGGGAAGTAAGTGCAGTGTTTTCATGATGCGGCGCAGATCTATGAACAGGGCGGTTTTCAAAAAGCTCCTTCAACGGAAAACCCTTCTTTGGACTGCCGGAGGACTGGCCGCCGCGTGGCTGCTTGCATGGTATGCCGTCCCCTGGCTGGTTCCCCTGCCGGAAGGGCTGCTCCATCCGGAAGAGCGGGGCGCCGTGGTCCTGGACAGGGACGGCGGCAGAATCGCCACATTGCCGGGACCGGATTATTACCACACGGAGCCTGTCCGGCTCCGGGAGGTTCCGGACATGCTTCTTAAGGCTACGCTGGCGGCGGAAGACAAACGCTTTTTCAGCCACGGAGGGGCGGATTTCCTGGCGCTGGCCCGCGCCGCGGCGGCGAATGCCGCAGGCGGGGAGGTTGTGTCCGGAGCGTCCACCATCACCCAGCAGCTCGCCAAGAATGCCAATCCTCCCGCACGCAGGAACCTGTGGACCAAGGCCCGGGAGTTTTTCCAGGCCCGGCGCATGGAGATGAGCATGAGCAAGGAGGAAATTCTGGAGTCCTATTTCAACCTCCTGGATTACGGCAATCTGCGCCGGGGGCCCGCCGCGGCGGCGCGTTTCTACTTTGGCCGGGAGATGTCCCGCCTGTCCTTGGCGGAATGCGCCCTGCTGGCGGGGTTGCCGCAGGGGCCGTCCTTCCTGAACCCCCTCCGGCATCCGGAACGTGCGCTGGAACGGCGGAACCGCGTTCTGCGGCGTCTGGAGGAGGAAGGCATGTTCCCGGCGGACATGGTGAACAGGGCCTTGCAGGAACCCCTGTTCAGCGCCGGAACGGAAGAAGGGCGGCAGCCGGCGGCTCCCCATGTAACAGCCGCCCTGATGCACGCAGGACGGACGGGGGAGGTGCGCACGACGCTGGACGCCTCCCTGCAGCGCGGCGCGCTGGAAATCGTGAGGAGGGAGCTGGAACGCTTGAAAGGCCATCATGTGACACAGGCCGCCGTAATTGTGGTGGAAAACGCCACGGGGAACATTCTTTGCCTGGTCGGTTCCGCGGACCGGAAGCATCCGGCGGGGGGGCTGATGGACGGGACTTCCCTGCCGCGCTCCCCTGGTTCCGCCCTGAAGCCTTTCGTGTACGCCCAGGCATTTGTCCTGGGGGCCTATCCGGGAACCGTTCTTCCGGACGTTCCCACCACGTACCGGAGCGCGCACGGGCTGGAAGCGCCGCAGAATTACAACAGGGCCTACATGGGTCCCGTTTCCGTCAGGCAGGCCCTGGCCTGTTCCCAGAATATCCCGGCCATGAGGGTTCTGGATACCTTCGGCGGCCCGTCACGGCTACTGAAACTGCTGGAAAACCTGGGTATCCGGGGCATCCAGGGAGACGCCGCGCATTACGGCCTGGGCCTCGCCATCGGCAATGCGGAGGTGACCTTGCGGGATTTGACCGGGGCTTATGCGTGCCTGGCGCGCGGAGGCTCCTTCCTCCCCCTGAAGCTGGAGCAGGGTGCTTCCGTTCCGGAACGGCCCGTACTGCCTGCGGAAGCCTGCTTCATGGCGGCGGACATTCTGGCGGACCGGGAAGCCCGGATGGCGGCGTTCCATGACCGGGAGCTGATGAACCTTCCCTTCCGGTATGCGTGCAAGACGGGCACTTCCTCCGATTTCCGCGACAACTGGTGCGTGGGCTTCACCCGTGAAATCACGGTTGGCGTCTGGGTGGGCAATTTTGACGCCTCCCCCATGAAGCAGGTGGGGGGCATGGATGGAGCGGCCCCCATTTTTGCCGGGGTCATGAGGCTGGCTCACCGCAATCTTGTCCCTTCCTTCCCCGGTCCCCCTCCCGGCATGGTGCGCATCCGCATTGATTCCCGCACCGGAAAGAGGGCGGAGGGGCTGGATCTGCCGCAAGCCCATGTCCGGGAGGAATGGGCTTCCCCGGAAACGATGCCGCAGCCGGCCTCCCCGGCGGATTACGATGCCGTGGGACGGGCATATCTGGACAGCCGTTATACGGAGTGGTTTACCAGTCCTTCCTGCACGGTGGGGAATACCTTCTGCCTGCTTCCGCGGGCGTGGTCCGGGGAGGCTCCCCGCATCCTGGTTCCGGCAGACGGCTCGCGCCTGGCGCTGGATCCGGAACTGCCCGGCGGGGGACGCTGGCTCAAACTGCGCTCCAACCTGCCGGCGGGGGCGGTGTGGTCATCCCCCACCCTGACCGTCGTGCAGTATGGAGAAGAGGCCTCCGTGCTGCTGGAACCGGGAGCGCACGTCATTACCGTGCGCCATCCGGAGCTGAACCTGGAGCAGCGTTCGTCAATTACCGTCAGGGAACTGTAACAAGAAGCCGGGAGTTTTCCTCCCGTGCGCACGTGGAAAAAGCGTTCCGCTCAGTCCAGCGGCAGGATGGAGGTGACCAGCATCTTGAACCGTTCCTGCGCAATGACGGAATGAGGCACTCCGGCGGGAATCAGGAGAGTCTTGCCCTGCGGAAGGTTGACCTCTTCATTGCCCACGGTAAAATACGCCGTCCCGTCCAGAATCTGCACCAGGGCGGGGCCGGGCGTCTGGTGGGTGGGGAGGAGCTGCTCGTCGTCAAAAGCCAGGATGGTCATGTTGACGCCTTTGGAACGCACAAGGGCCAGGCTGGTGATTTGCCCTTCGCGGTATTCAATCAGGTCAGCGTAATTGAAAGGCGCCCGTTCGGGGATATGCTGAATTGCTGTCATGCAGGTTGGACACACTCATTTCCCCTTCTCGTTTCCGCCATGACAGGCTTCCGGGAAAAAGGTCCGCTCCAGACCCGGGAGCGGACCTTGGCATTCAGCATTCATATGGTGCTTACTTACGGGTTCAACGTCCTGAGTTCATAGGCGTGGGGTCGGGTTCACAAGTAAACAGCAACCATTTTATACATGAAAAGTACAATTTGCTTCAAGAAAATTTTGGTGAAAAAATACAGATTTGATTCTGCTGCAAGGAGAACCGGATTTAACGCCCGCATGTGGCCGTTTCCGCCTGCGGGCGTGTGCCGTCAGCGGTTCCGCCGCCTGCGGCCGGGCGTGCGCTTCTCCTTTCTGCCTGGGGAGGCTGTCTTTTCCGGCTGCCGCCGTTCCTCCCGTGAGGCGATGGTAAAATCCGCCCACTGCTGTTCCCGGTCCACTTTTACGGGAATGACGGGAATGCGCAGCCCTGCGCACAGCACGGAGCCGTGGTCGCTCTTCCAGCGGTTGGCGAATGCCTCGTACACCCAGCGGCCGCCGGGAAGCTTGTCCGGCTTGATCAGCCCCTTGATCTGGAGGCGCGGGATTTCCAGCAGCACGCCGAAGTGGCGCGTTTCCGTAATCAGGGCCTCGTGCACTTCCGGATGGTCCGCATAGCACTGGCCTTCCAGCCATTCGAAAAGCTTCATCCGGTTGGCGTCCTTTTCCGCACTGGCGGAAGTGCGCTCCGTCTCTGAAATGTGTTCCGCGTCCTCCTCCAGCCTGCCTACGCTGCCGGCGCCTTTGGCCCCCTTGGGGGGATTGGCCAGCAGGGGATTCAGGGAGCGGTGAACCACCAGGTCCGCGTAACGGCGGATGGGGCTGGTGAAGTGGCAGTAATTGGCGGTGGCCAGGCCGTAATGGCCCAGGGGCTCCGTATCGTACCTGGCCCGCATCAGGCTTTTCAGGAGCGCCAGCTTGAGCAATTGCTCGTCCGGGGAACCCTTGATGGACTTCATCAGCTCATTAAGGTACTGGCGCTGGCCGATGTCGTGGACGGGGTGCCCGTACAGTTTGCACAATTGGCCGAATTCAAAGAGCTTGGCGGAATCCGGTTCTTCATGGACACGGTAGATGGTGGGGCGGTTCCTGTTTTTCAGCGTCAGGGCCACGGCCTCGTTGGCGGCCAGCATGCACTCCTCAATGAGCTGGTGGCTCTCATCGTACTCTTCCGTGATGATGTCCGTCACGCGGCCGTCCTTGTCCATGACAGCGCGCACTTCCGGGAAGTCCAGGTCCAGGGCTCCCTTGGCGTAGCGGTTGCGGCGCAGGATGGAGGCCAGCTTCCAGGCTTCACGGACCATGGAGGGAACTTCCCCCTTGTCATGCCCTTTCAGCATGGTGAAGGCCTCCTGGTAGGTCAGGCGCGCCTTGCTGCGGATGAAGGCGTCCGCGAAGCGGGCGTGGAGCATCTTCCCCTTTTTATCAAACTTCATTTCGCATACCTTCGTCAGGCGCACGACGTCCGGCCGCAGGCTGCACAAATCATCGGAAAGGCGGGGAGGCAGCATCGGAAGGACGCGGTCCGGCAGGTAGGTGGAGTTGCCGCGGCGCAGGGCTTCCTCATCCAGCGCGCCGCCGGGCTTCACAAAATGGGAGACATCCGCGATGTGGACGGCCAGCGTCCAGCCGGACGGAGTGGCCGTGATGGAGATGGCGTCGTCAAAATCCCTGGCGCTTGCCGGGTCAATGGTGATGACGGTGCGGTCCGTCCAGTCCTCCCGGCGGCCCAGTTCCACGGAAGAAGGGTTTTTCCGGAAAGATTCCACCTCCTGAAGCACGGAGGCGGGGAATTCCACGGGCAGGTCATACTTTCTGATGACGGCTTCCATGTCCACGTGGGGATCGTCCGGGTAGCCGAGCACCTCCACGATTTTCCCGCGCGGGGCCTTCTTTTCTTCCCCGCGGGACACGGGTTCCACGGAAACCAGTTGGCCGGGAAGCACCTCCATGGCGGGTTTTTCCACCAGTTCAATGTATTCCGGAGAGCCTACGCCGTCCCCGAGCACGCGGCCCAGCTTGTTCTTTCCGGCGCGGAAAACGCCCAGCCAGCGGGAGCGCGCGCGTTCCGTCACTTCCTCCACGCGGGCTTTCATGCCGGTATCCGGAGAAGAAAAGCGGTCCCTGCGGACGTTTCTCCGGCCCTTGGCCGCCTTGCGTTCCACGCGCACGGCCACGCGGTCCCCGTCCAGGGCGGTTCCCAGGTGGTTGGGCTTGAGCTCCAGCTCCGGAATGGCCTCCAGATCCCACCCCAGGTCCGCCGCGGCGGGATCCCCCTTTTTGGGGAGAAAAAGAATCTTGCCGGAGCGCAGGATGCGGATCATGCCGTGCACCAGGTTCCGGCGTTCCCGTTTCAGGGCGTATCTCCCCTTTTGCAGCCGCACGAGCCTGCCTTCCTCCTCCAGCTGGTCCACAATGGCGCGGAAGTCCTGCTTCTGCCGGGAATCCACGTTCAGGGCGCGGGCCAGTTCTGATTTGCTCTGGGGTTCGTAATGTCCGTCTTCCATGTGACGGACCAGGCGGTCTTTAAGGGAATTATTCATCTTGTGGAAGTTCCGGGAAAGGAGTCTTCCATTCCCATTGATGCCATCATAAGGCGGTTTTTGCGCCGCTTCAAGGCGCGGGCGGTGCATTCTTTGTCCGCCTTTCTCCTTGCCAGGCCCGGGCTTGTGTTATCTGGGCCGGAGCGTGCCTTCCGTGGTGCCGAGCTGTTCCGCGACGTCCAGTTCCCGGATGAGCCGGGCCGCAGTGCAGGAGCCGTCCAGCAATTCCCGGTAGCGGGATACCAGAAGGCGTGCTTTTTCCGGAGAATCGTCCAGCAGTTCCACGCGGAAGCGGGAAAGGCCCTGATGGCGGAAACCCCGGAAAAAGCCGGCTCCCGTCTGCGCGCGGCCGTTGAACAGGGTGTTCCGGCACCCGGCGTCCGCCAGCAGGGGATGGAGCTGCCCCACGCGGTCCCGCAGCTGCACGTGGTACCGTTCACAGGGGCGGCCGCAGTTCTTATAGCTGGAGCCGTCCGACAGGAAGGTGCAGAACACGCAGTGCTCCATGTGGAACATGGGCATGTGCTGGTGCAGAGTCAGTTCAAACCATTCCGGCGGCGCGGCGCGGAGCAGGTCCTCCACCTGTCCGGCGTTCAGGTCATAGGAAATGGTGAGATAATCCAGGTTCCCCCGTTCCTTCAGGATGGCCGCGCTGTACGGATTGGCGACATTCAGGGAAAAATCCCCGATGCGGTGCAGGGGGGAATGGCGGAAGTACTGCGCCGCGCCCAGGTTGCGGATGAGGACGCCGTCCGGCTCCGCCCGTTCCATGAGCTTGAAGTAACCGGTTTCCGACGGCTTCTGGATGCGGGGCGTTGCCAGAAAGACGGGGATGCTTTTCGTGTGCCGCCGGACCGCTTCCACTCCCGCCGCATAGTCCCGGAGGTCTTCAAAATCCAGATAGACGGCGTCCGCCCCGGCATCCAGAACGGAAGGTATCTGTTCCGGCCTGCGGCACAGCACGGACAGGTGCGGCGGCGCGTCCGGAGTTGCCGCACCCGCCGGAAGCGCGGGAAGGACGAAAGGTTCCGGAAGACGGGTGGGAACGGAGGCTTCCCTCTCCTGCCGGACCGTTTGAATTTGTTCCACGAGGGCGCGCCTTGTCTGGTTGAGGATGCTGAGCGGGAGCATCAGGCCCTCCGGCAGGCGGCATTCGCAGGAAGCCAGGCGGAACCCCGTTCCTCCCAGCCTGCCGAGCTGCTGTTCCAGAACTTCAGGAGTCAGCGGGCGTTTTTCCGCCGTTTGCAGGGGCTGTGCGGACTGCACGGAACACCCGTATTCCGGGCAGGAAACCGTCAGAGGCTCCCCGGCGGATCCGGTGCATGCCAAATGGAGGGGAAGGACGGCCTCCGGCAGGTGCTCCCGCATTTTTTTCAGCTCGGCGTTCAGGGCCGGATCATCCGTTTTCCAGAGCTTCTGCCCCGGCCTGACCTTGCTCCAGTCAATGCCGGAGGCTTTTCCGTGGAAGAAAAGGCGGTTTCTCTGCACTTTCCAGATGCGGCCGCCCTGTTCTTCATTGCGGTCCTCCCCGGCGTCAATGACGAAGCCGTCGCCGGGAGCGAGCGGAACGTTCCCTTCCGGCCTGATGTCCAGCCAGCCCTGGCCGCTGTCCACAATGGCGCCTGCATAGGCGCCGCGCTTCTTGCCGTGGCGGCCGTGGGTCAGGCGCGGGTGGTCCGTGCCGTCCAGCCAGCCGGTGGAAAAGCCGCGTGAAAATACCATTTGCAGTGCATAACGGTCGCGTGCGGTCACCAATTCATCCACGGGTATTCCGGCGCAGGCGGCGTCCAGGGCCTTTCTGTAGGCCGCCGTTACCGCCGCAACGTATTCCGGGCTTTTCAGCCGCCCCTCTATCTTGTAGCTCTTCACGCCCATGCGGACCAGGTCCGGAATGCGGTCAAGGGCGCACAGATCCTGCGGGCTGAGCAGATAGCGCCTTTCTCCCAGCGGAACGGCCTTGCCGTCCACGACCAGGGTATAGGGCAGGCGGCAGGCCTGTGCGCATTCTCCGCGGTTGGCGCTGCGCTGGCCCAGGCTTTCCGACGTGAGGCACTGGCCGGAGTAAGCCACGCAGAGCGCCCCGTGCACAAACACCTCCAGGGGAATATCCGTATGGCGTATGCATTGCCCGATTTCCTCCAGGCTCAATTCCCGCGCCAGCACGGCCTGCTTCAAGTCCAGGAAACCGGCGGCGAATTCCAGGCCGTCCGGGGAGGAAAGCGTCATCTGGGTGGAGGCGTGCAGCTCCAACTTCATGGCGGGATCCTGCCTTCCCCACTCTGTCAGGCAGCGGGCAAGCCCGATATCCTGCACGATCACGCCGTCCACGCCGGCGGCATTCAAATGGCCTAGGTAGGTGAGGGCGTCCGCCAGCTCGGAGGTGAAAAGGAGCGTGTTCATCGTCACGTATCCCCTCACGCCGTGCGCGTGGAGGAAGCGCATCAGTTCCGGCAGGGAATCCAGCGTAAAATTATTCGCGCGCAAGCGGGCGTTGAAACGGTCCAGGCCAAAATAAATGGCGTCTGCGCCATTGGCTACGGCGGCGCGGGCGCAGTCCATGTCCCCGGCGGGAGCCAGCAATTCGGGGCGCAGGTCTCCGGGCCGGAGGGAGGAAAGGGTCATGTCGTCGGAAATCACGGGGAAAAACAAAAAGGATGGAGGGGTTACTGGGCGGTGCTGCGTTTTTCCGCATGGCGGAGCAGCGCTTTCAAATCCCCCAGAAGGAACAGGGAGCCTGCCGCCAGGGCCGGAAGCGGGGAGGCCAGGGCCGCATGCAGCCCGTCCGGAAGGGTGGAATGGATAAAGACGGGGCCGGTTTCCAGTCCGGCCAGCAGGACGGCCAATTCTTCCGCCGGCATGATGCGGGGGGAAGTGCAGGGAACCAGGTGCCATTCTCCGGTGATTTCCCGCAAAACGGGGATCATCTCCCGGATGTGCTTGTCTGCGGATGCGGCAAAAACCAGAGCCGCCTTCCGCCCGGGGAATTCCTCCTTCCATGTGGCCGCGAGCACGCGCGCCGCATGTTCGTTATGGGCGCCGTCCAGCACCAGCGGTGGCGTTTCAAGGCGTTCAAACCTTCCGGGCCACTGCACCTTTGCCAGGGCAGCGGCGGCTGCGGAAGGGGAGGGGAGGGCGTGGAGCTGCCTCATGGTTTCCAGCGCCAGGGCGGCATTTTCCCGCTGATGGGCTCCGGGCAGGGATGGCCGGGGCGTTTCCCCGTCCGCCCGGGCGACCGTAAGGGGGGAACGGCGGTTCCGTGCCGTCTGTTCAATGACGGCCATGGCTTCCGGGCTCTGCACGGCGGTCACGGCCGGTTTGCCGGGGGAGATGATGGCCGCCTTTTCCGCGGCGATCTCTTCCAGGGTGTCTCCCAGGTACTGCTGGTGGTCCAGGCCGATGGGGGCCAGCACGGCGATGTCCTTGGGCACGGCGTTGGTGGCGTCCAGCCTGCCGCCCAGGCCCGTTTCCAGAATGATGAAGTTCACGCCGCTTTTGCGGAAGTGGCGCAGGGCGACGGCAAGCGCCAGCTCAAAAAAGGTGGGCGGCTGTTCCCAGCCTTCCGCCAGTTGTTTCAGGAAGAAGATTTCTTCCGCCAGCGCCTCCGGGGGAATCATATTCCCGTTCACGCGGATGCGTTCGGAAAACTCCACCAGATGGGGGGAGGTGAACAGGCCGGTCACATACCCCTGTGCCCTGGCCAGGGCCTCAATCATGGCGCAGGTGGAGCCTTTCCCGTTGGTGCCAGCCACGTGGACCACTGTGGCATCCGTCCGGTCCGCATCGGCTGCCGCCAGCAGCTTCCCGGTATTGTCAAGCCCCAGCTTGATCCCGAAGAATTGGGTGGAAAAAAGCCAGTCAAGGGCGGCGGACACGTTCATGAGCGGTATTCTACCACGGGAAGGCTCCCGTTCAATCCCGGTATGGGAGGGGGCGTCAATAAAATACCGCCGGGAACGGACGCGGCAAACACGAACAAGCTACCGTTGCTACCTCTCGGTCCTGGCGGGGTTTGCCAGTCGTGCCTCCACGGGGGTTCCCGGCGGCCCAGACAGTAAACTAGGTTTGCGGTGCAGTGTCAACCTTCAAAGACATCATCTCCTTTTGGTAAAGGAGAGCAAAATGGAGATCAGAAGAACCACGCCGATGACGGCGGCGGCCGTGAAGAAAATCTCTTCCTCCTGCCTGAGCTGGCTGCGCTCCCCTTCAATTTTCCCGTCCCTGATGCGCTGCAGCCCGTGCAGGACCTTGGCCTGCTCCTCCACGTCCGCCTCCGTCCGCATGACAAGCGTTTCCTCATGGCTGACGGCCTGGTCGTAAGGGGCGATCATGGTACGGAACTCGGGGTCTTCCGAAAGGATTTCCGTCTCATCATACTCTTCCGCCAGGGGGGAGTTCATGGCATCCCGGAGACTGGCGATCTGTCTGTCCACCTTGTTCTGGAACAGGGCCAGCTCCCTTTTGGCCTTCTCGTAGGCCGCCGTCTGGTCACTCAGCATGGCTTCCCCCTTGCGGGTGATGCGGTCCAGCTCCTGCGGCAGGCTGGCCTGGAGCTTGAGCAGGTCCGCCCGGCTCTCCGTCACCTTGAAATCCTTGCTCTTCGTATTGGACGCCTCCGCGCGCTGGATGCGGTTGATGTCCAGCCGGGTTTCCACCTGGCGTATTTGTTCCTGGAGCCGGTTCCGGGCGTTGTCCAACTGCTGCCTGGTGGTGTCCCGCTTGCCTTTGAGCTCCTCCACGTCCGCGACGCGGCGGTCATATTGTTCCAGGAGATTGGCTATCCGGGCTTCCGCGCTCCGGGCATTGGGCCTTCCCTTCACGGCGGGCACGGACTTTTTCCCGGCGTTTGCCTGGTCGATCTTCTCCATCTGGGCATCCCAATACTTGCGGATGGCCTCTTCCTTCCTCTGGATGGCCGCCTGGAGGCGTGCCGCCTGCTGTTCGTGAAGTTCCGCCGCCTCGTCAAAACGGGCCTGGGCCGCATCCAGCTCCGGATAAGGCTCCTGCTCCATGGCTTTGATGGCTTCATGCCTGGGCACGAGGCCGGTTTGGTAATAATCCCAGCCGTAATAGCCGCCGGCGAGCAACAGGATAAGAAGAAGGTAACGCATAAATTGAAGGTGGTTAGAGGCAGAAGTTTATCTCATAGTGGAAGTTCCGCCGGATTTTGCAAACCTTAAAATCAGCCATCCGGAGCTTTTTTCCTCCGGGACGGGAATGATGATAAATCCGCGGCACGGGAGGCGTAATCTTCCTTGAAGCCATACTTTCAAATCATGTCTATTTTTTCATCACGCAGACAATTTCTCAAATCCCTGGGGCTCGCGGCCGGAGCGGCTGCCGCCGGAAACGTTCTCCCCGGGCAGGCCCTGGAAATCCCTGCCGGGGACAGCCTCTGGAAATCCGGCGCCCAGGCGTCTCCGCGGCCTTCCGGCTCCATGTACATGGGGGGCTTCAAGGCCCCCGGGCTGGCCCGCATCAGGCTTGCCTTCATCGGCGTGGGCGGTCGCGGCTTTTCCCATCTGGCTCAAATGTGCGTGATGGACGGGGTGGAAATCGTGGGCGTATGTGATTTGAAGGAAGACCTGGCCAAGCGCGGCGTGGACCGCGTGCTTTCCAAGATGGGGAAAAGCCCGCTGAGTTATTCCGGCGGGGACACGGAATACCTGACCATGCTGAAGGAGCTGAAACCGGACGCTGTCATCATCAGCACGGACTGGAGCACCCATGCCGGAATCGCCTGCGACAGCATGAAGCACGGCGCGCACGCCTTTGTGGAAGTTCCGCTGGCCGTCTCCCTGGAAGAACTCTGGAATCTGGTGGACACCAGCGAGGCCACCCGGAAGCACTGCATGATGATGGAAAACGTCAACTACGGCCGGGACGAGCTTATGTTCCTGAACATGGTCCGGCAGGGGGTCATCGGCGATCTGCTCCACGGGGAGGCTGCATATATCCACTGCCTGGTGACGCAGTTGGGGGACACGCGCGGGGAAGGGGCCTGGCGGCCTGAATACCATACCCGGATCAACGGTAACCTGTACCCCACCCATGGACTGGGGCCCGTGGCGCAGTACATGAACCTGGCGCGCGGAGAAGACCATTTCAGCCGGGTGGCTGCGTTCGCCTCCCCTGCGCTCGGGCGCAATGCCTACGCCAAAAAACACCTTCCCGCGGACCACCGCTGGAACAATACCCCCTTCATCTGCGGGGACATGAACACGGCCATCGTCAAGACGCAACTGGGGCGCACTATTGTCGTCCAACTGGATGAAACGTCCCCCCGGCCCTATTCCCGCGCCAACCTGATCCAGGGAACCGAAGGCACCCTGGCCGGCTTCCCGACCCGCGTGGCGGGTGAAAAGCTGGGCAACGGCAACTATCACGAATGGATTGAAGGCCGGGAGAAGCTGGCCGCCATTTACGAGAAATACGACCATCCGCTCTGGAAACGCATCGGGAATCTGGCTACGAAAATGGGCGGCCACGGCGGCATGGACTTCGTGATGCTTTCCCGCATCGTGGAATGCCTC
>OFLZ01000978.1_pt1 | contig 18606 bp, 19 predicted proteins | sample 1541321 | NCBI WGS metagenome assembly OFLZ01 (sample SAMN04209223, study PRJEB22552) | human gut metagenome | biome: gut; material: feces | host: Homo sapiens | place: USA: Oklahoma | reverse complement strand
CCCCCCCCCCGAGTAACATCCACCACCCTAGAATGGCATAGAAGGGTGATGGATGTCGGTACTCCCACAATCAGCTGCGGAGGAGGATTTCCTCCAGGGCGCCGATCACCGCATCGGGCATGCCGGAGGTGACAAACAGCTCGTTGCTGAAACGGGGCGCGGTATCGAAGGTGCGCAGAGCCCCGAGCGCACGCACTCCTTGCTCACGAATCGCCTGCATCGCATGCTCTTTGGAAATGTACGGCATTTGCGCATGCAAGAGCACGTCAAGCACGTCCTGTTCGACTGAATTCTCAGCAATCTGCAGTCCGTCTGCAATCGTAACGTTCAAGCATGCAGTAGACGGCACGTCGCGCACAACGACCGACAGACTCAACGTCTGCTGATCGTATGTAATTTCTGCAGTATTGCAAGCTTTACCGCCAATTTCGATACGAACGTTCTGCGTGTCTGGCTGTGCAACTCCACGGAACACAATCTCCCAGTTACGCTGTGCCGGAATGGCTTCAGCACAGCCTTCCACCGGACTGATGGTGAACTGCGTGGCATTGTCCGTATTCTTCCAGTCAAGGCTCATGCGCGTATCGGCAACATGAATTTGGCCATCGCAAGACTCGGCAGATGCAGAACCGGAAGCAGCAGAGGCCACAGAACCATCGTCTTCCTTGAGTGTGAACGAACCGTTCGCACCGGGGAACACCAGCACCTGCAGGGACTCCGGATTGCCCAGATCATTCACCTTATTGCCCTCGCCAAGCTGCTGCAACGGCACGATACCGCCAGCCTTGGCAAACACCGGCATACGGTCGATCGCACGCCACACTTCCAAACGACGCCCGGACTCTCCTGCCGAAACGTAACGGCGACCATCGAAGAAGTCATACCATTCACCTTGCGGCAGCCATGCTTCCGTGCTACCCAGCTGCGCGGAATCGTCATTGTCAGAAACAATTGGTGCAACCAGCAGCTCAGTGCCGAAACGGAATTCATCCGGCACCTCGTACGCCTGCGGATTGTTCGGATCCGCCCAATACATCGGCTCCACCAATGGCATGCCCTCGAACGCGGCGCGATAGTTCATGGTGTACAGGTACGGCAGCATCATATGGCGCAGTCGCAGCGAACCCACCATGGAATCGCGCACTTCCGCGGAGAAGTTCCACGGCTCCTTGCCCATGAACTGCGAATTGCTGGAATGCAGGCGATTGATCGGGCTGAACGTACCAAGCTGGTACCAACGGGCTTCCAAATGCTCGTTACGATAGCCACACATATGACCGCCAATATCGTGACTCCACCATCCGTAGCCGATATTCGACGCGGTAGCAGTGAAATACGGCTGGAACTGCAAGGATTCCCACGTAACAATGGTGTCTCCCGAGAAGCCAACCGGGTAGCGGTGCGAACCCGGGCCAGCATACCGCGAGAAGGTGAGCGGCCAACGGTTGTTGCGTTCCGTGCAACTCACGTTACGTTTGGATTGCTCGACATGCATTTCATGCTCATCGCGAGCGCCCGGCTCGGCGCACTTTTCGCATTCGCAGTTCTCATTTACATTGCGTTCGGAAGAAGTCTCGTAGCGCCCGGAATCCAGGTAGTGCAAGTGGTTGAGCACCCACAGCGGGTCAAGTCCGGGCTGGCGGGTCACGCCGCCCTGCTGCCAGTCGAGCCACCAGAAGTCAACGCCTTCGGCTTCCATACGATGATGCATGTCGAAGTAGGCGCTTACGAAATCCGGATTCGTGAGGTCGAATTCCACTGCCTCTTCGGTTGCGGGATCAATGCCGACGCGCTTGGCCACCGCCTCATAGTCGTCTTCGAACGCGCGCACGCCGTCTCGCGGATGCACGTTCAACGTGGCTTTCAGGCCGCGCTCGTGCAAGTCGCGCAAGAACGCCTCATGATCGGGAAACAGCTGCTTATCCCACGAATAGCCGGTCCAACCGGAACCGTATTTCGGATCGACATCGTCCACGCGGTGCCAGTCCATGTCGATCACGGATGTGGTGAATGGAATGCCTTCGCGCTTGAACCGGTCCATGAGCTGCAGGTATTCGTCTTGCGTGTAGCGGTAGTAGCGGCTCCACCAGTTGCCGAGTGCGAAGCGCGGCAGCAGAGGCGTTGGTCCGGCCAGCTTGTAGAAGTCTTGCACCGCTTCGGTGTAGCGGCGGCCATAGCCGAAGAAGTAGAAGTCGGTTTCCGCGTGATCGCGTGGCATAACCCAAGCCCCCAGCGGATTCGGTTTGCCGTTCACTTCGTATGCTTCCACGATCACGTTCGCGGCGGAATCGTCGAGCACCGCCCATCCGTCTCGCGAAATCACACCATCGTCCAGAGGAATTTCGCCGTTCGCCTCGTCGAGCGTGCGCGCGGTGCCTTTGAGATTATGCTTCGGTTCGTCGCCGTAATGCCACGTATTGAACTGGGTGTCGGCCACGCCCTTGACGACTACGCTCAAGCCTTCTTTGCTGAATGGCTTGCCATCGTACGTCACATACAGCGCGGGGGTGTCAACAATGAGCAGTCCGTCGCGATGCGTCACCGTGAATTGCGGGTCGGCGCCAAAATCGCGGTTGACCACCATTTGCGTGAGATTGTCCTCAAATTCGCCGGAATCAGACCATTCGAAACGGATCAGCGATTCCGTTAGAATGCCAATCCTCCAATGATCCCCTTGTAAAACCGACGATTCTCGCATTTTCGGACGTGCCTTGCGCACATAGTCGACGAATACCGTGCCGGTTGCGTTATCTAATGCGTTGTTTGCCATACTACTCCTGCCTTACTTGCCACTGCCCGTCGCAATACCTGCAATGAACTGCTTCTGGAAAATCATATACACAATGATCACTGGAACAATTGCCAACGAAGTCGCTGCGAACAATCCGCCGTAATCGGTGCCGTATTGTCCGTTGAAGGCCTTCAGACCGACAGCGAGCAGCTGCTTGTGTTCGTCAGTGATCATCAAGAATGGCCACAGGTAGTCTTCCCAATTCCACAGGAAGGTGAAGATGGCGAGCGCCGCGATGGTGTTATGGCTCATTGGCAGAATGATGCTATGGAAGATTCTGGTTTCGGATGCGCCATCGAGTTTCGCCGCTTCAATGAGTTCGTCAGAAATTCCCGAGATGGATTGGCGGAACAGGAAGATACCGAATGCGCTGATCATGCCAGGAAGCACGAGCGACGTGTAGGTGTCTTGCAGACCCCAGTTGGTGAACATTTCGTATTGCGGAATGATGGTCACTGCCCAAGGAATCATCATGGTGCTCATAACGATGCCGAAAAGCAGGTTGCGACCACGGAATCGCATTTTAGAGAACACGTAACCAAGCACCGCACTTGTGTAGATTGCAATACCGGTTTTCAGTACTGCTACGATCAGCGAGTTTGCGAACAATCGCAAGAAATTGAACTTTTCTTGGATGCTCACATAATTGTCAATCGTGGATGGCTTAGGGAATAATCCTCCGGTCACTTTGACGATTTCGCTATTTGGCGCGAATGATGAAATGAACATCCAAACAAATGGAACAATGGTGATGATGGCGGCGATGAAGAGCAGAATCGTAAGAATGATGCCGCCAATTTTACGTGATTTCATGCCAGTTCCTCCGAATCTCCAGAAACCTTGAACATGATGAGGGTGAGCACACCAGTGAACAGGAAGAGCACAACTGCCTGAGCTGACGCGACGCCGAAGTTGTATTTCTGGAATGCCTGATCAAAGATGAGATAGCTGATGGTGTAGGTTGACGTGCCCGGACCGCCTTCGGTCATGACGAGAATCTGCACGTATGCCTGCAGGTAGCTGATCAGTGACGTGATGACAATGAACAAGGTGGTTGATTTAAGCAACGGCAGGGTGATTTTGAAGAAAATCTGCACTGAGTTGGCACCGTCGATGGCGGCCGCCTCGTACACGTCTCGAGGAAGATTCATGAGACCGGCCAAATATAGAACGGTCGCGTAGCCGAAATCCTTCCAAATGGTCATGATGATGACTGCCGGCATGGCCCATTTGGTGTCGTGCAGCCAGTTGATGTCGAGTCCTGTGATTTTGTTTACCATGCCGAACTGCGGGTCGAACATCCACATCCACACGAAAGAAACTGCCACGAGCGGAGTGATGGTCGGCATGTAGAACAGACCTCGGAGGGTGTCTTTGCATTTGACGAGTTTGGCGCTGAGCAGCAGGGCCAAGCCGAGACCAAGCACAATGCGGAAGAGTGTGGAAACACCTGCGAATACCGCCGTGTTCCCCATGGAAGTCCAGAAAAGTTTGTCTGTGAGGATCTGTTTGAAGTTGTCGAGTCCGACCCAATCATAAGTGCCAATCAGAGGATTCCAGTTATGCAAACTGCCCGCGAAGGCTTTAAAAATTGGGTAGGCCAGGAAAATGGCGAAATAGACCACCAAGAAGACAACAGCCATGTTGCGTAGGGTGAAAATTCTCGATACCAGAGATTCACCATTTTTGTTTTTCATTGAATCTCGCCTCTCTGTGAGCCGATTCGACCGTTTTGTTACGCAATACGGAATGTCAGATCGAATCGAATAAGAAGATTGAACGTATCTCGTAGATAAAAAGGCAGTCGCGGCGCGGAAGAAGAATCGTACCGCGACTGCCCGGATTGGAAAAGGGATTGGAAAGGATATATCGGTATTACTTATGTTCGTCGAAGTAAGCGTACTTGCTTTCCATTGACGTGAAGTCAGAGCTCTTCATGTCGGTATCCATCTGATTCTGGGCCTCCTTGAGAGCCTTATCGATGGACATGCCGTTCTGGAAGACGTTCTGGAAAGCAGTGGTGCCGCTGGATTCAACGGTGGATGGTGCCGGTCCCGGCCAGATCAGTCGGTCTACGCGTGGCTGGATGGCGGCCATGACCGGCTTGGAGAGAATGTCCTTGTCGTTCTGCAGCGAGGTCTTGGCTGGGAAGGAGTTCAGTTCGGATACCGCTTCACGAATGTAATCATCGTTGGCGAGCAGGTACTTGATGAAGTCCTGGGCAACGGCCTGCTGTTCTTTGCTCTGGTTCTTGTTGACGCCCGGAGTGGATTCGCCGTTGTAACGGTCGTATGCAAACGGAGTGTCTTCGGAGAAGGTTGGGGTGGCGAACACGCCGTAGTCAATATCTGGATACTTTTCTTTCAGCGTGCCTTCCATGTGGCCCCAAGCGTAGATCATCGCAGACTGGCCGTTACCGAAGCTTTGGGTGTAATCGTTGCCGAAGTCAACGGATCCGACCTTGTACTTGTCATACAAATCCTTGAGGAACTGCATGTTTTCTTTGGTCACATCGTTGTTGTAGTTGGCTTTCTTGCCATCTTCGCTGAAGAGCAGTTCACCCTTCTGATAATTCAGACCTTGATAGATGGCGCTGTAGGCGTCGCCGTTGAAGTTGAAGCCGGCCTGCGTCATCTTGCTGCCGTCGGTTTTGGTGAGCTTTTGGGCGACCTGGATGAATTCGTCCCATGTGGTCGGAATGTCGGCGTCGGTGAGGCCCGCTTCGCTCCACAATGTCTTGTTGTAGTAGATGTTGCCGGTGTTGATCACGGAGTCGATGTACTTGACTTTGCCGTTCTCATCTTCATGTACGGATGCGGTGGAGTAGTCGGATTCCAAAGACTTGGTGTCGATATCGTAATCCGCTGCGTATGGACGAATCAACGCATCGTAAGAGTTGTGGATGTTGAAAACGGCCGGACCGTTTTTGCCTTTCAGAGCCAACGGCAGCTTGGTCCAATAATCATCCCATGAAACATTCACCGTTTTGATGGTGACGTTCGGATACGTCTTCGTGTAGGACTCAATCATCTTGTAGACAGGATCCGTGCCCTTGCTGCCCCAGCTCCAGTACTCGAGCTGGATTGGCTTGCCGTCGTTCACGAGATGATTGGGGTCGTAGGTGATGGTGTTGCCGATAACGTCAAGCCCTTTGTCGGCTTTCGTATCGGTTGTGCCGGACGCGGCATTGCTGTTCCCGCACGCAGCCAAGCCGACGATGCTCAAGGCCGCCACTGCCACTGCGATACCTTTGTTGATTTTCATATCTCTCCTTACGTCCTCGTAAGCCTTCATCCGCCCCTTGCGGACAAGCAATAGCATACGACAAGGGTTTCATATTGGCAATTCAAGGTTTTTTAAAATGTAAACGGTTTCATTTGAAACCCGTTTCATCTCACCGCTGTGAGCGTGCACACATTGTTTTTCATACGGCGTGTCGTATCGCAACCCTTTTCATTCATCTTCCAACTCTGTAGCCATGAGGACGGTAATGATGGTAGGCTGAAACAAACAGTGAAAAACTTTCGGAGGCACCATGAAAGCGAGCATCGGCGATGTGGCACTGAAGGCAGGCGTATCGAACGCTACAGTCTCACGCACTTTCGCACACCCTGAACAGGTGTCAGAGGCAACACGGTTGAAAGTGCAGGCCGCAGCCGATGCGTTGAATTTCAGCGTTTCCAGATCGGCAGGAATTCTTAAATCCGGTAGAACCTATCGCATAGCATTATTGGTCGGCAGCGGCGTCATCGAATGGTTCACCGCCGAAATCATTGCCGGACTTAACGATGTTTTGCGTGACGCCGGGTACGATCTGGTCATCTACCCCATCGAGGGGTCGGAGGCGCGTGACGCATTCTTCGAGGAACTTCCCGTACGCAGCAACGCCGATGCCGTATTCGTTTCCTCATTTGGCATCAGCCCCGACGAGGTCAAACGTCTCGGAACCGCAAAAATTCCGATTATCGGCATCAATACCACCAGCGAAGGATTCGATGCAACTGTCGGTATCAACGACAAAGAAGGCATCAAACTCATCGTTCGACATCTCGCCAAGCTGGGACATCGTAACCTGCTGTATTTATATGAAAGCTTTTCCTCCACATTGGGATTCAGCTCATTTAACCGTATTTCCGGATTCCAGGAAGCCTGCGATGCAATTGACGGACTGACCGCCCGCACACTGGCAGTGCAAAAAGGCGACAGCATTCTAGATGCGGCAATTTCCGAAATCATGGCGCAAGACAACCCACCCACCGCATTGTGTTTCCATCAGGACTCACAGGCAATTCCATTGTTCTTCCGCCTTCAACGCAGCGGCCTTTCCGTGCCTGGAGATATTTCCGTAACCGGATTTGACGACAGCACCTTCGCCAAAGAAGCTGAGCTAACCACCGTTCGACAGCGCCCATACGACATGGCCGTCGATGCGGCACAAAAGGCTCTGGCGCTCATCGAAGGACAACCCATCGAGGAACCATTCGAGACATTCCCCGTGCAGTTGCAAGTACGAAACTCAACCGCAAAACCACGCACCGCTCCCCTGCTGTAGGCCGCAGCGTGTACTCGCGTGAAATCACTTCGCGTAATACCCCACGCCAACCGGTCTATCTGCGTTATGTATGGCAGATTTTGCTTTTCGTACGGAAACATCTCGCTTATATATGGCACGTCGCCTGCGAAAACAGCCACTTCGGGGCATGTTTTGGGAATTTTGCCTTGTGCACCTGCCATATATAAGCGAGATATGAGCAAAATACAGGTAAGACGCAATCTGCACTTGTATTTTCAAGTGTCTTGATACAACCGCAGGCTACAATCCCATAGCACCGGCCATGCGGTTGATCTGCGCGACCCCCTTCGCGGGGCTGATTGGTTCCGGCTGCGTGTGGAGTATTTTATTCGTGTAAAAATCCTCAGGATGCTGGTCCAAATAGTCAATCGTCATCTTGCAGATTGATTGTAATGCATTTATCGTTTTGATAAGTTTTGGACAGTCTTGATAAGACATTGCCGAATAATCGTACCTTTTCGTCAGACGCTGCAGAAAGTCCTGCATCTTCAGTTTGGCGGTATTCCGCACACCGGGGCTGTCGACAAGGATTAGGAAACCACAGATTGTCGCCGCGAAATCATGCGTCAAGGGATAGATTCGGAATGCGTCAAATAGTTGCTTAGGGTTTTCCCCATGGTTGAGCTCTTTGACGCAGTTCTTTACATACAGGGTTGGATTGATCTGCTTTTCGATACCAATCATCAGACAGTTGTTATGCGAAGAAGCATTACGCATAATCCGAACGGATTGGAACAGATTTGTCGTATTGTCTTTATATTGCCGCTGGTTTAAGTATGCCCTGTAGAATTTGCATAGCGTGCTGAAGTCAATCACTTCCCAAAGATTCCAAATCGAAGGATCATCGAAGTACTTGTTCAGCAAGCCCTCGGTGTAGTTGGAGTGATGATAGCACGAGTACTTATAATCTCCATGGAATGAAAACTCACCGGCTTCATCGACAGCATGCACGATGTTGTAACCATCTTCATTGGCATCTTCCATGATGATTTGATTGAAACGCACTTTCAGCGCATGTTCGAGATTAAGGCAAAGATAGCTTAGCAACGTTCGCAGGTGGCAGTCGATGGTGGATAAATCCACGAGATATGCGAAGTCCAGCCCATGATACCGTCCGCCGTCTCGCTCGAAATTGTTCTCGAAGGCTTTGATCTTAAAGAAATACGTGCGGCTCGTTAGAAACTCTTGCGCGCCCTCTTCCGTGTATAAATCAAATGTAACGCCATGCGTTTTCAAAGATTCGATTTGCTGACTTACGTTGTATTTTGGACGCCGCATAGCACCTCACAACAACCAATGGGGCGTACGCCATAAGAGCGCCGCCCCACCTGGTAGGACCCCCGATATAAAATCAAGGCCTTTTATTCAATCGGCTATTAGCCGACAATGAGAAATGATACATGTCAAGCACGGAGTGTTGCCTCCACATCTAATTTTGTGGCCTCGGTATCGAACATGTGCTGGTCGAACTGCATGATGTCTCGGATGCGGTTCCCACCTCATGGTTTCCAATCGCGGTTTTTCGTTTTGGCGGATGAAAAACGTACACAGGACGCGGACCATACCTTTCACGTCAGGCTCGAAAACCCAAGGAGCACAAGAATCCGGACGTTATCGAAGACAGAAGGGGACCATAAAAGGCAACTAAAGCACGATGGCAACTGCTTGCACCCAGGCCTTCACCTCCCCCCACTAAAAAACACCCCTCGAGGAGTGCGCATCATCGCGTTGTCCATGATTCTCATGCGTCATAGCCAAGAAGCGGCCGTCATCATACATCTAGCTCAAGCCCTCCATCCACGACATGCAGACCAAGATCGTGAGCCCTTTGACGTGAATCCAATAAACCAACACTTTTCACACCGAATTGTGGCGAAGATTTAACAATAGGCAAACAATTGAAAGTTAAAGACGCTATATCATTAGGCTCTTGACAGAGATCAGACGAAAGTTTTGACATCTCATGTCGTTTCATTAAATCACGCAATACCTGACTACATATCTTAGATTTCTCATGATGCATACCGCTTCCCGGCTCACCACTACGATACCCTTCTTTCGCAAGTCCCTTCATTACGGAATAACGAACCCAATCAGTTGACATATCTAACTGAAATAGCCTTGTACACAATGCAGTAGCCGCAACACCCCATCGTATCTTCAAATTTTTCACAGCATTAATAGATGCATTAAATGGACAAACGGCCTTAACATCGGCCGCGGGCATCAAGAAAGCTGAAGCGAATAGGTTGGCCTCGGATTCACGTGTTTTGGTCTCTTTATGGACGGGAGAATTATGCATAACTAAATGGCCGAGTTCGTGTGCGGCGTCAAAACGGTCACGCTCGGGAGTTTTCGACGTGCTGAGGAAAACATATGGCTGCCCGTCTGTGAAAAAGGAAAATGCATCGAAACGCAGATCCGCATTCTCTTCCCGGGCGGAGAAAACAGCGATGCCATGCAGCTCGAGCAGTTGAATCATGTTGCCGATTGGCTGATTTCCGAGATTCCAATGCGCGCGAAGGAACTCGGCGGCGGCTTCCGGCCCGTCTCCTCCGTTGACGCAAAACGAATAATCCGGAAGATCCTCTTTCGGGAGGGAATAATGCTTCTCGATCCAGGAACGAAGCTCGACTCCTTGGGCGGCGATTGCGATCGCAGCGTTCTTGTTCCGCACAGTCGTCTTGGTCGGAGCGCGGAACGATAGATCCTCTTGGGTGAGATCGCTTTGCCATTCCAGATAAAAATAGGATTCTTTCACATGCAATGCCTCGGCGAGTCGATGCACTTGCTCCCGGCTGGGTGCCTTTCCCCCTGACTCGAAAGCGGAGATCAAATGCTGATCAATGTCGGCGATCTCGGCAAGGCCTTTTTTGGTCAGACCTCTCTTCCAACGCATATTCTCAAGTCTTTTCCCAACGAACTCACTATTCGGGCTTTTCGCATTGTTCATTTTTTATTTTCCAATATAGAAGTCAGGCTTTCCTCTGAATACTGAAATCAAATTGATCCGGATCTGGCGGATTCTGTTGAGAAACTTCGCCTTCGGGACCAATCTCAGGAAGAATGATTCGATCTCGCCAATCCGTGATTATAATTTGATCACCTTGGCACTCATACTCTACCGGAATACTCAATTCCGCTCGTATCGACTTGTCCTGACGAATATCATAAAGAAGCACACGCGTAGTAGGCCCATATGGAAAAATCTCAGTATCAAGAGTCTCCGGAAACAATGAGTAAGTGCTAATGCCTAGCATTTTTTTGTTCGTATCGACCAGGCGGCGAGTCATAGGACCTTTAGAGCATGACGAAGATGGCATTGAGCTCCTATCTCCAGTCGAAGAATTCCCCCTAAAGAAGATAAACTGCTCATCATCAGACCGATTCGAAACGAATAGAATCTGATTATGGTCAACCACTCGACTGTAGGTCGGATGTTCTTGACTACGGAAATATTCACCAAGACATCGGCTGACTCGAGAATACGCCGCCATTCCCGAAGCACTCGGCGCATCCAAAGAAGTGTGTTCCAGAACGGCGCCTCTCGCCTCTATCAACGCGCGATTAAGCAACAGCAAAGGAAGCCCCAGCCGTTCAAGACGGTCAGCCGTGTCCTCGTCACCATAATCCGACATATTCAGTTCTGGTGAAATCATCACTACCTTCTTTCATTTTTACAACCAAAATCTTGGTGAGAAAAATGATACCACAGGCAGGGCGCAAACTCACATTGGGCATCCGCCCACTTCGCAACTATCGTTCAGCACGCACCAAGGCTATCGAATGCCAGATCCCTCTCACCGCGCAAGTCGCGCACAGCGAAAGAAATCCACCAACAAGGCAAGGAAAGTCAAGAGCAAGACGATAAACTTTGGCCAAACAACCAAGGACCACCCTAGGCGATGCCAAAATCCTCGGAAATCACGAGATGGAGCGAGGCTGAGCCACTCACTCCAATCAACTTATATCCATGCCGTTCGTTTGACTGAACCCAGTTGGCAATACCGTCAAAAGCTGAGAAAGAGCTGATACTGCCACCGATTTTGTTCGGTCGCTAGAGTGACCATCACGAAGGAGCCCAGAGGCCTTCTTTGAACCACGCCCCGATTGTTAGACTGAGGAAATTCAGATTCGATGATCGGAGGTGCGGTTCTTTCGTATGCGTGAGGATCGGAGGAAACGTTACGATGATGAGTTCCGGCACGAGGCGCTGGGGCTCATCAAGGCCGGCATGGGCAAGCATTCCCTTGCCCGCTGGCTTGCGATGCCCGTGCAGACCGCGGAAAAATGGATCATGAAATACAGGTCCAACGGAGAGGACGCGGTCATGGGCGCGAAGGGCAAACGCAGCTACGACTGGGAGACGAAAGTCGCGGCCGCCCGCGACCACGTCGACAACGACATGGCCAAGACGGAGGTCATGGCCAAATACGCAATCGCGAGCGTCGCGCCCCTGGAGCGCTGGTGCCGCAAATACCGTACCGACGGGCCTGAGGCCCTGCGCCCGAAGCCCAAGGGCAGGCCGAGGGGCGCGAAATCCAGTCTGGAACCCAAGCCGACGCGTGTGCAGGAGCTCGCCGAGGAGGTCGCCTGTTTATGTTCAATGTTTTTACAACAGGTTCGGCAGCGGTTCGAGTCGATCGTGACCGTTCCCGGTCCTGTCGGCCTTCACCCCGCGCCAGTCGCACGCGTCGAACATGGACGGCGGCAGCGGGAGCATGTGGTCGAGGTCCGTCTCGAACAGGTCCCGGACCGGCACGTCCTCGCGGTAGTGGACGCCGCGCGCGATCTCGTCGTAGTGGCGGGGATGCTTCGGGTCGGCCATCGTCGGCCTCCAATCTCATGTCAATCGTCCCTCATCGGACTGTCTAATACATTGTAGCCAATCCAATCGCACCCGTGGGGAGATGCTCGCGTTGATCGACGGGTGCATCCACCGGTACGACCACGCTCGCATCAGGCAATCGCTTGGTTGGATGAGCCCGGTGCAATATCGGCTGAGTCATGGATTGGCTGCGTGATTATCTCCAAGAAAATGTCCGCAGCCCCTTATCATATAATCAACCATGAGGCGGATTCTAGTGATGGCTGCAACACCTTCGTTGTCAATCGCTTTCCGGTCTATCCTCTTTATCCTTTGATTCCGACCGGACCGAGTCGTTGATGAGCTCCAGCATCGCCTCGCTCGGTTTCCGGTAGCTGAGCGTCTTTCTGAGTCTGTCGTTGAGCTTCTCGGTGACCGCGCGGTCGCCGACCTCCGGAGGACGCTTACAAATCATGATCAAGGGGTCGTGGAACCACGGATGGTGCGCGTCTGTCGTCATGACCACAATGCGAGTGATCGCCAATCCTCGGGGAATCCCATTTCCGTTGCAGGAATTTCCGGATAGCGGTCCATGAGGCTGATGAATTTGTTCTTCCATGCGGAGCCATCGATTTGTTGCAGCAGGTAGTTTTCCATGGTGAGGAAAGCGGCGGGGCCGGTAGAGTCCGTTCTGAAAGCGTCCCAATCGTTGCCCCACCATTCATTGGCGTGCGAACCGCTCCGATGCTTAGGCAGCTTCGGAACGATACGGGTACTGGTCTCGTTCCAGAAACGATCATGATGTGCAACCATGTTGCGGACTTGCCTAATCGTTTCCAGCCAATTTGAGAGAATCTTGATATCTCCATGTACTGTGGGATTGGTATTTGGGTTAAAAATATGAAGCTTCGCTGCTAGCTTTCTTTTCACAGAATCGGGGGATCCCTGATAGAAATAACCTTTCAGAGTTCCGTAGCTTAGGCAGCCTACTATCATCCAATACGGTGGCAATGGGTCTTTATATGTTCTTTTGAAATGTTTAAGGTATGGCAGATTGGATTTCGTGAACGATGCTCTTAACGAGTTAATGCATGCCAGATAGTCATCAAAGCTGAGCTCAGGCAATCCTTCAGGTGTGGTATATCCAAATTCGCCGCCAAACAAGGAAAGCTCGTGTGCGAGAAAGCTTTTGAGATATATTTCAAAGGTGATTATGCCGTCGAACACGAGAGTTCTCAGTTCTTGATCGAATATGTATCTGCACCAGATTTGCTGGAACTGTGTCCCCTCTCTGAATGGGAGGACATGCTTGTGGTCGCATGAGGAGGATGGGCTAAGGAATGGATACCAGTATCCTTTTAGACGAAAATAGCCAACCTGTTCGAGGTGGCGTTCAAGGGTCTCGACATCTACTCCGCCCAGGCCGTTCTTAATTAGAGTGGCTGCCAGATCTGAAAAATCTTTTGGTGGGTGCTGCGGGTAGGAAAGAACTTGAGCATTGCCGTCATGCGAATTTGCCATGGAGTCCCCTCGAGCAAGAAAAATGCCACCCTAGTGTGCTTCAGTGAGAGGCATTGGTGGCTTTTAACAAACAAACATTCTACCAAAGGTAGAACTTTTTGTCCAATAAAAGACACTTCATACTGCTAGTGGTTAACCTAAGGCGAAAACGCTAAATATGGTGAGTGCATACAGGATTCATCTCATTTCACTCTGTCGAAGTGTGATCATGATTGCGATTCGATTGGGCCGAATCGGCAGATGATTAACTTGTTCTTCTACTCTCGGTTTGTTTCTCGTCTTCTCCATATAGTCGACAGGGAGAAATGGTAGTCAAAGGAGAGTTCCGCAGGGTTCCGAGTTCGTAAAGGGCATCGGCTTGGGCAAGGGCGTGCGTATCAATCTCGGTAAGGATTGTTAATCTTTGAGACATGAAGGATTCTCACGATATACAAAAATGTAAAAACGCCACATTATATCCACAGAACGTTGAGCAATAATCTCATCGCGCTCAGCTTTCTTCGCCTTCGCCAAACGTTGGGGCAATTTGTCAACAAGGATTTGTTTGGATTCTCTATTACGTGATTCTTTGTAGCGAATAGCTTTACTGGCCGGGTCGTCGTTCCCGCTTTCACTGTTAATCTGCTTTTCCAACCAATTTAGACACAGTTGACGCTTCTTATTACGAAGAATCAGTAGCGGAGGAACTAGCACGATATGAAGATGCGGATGCTATGAATGCTTGTTTCCCCGCTTACAGTTACACGAACTCAGTCATAGATTCTCAAATCGACGAACTATTCAAAAATCTATAAATTTTAGGGCAAAGAAAATGACACGTCCGAGTTACCACCTTTTCGAATTCCAGGTTTGGCGTAAAAGACCAAGAAAACTGCTTCCTTATGTCAATACCTCTGAAGCTGCTCGTGCACACTTCCCTATTCGTCTCCATCAGAAGCAGCCTCGCGTATGCTCCGGCATCCAGTCTCATTTTCACATCCCGATGAACTTCAACGCTCAGGAGAAATCATCTCCCTAATCTTGATGTTCCTTGTCACGTCGGCGGCCCCTCACCATATATTCCGCGCATGACGAAAAAAGACCAACAACTAGTGTGACTTTGTATGCAATAAGCAGCATTAAAACAAATGCAAGGTTCCGCCCTCACGAGCTATCATGTAGATATGAGTGAAGATATTTAAATTAAATGACCTGCTTCACCTCACTGACGAGGAGATCAGCAGGACGAAAATCCGTTTCATGACCAACTACAATGGCACCGAACCCATCAAGGTGTTCAGGAGAGACCCCGATGAGCTCAACACCAATTGGCTTCTGTCCCGAAAAAGGAATGACAACGGGAAAGATGCGGAGCACCTGCACAAGGGGAATAACGTGATCGGCCTGGTACGTCTTCCAGAAAACAACGACCTCTGGGGGCTCACATGTCTCAAGCGTATCGGGACCCCATTGGAATGCCCAAAGGAAAAAAGCGAAGACGACGACCCCTACTATGTCGGCTACGAGGGAGAGGAACTGACCGAATACCGCAAATTCTACGGCAGAGTCATCGTGCGCTATCACAAGGACGCACAACAGCTCATACAGTATGCAGAAGGACTTTTAGACAATCTCATCGTCGAGAAAGTCCTATCCTCTGCAGAATCCCTATAGTGAGGCCTTCGTAAGATACGGAAACAGCACCGCATTACGATTCAGGCATTAAAAAATCCGTGCGATCAGATGAATGGTCACACGGATTTCTAGTATGGAATCTAAGTCTCGGATCATGTCTGGAATCCCCCGAAAACACAATCTCGCCAGAAGCCTCGATGCTGGATCAACTGCAGAACGAATACGACATCGTTTTCGTAGTGGCAGGAACCAATAAAACACAAGAGGACAGCCCAACCCAGCCCAAATGCATTTGGGCACCGGCCGATTCCAGCAATTCGCTCGTTGTTAACGCCACATCCATTCTTAAAGAACCTGCAAGCTATACCAGAGAAGGCCCTGTACTGAACTTTTTCCGCAAGCCAGATATTTCCTGCTTTGGAGGTGATGCCACCGAGCAGATGGCAGCGTGGTCGCCACAAGGTGTGAACCTGACAACTGGAACATCGTTCGCAGCTCCTTGGATTACACGAAAGATGGCATACCTGATATATGTTATGCATTTCTCCAGAGAAACCGCAAAGGCCATGCTCATTGACGCAGCCTCAGGATGGGAAAAAATCTCTGCTGACAACATCAAGGTTGGATATGGCATAGTCCCCACCAAGATCGAGGACATTCTGACTACCCCTTCGAACGAAATACGGTTCATCCTAGAAGGTACAATCACCTCTTTCGAAACGTACAACTACCGTATACAGTGCCAATGGTAAATGGGAAATATCCATATATGGCGAGAGCCACACTTTGCTATTTCCCAAAGTGCAACGCTAGACAAGGCGTTGATTACACTTCCACAGAACTGGACTTTCATTTTGGACGCATGAGAGAGAGGGGCATCGACTCACTGAATAATAACATTCAAGGAGATCCAACTGCATATGCTTACGAGGGCGACGCTCGGAAACTGTACCGAAAATGGGACAATGTAAAACACGTCAGCGATATTGAGAAGACCCGTTTCCAGCCACGTATTTCTCATGGGATTCCTTACTGAGGATTTAAGATCCGCAAAACCGAGAGGTTCGATCCGCCAATTGATGAGAATGGAACCGTAGGGAAAAACGCCGGGGACGGTCTTCGCTTCGGCATTGTGGTAACTCTACGCGGTATGGATGGACGCAATCGATTCGAAGAATTCAAACAGCACTGTCAGCTACAGACAGAGCCATGGATTGTCGAAGAAATCGACGTGCATTCCAACATCGAGCTCTATCAGGAGTCAGACGTAGAAATTGATTTCGATGAAGACAAGGACGCTTGAGACAGCAAACTTGCTCTTCGGCAATGTTCAGATTCTTATGCCAAAACATAAGCAGAACGAGAATCTGAACATTGTCCAGAATTCGGCATCATTTGAGATGATCCTTCAAATTCTGCACATTTTAAACGATAAGAGAATGACATGCAACCTTACAACTTCGAACCTGCTTGCTGGGCTACGGATAAAGACGGTCTAGACAATATCAGCGAATGCCCACTTGGATTGCTTTCCTTCGATGGGCAGAACGCCCCTAGACTAAATATTCTCCGCGGTCATCTCGTTTCGGAATCCGTACCGATGGAAAACGGAGGCAATGCTTTTGCTCTCGATTTCAGCAGGAAATCGGTCTTTGGCTATTCGAATGACAACAAATACTACATACTAAGAGATGTTCATGGAACTAATGCCATCCCCTTCTCACAGACCTTCATACAGCAAAAGCTTCAAGGAGAATCAATAATTGTCGCTAACCAACGAATTGACTATAACCCCTCAATATCAGAATTGACAGTTGATCTGTCTGGCTTTAGCGAATGGATCGACACACACTTCTTCCGTGAATCTAACAATCTAACCGAAGACGGAGCTCAAGAACTTAAATTCTCCTATTGCTCAATAGGAACCTCAAAATATTCTTCTATACAAGAACAACAATGATTTTGAAGTTCATGCAAAACATTTCGCCAAACGACTCGGTGGCTATAATACTCTCCACGAGTTTTCCTTCAAGGAAACATGGCGGCTGAACTTTAGGATGTTGGATTCTGAAGGAATGCCATTAAATGATGTTCTCAATAATCTTTTTGAACCGTTCGAACGATTACTTGCATTCTGCATGGTTTCCTGGGAATATCGAAAAAATAACGTTTATAGGCATTAATTCGGCCGTCCAGGGTCAATACTTTGATCGCTATGTCCCCGGCGAAGAGAATGGAATCGGTAGACTCGCGGCCAAAATGCCACTACCTTACCCAGAAATAAGCAATCGTTTCCAAGACATCGCCGATAACTGGATGAATGCAACCGGTGATGCACGAACAGCATGCCGAACCGCCGCGGCATTACTCGGAAAGTGGGACAAGGCAATAGACGTAATGTTCTCGTTATGCGCTCAAAGTTTCGAAGCCACTTCCCGAGTCGGAGAAAATCTCAGCGAACTTTCCGATGAGGAATTTGAGCGGAGGAAAACCTGCGTGATAGAGACTATCAACAATAAAACAATCCACAACTGGGCCGAGCTCAAGCTGAGATACGCGAATTTTGTATCAGCAGGAGAACTCGCCAACAGGCTCTGGACAAGATTAGGCGATTTCGCAAACTACGTTGTTCCCAATAAGAAACTGTTCTTACGACAACATCGAGAAAGTCGAAATACCTATACGCACATGAGAGAGCCCAATAACGATAATTTTCTGACTGGAAGTGACTTGTACTGGCATGCACGTGCGGTCCAGGTACTCCAATATGGAGCGGTATTGCTCTATCTCGGTTTTCAGCCAACTGAAATACTGTCAATCTTCCAGAAACATAATTTCATGACAAGCTTTATCAGCAAGGCACAAGACATATATGCACAAGTAGAGCAACAAGATGATGACGCTAAATGATGATATTACATGAAGGACACCAGTAATACTGACGATTATGATTCCGCCAAGAAAAGTCCGTGCGGACAACGTTTGAGTTGGTCGCACGGACTTCTGGCATACAGACTGCCACCGGACCTCTGAAGGACGGATGGCAGGAACATCCGTTACAAGAATAAGCTCCGGAAACAAGCCTTCGTCAGCTCTTCTGATTCGGTACGAGCATGATTTCGCCGTCGGCGATGCCCTTCAGATGCTGTCCGTAGGGGCTCTTGCCGTAGCGTTCCGCGGACTCCATGAGCTGGTCGCGAGTGATCCAGCCGTTCTCGTAGGCAATCTCTTCCACGATCGCGATCGGCAGGCCCTGCGCACGCTGCACGGTGCGCACGAACTCCCCCGCCTCGAACAAAG